>ERZ1026884.330-NODE-330-length-32508-cov-20.131637_pt1 | contig 32508 bp, 28 predicted proteins | sample MGYA00380172_ERZ1026884 | MGnify/ENA primary metagenome ERZ1026884 (study PRJEB33269, sample SAMEA4719808) | human gut metagenome | biome: human-associated habitat; feature: organic feature; material: feces | place: Cameroon | collected 2013-10 ... | reverse complement strand
TCCTTCCTATGGAAGGAGGTGCCCCGAAGGGGCGGAGGTTGGATGGGGGAAGCGGGATGAAAAAGATAGGGAAAGATCGTCACAAGTGCGTCGTTTACCAGAGCACACTATCCACCGCTGTGCGGTTCCACTTCCCCAATGGGGAAGGCTACGAAACGAGAATATCGCTTTTCTCACATTGTCAGAGCGAATACACGCATATGTGGAAAAAAGAATAACGACGGACAAAGCCTTCCCCTCGAGGGGAAGGTGGCGAGCGAAGCGAGCCGGATAGGGTTCTGGCGGGATGAAAAAGAGCGAAGAAGATCGTCTCAAGTGCGTCGTTTACGAGAGTATCCGAGCGCCGCGCGCGGTCCCCTTTCCCAAATAGGGAAGGCAAAGAGGAGGGGGCTTCGCCGCCCCAAAAGGAAGCCAATCCCGCCTCGCTGCGCTCGGCAGCCCCTTCCAAGGGAAGGGGCTCGCGTGGACACTCCCTCCTTCCTATGGAAGGAGGTGCCCCGAAGGGGCGGAGGTTGGATGGGGGAAGCGGGATGAAAAAGATCGGGGGAGATCGTCTCAAGTGCGCCATTTGCGAGAGTGCCGCTGTCCCAGGCAAAAAGCCTTCCCCTCGAAGGGGCGGAATCTGTCACGACCGATTGCCTGTCTCGTGACGATTTCATATAATAAAGAAAACCGTACAGAAGTGAGGAAAAGACGATGAAACTGCAATATGGCAATACCTGGTGGGGAAGCGAGTGGCTAAAAGCACTTGAGGAGGCGGACCATGCGAACCGTCTGCCGCGCGGGCGGGTGTATGCCCGAGGCGGTGCGGTCATTTCCATGCGCCGGGAGGGGGAGACGCTGACTGCGAAGGTGCAGGGGACGCGGCGCACGCCCTACCATGTCACGCTGACGCTTCCTCCTTTTCCGGAAAACAAAGTCCAGGCCTTTCTGGATGATGTATCGCGCCATCCTTCGATCGTGACGAAGCTCCTGCATCGAGAGCTGTCACCTGCTGTCATGGAGCTTGCGGAAAAGGCAGGTCTTTCTCTATTCCCTTCTTCGATGAATGACATCGAGATGCATTGCAGCTGTCCCGACTGGGCGCACCTCTGCAAGCACATCGCGGCCGTCATCTATGAGGTGAGCCGTGCCATCGACAATGATCCTTTCCAAGTATTCTCCCTGCATGGCGTGTCGCTTGTGAGCGAGCTAAAGAAGCGGCATGTGACGATCGCAAATGAGATGTCTGCCAAGATCCCGCGCTGGGATGACCTTGTGAAAGGGGAACTGGTCAAGGATATGGCACTTCCCATGGCAGAGGAAACGGCGGAAATCCCTGATTTCACGAAGATCAAAAGCCTCTTTTCCTTATGGATGCGTGTGCTTCCCGCTTCGCCCGCTTTCTACGGGCGCGGCAGCTTTGGCCGCGTCTATGAAAAGACCATGACGGGCGTCAGAAAAGTCGCCGAGAAAGCACTCTTTGATTCATCAGCCGTTTACGTCGTGGGCGGCGGGAAAGACAGTCTGGAGCTTGCCTCCGTTTCTTTCGTGCATCTCGTGATCGAAGGGCTCTCCGAGGGGAAGCTCTACACAGATCGCGGCGACTGGTGGCCGATGAGCCGTTTCCTCGCTGCTCTTCTCGATATGACGGAAGAGGAAGCGCAGGACAGCTCTTACACCGTGCGCACCTTCCGCGAGGTAGTGCTGCTCGCTATACACCTTCTCCGTACAGGGAATGCCATTCCCGAGCTGGTGCGTGTGGATGAGAATACGCTCTCCATCCGCTGGATGCCGACCGAGCAGGACGCAGGCACGGCGGAAGCCATGGGGATCCTCTCGAAATGGGTGACCCCTTCCATGGTAGAGATCGCGCGATACAGAGAGAAGAGATGCTTTGCCAGAGAGCCTGCCGAGGCGGCACTGTCGCTTTTCCTCACGCACTTGATGCAAAACATGGCGAAGAAAAATTTCGCAGACGATCCCATCTATGATCTTTTCTTCATGGGGGAGCCCCTGATGGCGCGAGAAGGAAGGCCGCACCCCGAGGCTGACGGCATCGCATCCTGGCTATCCTATTTCCACCTGAGCGCCGCACGCTGGCAGCCCGTGCTTCTCGTGTCAGATGATCCGAAAACAAAAGCCTTCCATCTGGACCTCTCCGTCGTAGACAGTGAGGACAGTGAAGGAAATGCGCTGCCGCTCGCGGACGTTTTTACAAAGAAAGACTATGATGCCTGCCGCTACCAGATCTTAAAGGATATGGACCTGCTTTCTTCCCTCGTGACCGGCATGGAAGACTACATGGACAGCGAAGGAAGGACACCGATCTCCTTCACGGCGGAAACCTTTGCCCCCTTCCTTTTGGAAGCCATCCCAGCCATGCGTCTTTTGGGCGCGCGTGTCATCCTGCCGAAGTCCTTGCAGCACCTCATCCGGCCGAAGAAGACACTCCGCCTCAAAAAGAAAGAAGAGGGAGCATCGCATGCACCGTCCCTCCTCTCTTTGGAAGACATGCTCGACTTCGACTGGCAGATCGCTCTCGGAGACGAGCGGATTTCCCCGGAAGATTTCGAAAAACTATCCGTCAAAGCAGGCTCTCTCATCGCATTCAAGGGGCAATACCTCTACGTGACCGAGGCAGATCTGAAAAAGCTCGAAAAAATGTGGCAGCATCCTGCCTCCCTCAAGAGGGAAGAGCTCCTCCGCATCGCTCTCGAGGGCAGCTATGAAGGCGCGAAGATCACCATGACGAGCGAGGTGAAGCGACTGCTCTCCTCCATAAAAGAGGGCGAGCCCGTCGCGCTGCCGGAAAATGTATGTGCGACACTTCGCCCCTACCAGAAGCGCGGCTATGCGTGGCTTTACAACAACAGCCGCCTCGGCTTCGGCAGCATCCTAGCCGATGATATGGGCCTTGGGAAGACCCTTCAGGTCATCACCTTCCTCGAAAAGCTCCGCGAAGAAGGACGCCTTGCCAAGAAGAAAGCACTCATCGTCGTGCCGACGAGCCTTCTCTCCAACTGGCAGGAAGAGATCGCCCGCTTCGCACCTCGCCTCACCGTTTTCCTCTACTACGGCGCCAAGCGCAGCCTCGCTGATTTCCATGGGGACATCCTTCTTACCACCTATGGACTCCTTCGAAGCGACCAGGAGCTTCTCAAAAAGAAGAAATGGGAAGTTTTCATCATCGACGAAGCGCAGAACATCAAGAACCCCGACACCGCACAGAGCCGGGCCGTCCGCAGCATGAAATCCCCCATCCGCATCGCCATCTCCGGTACCCCCGTCGAGAACAGCCTCAAAGAATTCTGGTCCATCATGGAATTTACAAACAAAGGCTACCTCGGCAGTGCGAAGACCTTCCAGACCCGCTATGCGAATCCCATCCAGTACGAGCAGGACAGAAAAGCAGCCGAACGCTTCAAAAGCATCACCGCGCCCATGCTCCTGCGCCGCCTCAAGACAGACAAGACCATCATCAGCGACCTTCCGGACAAGCTCGAGCAGGACGAGTACACCCTCCTCACCCCCGCGCAGGCCGCCTTGTATCACCAGACCGTCGAAGAGAGCCTCCGCGTCATCAGCGAGCAGAAGGAGGGAGACAAAGCCTCCCTCTTCAAGCGCCAGGGCCTCGTCCTGCAGATGATCCTCGCCCTGAAGGAGATCTGCAACCATCCCGCCCTCTTCACCAAAGAAGACAACTGGGACCCCGCCCTCTCCGGCAAAGCCGAGCGTCTTCTCGACCTCGCGGAAAGCATCCAGGCCAGCCGTGAAAAGGCCCTGATCTTCACCCAGTTCAAGAGCATGGGCGACAAGCTGGCAGATATCCTCGAGAGCAGGCTGGGAGAACGTCCAATGTTCCTCCACGGCGGCTGCTCCCTCCGGGAGAGAAAAGACATGGTGGACCGCTTCCAGACAGACCCGAAGGCGAGATTCTTCATCCTCTCCCTGAAAGCCGCCGGCACCGGCCTCAACCTCACCGCCGCCTCCCATGTCATCCACTACGACCTTTGGTGGAATCCCGCCGTAGAGTCTCAGGCGACAGACCGCGCCTACCGCATCGGCCAGAAGAACAACGTCCTCGTCCACCGCTTCATCACCAAGAACACCTTCGAAGAAAAGATCAATGAGATCATCCAAAAGAAAAGATCCCTCGCCGACATGACCGTCTCCGTCGGTGAAAGCTGGATAGGAAATATGACGGATGATGAGCTTTCCAAGATATTCCGGTGAGAGGCGGAGACGAAGAGACTAAGAGACATTAGACATTAGACATTAGACGTCAGAGGTCAGAAGTCAGAGGGCGGAGATCAGAAATCTGAAGCCTGAAATCTGAACTCTGAACTCTGACGTCTTCAAGTCTGACGTCTCCAAGTCTTCAAGTCCCACATACATAAAAAGAGCATGCCGACTAAATGCAGCATGCTCTTTTTATGTATCATCATAATGATACCGGCAGGCAATGATGATGATCTGATCCATTTCCAAAGCATAGATTAACCGGTCCTTTTGGTTGATCCGGCGGCTCCAGAAACCAGATAGATCCCCTGTCAGAGGTTCGGGCTTTCCGATGCCCTCATTACCATTTCTCTCGATATCTTTCAAAAGCGTATTGATTTTACGCAGCGTCTTCCGGTCCTCCGTCTGCCAGTACAGGTAGTCTTCCCAGCCAATATCCGTGAATGCTTTATTCATCTTCGATCAAGTCTCTCTTTTTACACTGCCCCGCCTTGGCTTGTGCGATACTGGTGAGAAGCCTGTCGTAGTTTTTCTTCGAAGCCCGCACATACAGGTTTTCCATCAGATTGTTATACGATTCCTCTGACAGTACGACCACATTCCGGTTGTCCTTGCGTGTGACGATAAGCGTTTCCATATCATCGCAGCAAGCATCGAAAGCATATTTCATATGGCTGCGGAGCGTGGAGTAATTCATGGCAATCATGTCAATCCCATCCTTTCTTGTACCATTTTCTGTACTTATTATAGAAAGAAATTAGATTTTTAGCAAGCAAAGGGACTAAGAGACTAAGAGACTGAGAGACGTCAGAAATCAGACGTCTGAAATCTGATATTTGCAGTCTGATGTCTCGGTATCTTTCATCGACAAATATTTACAGGCTGGCGGCTTTCTTTCTGCGCTTTATAACAAAATATGATATAATATGAGCGTAAAATGCCACAGAGAAAATGACAAACCGAGCGCTTCTTTACGGAATTTTCATAAATGAAAAATTTTCGGGGGGGGTAACAATGAACCTCGCCCCTTTTTTAGACTAGGAGACTGGGAGCCTAGAAGTTAGACGTCAGATATTAGAAATCTGAAATCTGACATCTGAAGTCTAAAGCCTAAAGCCTAAAGTCTAACGTCTCCAACTTTATCAGCCCTCAAGTCTCGAAAGGATCACTTACATGAACTATCGCCGTATGATCGTCTGGCAAAAGGCTATGCAGCTCATAGACATGACATATGACGTAGTCTGGCGATTGCCATCAGAAGAACTTTATGCCCTTTCCTCACAAATGAGAAGAGCCGTCGTCTCCATTGCCTCGAACATCGCAGAAGGAGCCGGACGAGGGACAGATAAAGATTTGCGGCATTTCATGACTATTGCACGCGGCTCAGCCACTGAGTTAGAGACACAGTTTTTGATATGTTTGAGATTGCACTATATGACGGCAGAAGAGATTCGCCCGTGCATGCTGCTTTTGGATGAAATTCGGCGCATGCTGACAATACTGAGCATTCGCGGAAAAGCCTGAGCAGAAGTCAGACATCAGACATCAGAGATCAGACATCAAAAGTCTGAAGTCTGCCATCTTCAAAAAAACACGAAGGATAAACCACCACATGAACAACCCTAAACACCACCATTCCATTTCCTGCGCCTCCGGCGCCGCATTTTTCTACCTCATCGGCGACTACATCGCCCTCGTCCTAGCGGGGATACTCTCCCTTGCCATTCGAAACCTCCTGATCACCCACACCACCTATCACATCGACCCCATCTACCAATATTTCTGGGTACCGCTGGTCTACATGGTCTTTATCCTCTATGAGGGACTCTATGGGAAGCGCATGCTCATCTACCAGATGATGAAAAAATTGTTCCGGGCTTCCCTTGGCGGTACCGTCTTCTCCATCATCCTCATGTTCCTTGCGCAGGTGGCAGGGGACGTATCCCGTTTCTACGTCATCCTCTATACTGCGATCTCCTTTGCCCTGCTCTGCTTCTTCCGTGTCATTCTGGCGAAAGGGATGAAGAGATCGAAAGCCTTCCAGATCCCCATCCTCATCGTTGGGGCAGGAAAGACCGGTGAGGTCATGGCACGCCAGATACAGAATGATACCGGCATGCGCTACCGCATCGTCGGCTTCCTTGAAGACCATGAGCCCTACGACAAGTCCTGCACCATCCTTGGCGGATTTGGTGACATGGAGCGCGTCATTCGTGATACCGGCGTCCAGCATGTCATCATCGCAGCCCCCGGCATCCCGCAGACACAGCTCTCTTCCCTCATCTATCAGGCACAGACCCTCGTGAGGAATGTAGGCGTCGTGCCGAACCTCGTCGCCGTCCCTATGTCGAATGTGACCGCCGAGTCCTTCTTCGATGCGAAGATCATGGTGCTCCAGATCCGGAACAACCTCGCCCGGACATCGAACCAGATCGCCAAGCGTCTCTTCGACCTCGCCGCCACCATCTGCGGCGGCCTTCTGATTTCGCCGATCCTCCTTCTCATTGCAGTATGGGTCTATCACGACTCTCCGGGACCGGTCATCTTCAAGCATCGCCGTGTCGGCAAAGACGGGAAAGAATTCAACTGCTACAAATTCCGCTCCATGTGTACGAATTCACAGGAAGTCTTAGACCACCTCCTCGCGACCGATCCGGCGGCGAAAGAAGAATGGGATAGAGAATTCAAGCTGAAGAACGATCCCCGCATCACAAAGAGTGGCACCTTCCTTAGAAAGACCAGCCTCGATGAGCTGCCCCAGCTCCTGAACGTTTTGAAAGGCGAAATGAGCCTCGTCGGACCCCGCCCCATTATCCAGAAAGAAGTCCCGCGGTATGGGAAATATATCAAAGAGTACTACTCCGTCCTCCCCGGCATTACCGGCATGTGGCAGACCAGCGGACGCAGCGACATCGACTACCCTGAGCGCGTACAGATGGACAGCTGGTACGTGCATAACTGGAGCGTGTGGCTGGATCTCGTGCTCCTCTGGCGCACCATTGCGGTTGTCCTGAGCCATAAAGGGGCGTATTGAGTGCTTTGAGACTATAAGACTTCTAGACTTGAAGACGTTAGACGGTAGATATTAGATGTCAGCTTCGTAGATAGTTTGATTGATGAAGGCGTGCTATCTTGCGTTTCCTAGTCTGATTGATTGTTTTCTAAAATCTTAAAGTCTAAAGGTATGAAGTCTTCAAATCTTTTTATTATAGAAATTTTGAATGGAATAAATCAGACTTAAGTTTGCTTGCAAATGTGTACCTCAAGGCTGTTTTACAAATCTTGTTGAGTGGAGGAAAATGGTGCAGTCAAAGTACGATATATCATTTATTATACTGACTTGGAATTCAGCAAACTATATTGATCAATGCTTAGCGTCTATTGATGAAATTCGTCAGTTTAAAGTAAAGATTTATGTTATTGACAATGGTTCGACAGATGAAACACGGAGACTATTGAAAAACTGGCAAGCGAAGGTTCATAGAGCTGAATTAGAAGTGATTTCCTTATCCACTAATAAAGGAACCACAGTGAGTAGAAATCTGGGGATAAGAAAAGCATATAATAATTCTCAATACTTATGTATCCTTGATTCTGATACTGTAATTAACGAAAAAGCGATGGCTCGTTTAGTGCAAACATTGGAGAGCGATTCGAAAATAGGCATTGTGGGGCCGGCGATGAAAGGCCTTGATGGGCAGATTCAGAATTCTGGACGTGAAATTCCTACGCTTAAGATCAAGTTATTTAAGGTCATGCCTTTTGTCACTCTACGACATAAAGGGGAACAAATGGAAATGATTTCTAAAGAACACGAGATTACAGACGTAGGCTATTTGATGAGTGCTTGCTGGATGATGCCTGCTATACTTATTGAGAAAATAGGCTTATTAGACGAGAATATATTTTATGCGCCAGAAGATGTAGAATACTGCTTACGAGCTTGGAAAAGAGGGTACAGGGTATGCTACGATCAAGATGCTTTGATTGTTCATGCTTGGCAGCGTTTATCAAGAAAAAAATTATTTAGCAGGCATAACTGGGAACATATTAAAGGGTTGTTGTATCTATTTCGTAAGTATAACTGCTATTTTAATAGACCAGACTATGTAAAATACTAAAATTAGGATTATGAAGGAAAGGATAAGAAATGACTCCTAAAATCAGCGTGATTGTTCCTGTATACAAAGTGGAAGCGTATCTTCCGCGCTGCGTGGAGAGCCTGCTGTCACAGACGTACAAAGACTTTGAAATTATCCTCGTAGATGATGGATCACCCGATACTTGTCCGGTGATGTGTGATGCGTATGCGAAAAAATACTCGAATATTCATGCATTGCATAAAGAGAATGGCGGACTTTCTGACGCGCGCAATGCCGGCGTGACCATTGCCAAAGGAGAGTATGTCACTTTTGTCGACAGCGATGACTATGTGCATCCGGCCTATCTGGAAATGCTGATGCAGGGGATCAGGCAGGACGCTGATTTTTCTGTATGCGGATTTACAGAAGTATATGATGGAAACGGGATAGAGAATTTAGATACTTCACGTATATCTGTGACATGCGTGAACGCGAAGGATGGGTTGGCAGAGACTCTTTATCAGGGATTTCATGATGTTTCTGCTTGGGGGATCCTTCTTCCAGCATCTTTAGCCCGAAAATATCCATTTCCAAAGGGGAAACTCTTCGAAGATCTCTATACCACTTACAAGTTTTATCTGGCGGCGGAGACCGTGGCTTTCATTCGAGTCCCGCTTTATTACTACTTCCAGAGGAAGGGGAGTATCATGGGGCTGCGGAACGAGGCCTTCATCCATGACTTGCTCGAGGCATCGGATCAGTTGGTCGAAGCATTCAGGGGGAAAGGAGCATTTATCGAGCAGGCTGCAAAGCATAAACGGTTCAGTAACTACTGTCGCCTCATTCTGCAGCCCTCTGAGCTGAAAGATAAGCATCCGCAGCAGTATCAGCGTATCGTAGATACGTTGAAGCGTGAGCGGCTTTCGGTATTGCTTGATGGCAGAGCAAGGAAAAAGAATCGCCTCGCGGCGCTGGCACTCTTTGGTGGCGTTGCAGGATTGAAAATGGCGTTCAGGTTGAAATTTTAGTCTTTGGACACCTATGGGCATTTTGGGAAGGAGTGAGGGGCTCAAATGTCTTACAAGATTTTTGTTTCCTATAAATATGCTGATACCCAAGTATTTCAGGATAGTGGGTTAAGAAAAAATCCAGACAGATGGAATGCTTCTAAAAAAATAACACCGCGTGATTATTTAAATGCGTTGAGTTTTAAATTGTCTGACGTGTCGATCGAAAAGTGGGAGCCGGAAGGAGAGGATCTGAGTGGATTTAAGGATGAAACAATACGTTCAAAATTAAAAGATAAGATTTATGATAGCTCAGTCACGATTATTCTGATTTCACCTGAAATGAGGGATGCTTTGAAACCAGAAAGTGAGCAATGGATTTCTTGGGAGGTATCATATTCACTTAAAGAAGCATCAAGGAATGGGCGAACCAGCAAAGCAAATGCATTATTGGCAATTGTATTGCCAGATCGAAATGGGAATTACTCTTACTGTGTAGAGAAAGAACCTTGCGGAGTAAATACATTACACTTTAATGCTGAATTCTGTTTTTCCATTATAGGTAAAAACTTCTTTAATAATAAAAAACCTGATAAATATTATTGCAACTCTTGTAAATCTTATCATTATAGAGGATATAATTCAGGCTACATTGTATATGCAACTTGGAAAAATTTTATTGCCAATCCGAAAAAATATATCGATAAAGCAATAGAAAATCGCGAAAATATAGATGATTTTAATTTATGTAAAACTGTTTCCGTCAATGAGAAAAGGTCTTATTAAAAGAGAAGACAAGGTGGGGAAATGAATGAGGATCAAAGACTGCACTTACAATTTATTCAAAATGTAATTACCAGAATGAACGCAAACTCATTTCAGGTTAAGACCTGGACAGTGTCAATTATTGTTGCTTTGGCTGCTTTAACAGTTAATAGCAAAAACTACATGTACATTTTAATTTCCGTAGTTCCGACAATACTTTTTTGGACACTGGATTCCTACTATTTACAACAAGAAAGGAAGTTTCGGGGCCTGTATAAAGATGTCGTGTCAGGGAATGTACCATTATATCTTATGCAGATAAACAGATATAGAGAGGGAATTTACCAATTTAGCAGCGCGCTTTTCTCTAATTCAATCATCAAATTTTACGGAGCAATTCTTGCAAGTATATTATTGGCAACATTTATAGCGTGAGCGTATCAATATAATAAAGTCGGCAGTTCCCCTGGCTCCAGAAAATAATGTATGAAAATGAGAGGGGTGCGAATTATGAAAACTTACGATCAAATGGTCAGAGACATTTTGCTGGAGCTTCCCAATGAATCAGACTATCTGGACTACAAGCAGCAATCCTATGCAGAGAAGGATAAGAAATTCGAGAATACAAAGAAGTACGAACTTCTCAAAGACATCATAGCGATGGCCAATGTGCAGCACTGTCCCGCTGATTATCGCTTCATCATTGTCGGAATCAGCAATGAAAGAAAGCATATTGGTGTAGAGAAATCAAAGTGCTACGATGACGCTAGCTATCAGGGACTATTTGGTAAAATAGAGCCGCATTTATCTGTGAATACAGGGGTGGTTGATTTTCAGGGGAAAATGTATGAGTATTTCTGTATAAACCCAGAAGCGCATTCTGTATATACTGTTACAGAAAAGTGCGATTTTGATTCTGAGGGAACATTGCTCCATACTGCTTTTGTACGGAGGGGAAGCACAACGGGCTCTTTGACAGATGCTGAAATTATGCAGATTAAGAGTTCGGCACTGCGCGAAGAAGCTGAGAAAAAGACTGGGGAAAATAGACTTTTACAGGTACAGAAGATTATGGTAGAGGCGGCTCTTCTCGGCACATGGAACGAAAAAATGGTGGGTGATCGTGATATAATCAGCCAGATTGCGGACATGCCCTATGAGGAATGGGTCAGCATTCTCCGAAATGAACTTCATACGACGGATTCTATTTTTTTCCAAGATGGGAAATGGGAAATTTCTGAGGGTTCCACATTTATTGGAAAATATGGAGCTCGTCTATTTGATGAAGATATGACCCGTCTAAAAGAGGCTGCGATTCAAGTACTGACAATCGCTGATCCTAAGTATGAGGCGAAGCCTTCAGTTCGATGGATGAGCAATGAGGGGACCGGTTATTCTGCTGAGTTGACGCAGGGGCTTTCGCACATGGTGGCGATTGTTCGTTATCACAACGAGGCATTTTCGAATTGCAGTAATTGTTTTGAGGTGGCATTTGTTTCTTCTGTGCTGGACTCTATCTTGAAAACGGACGATTGGAAAGTATTGGCTACACTTGATAAAAATATTCAGCCTTTGGCAGAAGCAGATCCGGAGAAATATTTAGGCTTCATGGAGGAGTGTGTGGAGGCGGACGATGGCGCTTGGTGGCATTTCCTTAATGAATCAGAACCAATCTGGGGAAGTACGTTATATGGAAGTGGCTATTTTCGGGTATTGGAATTGCTTGCTATAGATGAGAATTATTTTAGCAAAGTATGTGTGATCCTTTTTAAAATAGCAATGAGGCGGAAAGATTTATTACGAGTATTGAAAGGAATTCTGCTTCCGCAGTATCCGAGAACTCGAGCGAGTGTGAAAAAGCGAAAGACCATTTTCAAGAAGTTGTTCCAATTGGACGAAGAATTGTCTTGGGAACTGCTATACCAATTATTGCCAGTACGTCTTCCCGGGGTGATTTGCCCGATCCAGTATCCGCATTATCTTCCTGCTAAGACAATTTCACGGCCAAATACAAAAAAATACCAAGAAGATTGTCGAGAGATCTGTAATTATTACGAGAATAAAGCGGTTGCTTTGGCAGAAGGCGATGTGCATAAGATAGCGCGATTGATTGATGTGTCTATGCGATTTTATGCAGAGCCTTTTACACAACTAGTCAAGCTATTAAAGGACGAACAGAAAAATGAACATTCAGATGCAGAACAGTATTTTATTTGGAATCGTTTGTTAAGTTATACTTGTCAGTTAAGGCGGCATGGCGGGGATGTCAGCAATCGTTCAGAACAATTATACGAGGTGGCTGATGAATGGATTCCCCAAGATGCTTATTATCAGGCAAAACGTGTATTTGACGAATCACGCTATGATGTGGTAGATGAGAAGTCAGATGCGGCGGCTGAATTTGTAGAGTACAAACGCATCAGGAAAGAATGGCTGGAGAAATTGTTCCATAGAGACGGGGAGCGTTGCGTGTTATTGTTATGTGCTGTTGTAGCGAATGCGGCAGACATAGGTGTAGCATCTGCAGGGGTTTCTGCGTTGATTCCTTTTATGGACGCAAGTCTTGCTGAGTGGCTTAGCGAGAAGGATGAGAAATATCTGAAGCTGGCCAGGGGATACATTTGGGGAAGACAGCTGGCTAATCCCGAGGGAGTAGTGCGCCTCTTGAAGGATGGCTGGAGCGATGAGGTCAAGCTGAACTTTATGACCGCACTGCCACTGAAGCGTAACCATTGGGAAATGGCAGAACGTATTTTATCTGCCGCGGCATGTAAAGCGTATTGGGAAAAACAGCAAGTTAATATAGATTTGCTTACATCTACTAAAGAGGTTGACTATGCGGTTCAGCAGTTTTTAAGAGTAAAACAATGGAAGAAAGCACTTCTGTTGGCAGGGGAAAGCATTTATAAAAATATTCCATGCAGCACGGAAACTATGCTGGGAGTGTTATCATATCCACATATCCCGAAGTTTGACGATCCCAATTCATGCATGTATCTGGTGAAAAAGCTATTCAGATATTTGGCAAGTCATGATACGGGAAAAGCCGCTTTATTCCCCATTGCGTGGCGATGGTATGATCTGCTGGAAGAAGCGAGAATTCTCTCCGATTTCATTGCGGATGATCCGCATCTCTTCATGATGCTGCTGGTGATTCTGTATAATCCGGACAAATGCAAGGAGTTTGGGATTGAGCAAGTGACATCACAACTGCAACAAAGATGTTTTACTGTTCTTGAGGGCTGGAAAACAGTACCAGGAGTACATGAAGGAAAGATTGATTTACAAGAATTCCAACACTGGATGGACGAATTCGATAAGGAAAAAGAAAGATATGGGGTGACATCCTTGGCGGATAGTCGTGTAGGCGGAGTTTTGTTTTATTCTATAGACTGGGATGGAGAGTTATTTTTACCGAAAAAAATTGCTGACTTTCTTGAGGATGATAATCGAAGTGCAATGAGAGAAGGTTTCTTCCTTACTGCAATCAATTCACTGGGAGCGCATATTATAGATGCGGAGGGCAGCACGGAGAGGAATCTTGCGATGCGGTATGGCGAGAAAGCAGAACAGATGGATGATGAAGGGTATGTGGATGTGGCGGATATGCTCCGAAGAATACAATCTTATTTTAAGAAGTCGGCTGATGAAATCATATATAGATTTCATCGCAGGCCGTTTATATAGTACTCGAAGTCTCTTTACAAAGTGAGCTGCATGGCTGTGTTTTTTTGAGCCACCTTGATCTGGCAGAAGCATGATTCAGAAGGGGCGGTTTGACGGGCAGAGGTTGAAGCTGATATGGGAAGAAATCCAATGGTGAGTCCGGCGGAGATTTCTTACTTTCGAAGTGGGATCGCATATGTGTATCGGATCAGTAATGCCGGCGATTTCTACCGGGCGGATCTTCCAGTCATCAAGGTGATCGCGGATGGGATCGCAGCTGGGGCAGATACGGGGAGCAAGGTGAGGGACTGGCATCTCGGTCGGTTAAAGGAATTTCTGGTAAGCTGCCGGGGACGGTTTGAAGAATGAAGATTGAGATTAAAATATATATCAAAGGAGAAAGAATACAATGATTCCGAAGAAGATACATTACTGCTGGTTTGGCGGGAATCCTTTGAGCGAAGAGGTGAAGCGGTATATCGCCTCATGGAAGAAGTATTGTCCGGACTACGAAATCATCGAGTGGAATGAGAGTAACTTCGATGTGACGGAGAATGCGTACTGCAAAGAAGCCTATGAGGCGAAGAAATGGGCTTTTGTCTCCGACTATGCCCGCTTGAAAGTGCTCCATGATCATGGCGGTTTTTATATGGATGCCGATGTGGAAGTGGTAAAATCGCTGGATCCGCTTCGCGTCTACGACGCACTGTCGGGATACGAGTCGAAGACGCGTATCCCGACAGGCACCATGGGTGCCTGTCGGGATAATGAATGGATCTCCATGCTGCTCTCCGACTACGATGACAGACATTTCCTGAAGGAAGATGGGACATATGATCTGACAACCAATGTGGAGGTGATCACCCGGCTGACGGTGGAACGGTATCATTTGCAGCTCAATGGTGAGAAGACGATGTTCGGGGAGAATATGGTATTCCTGCCGTTTGACTATCTGTGTGCGAAGTCGCTGGAGACGGGAGAGATACTCAGGTCGGAGAATACGTTTACGATCCATCATTTTGCGGGATCGTGGCTCCCTACGGAAGTGAGAGAATGGACAAATCTGCGCCAGCAGTATGTGCAGCAGTATATGGAAAAAAGTAAGTGGATTATTTTGAAGCTGGCAGCTATCAGGGCAACGAATGATCTTTATGGAAAAAGAGAAGTCATGAGACGGATTGGTAAGCATTTTCTAAAACAAGTGGGGAAAAGGAAATAGATATGAAAACACTTTCTATTATTATACCGATTTACAATACCCCTGAAAAATACTTTTCAAAGTGTCTGGCTTCATTGCAGTGTCAGCAGATGGATGAGCTTGAAGTTATTGCGGTAGATGATGGTTCATTGGAACGGAACAGTAATGAAATAAAGGCACAAATTGAAAAGTCGCCGCTTACTATTCAATACTACAAAAAAGAAAATGGCGGACAGAATTCAGCACGAGAGTATGGTTTGACAAAGGCTGTGGGTCAGTTCGTTTTCTTTATGGATGCAGATGATTATGTCGATACGGGGGCGCTAGACCAGGTTATCGGGTTGCTAAAAAAGAATAATCCGAATATTCTTGCTTTTAACTATGATGTGCGCGCTGCTGACGGTACTGCTTTGAAAAAATATAATCGCTGGGAAGGCATATTCAATAAAATGAATGTCGTTCATGGTCTGCTTTATGCTGACTCTCTTTGTCTTCAAATTTATAAAAAAGAGGCTTTTGAAAAAAGCGGTATCCATCTTGTGCAGGGAGCCAGAATCGGGGAGGATATGGCATCAGCCACGGCACTTTTGGCTACTATAGGAGAGGCATGGTCCACCGATGAATGTGTTTATCACTACATAAAACATCCGGGAAGCGCATTGTCTGCCCCTCCCAAAGATGCGGTGCTGGATATGGTTCGTGCGTTTGAGGCGATGCTGGAACAACTTGATGGATCAATCCAGAAAAAGTATCATACAGAGCTGGAATGGCTTGCGATATTGCATGTGTTGTACTATAACACAGAACGAATTTTGCAAAGCTATCAAGGCAATAAGGCGCTTATGGAGGATGTCCGAAAATGGATAGAAGAACGGTATCCGCACTGGAGAAGAAATCCGTACCTGAAGTCAGAAAAGATAGCAGGACGTATTCCATTTATTTTGATTACACATGATCACACGCTGCTTTTAAAAATTCTGCGTGGTGCAAAACGAAGGCTAAAAGTATTCCGATAGATTCGCGTGGTGAAATATTTTAGATAAAGAGGTAGAAAAGGTTGCAGAAATGGTAGGGATAAGAGACAATCGCTTTAAGCAAGCAAGCAAGCAAGCAAGCAAGCAAGCAAGCAAGCAAGCAGAGTACTGGCTGACAGATTATGTGAAGCTCTTAGCTGCTTTATTGGTGGTGGCAATACATTCCGAGCTGGTTGTTGATATTGAGAATCTCTTTCTCCGATCATTGCTTTTGACCGCAGAGTCTTGTGCAGTGCCTGTGTTCTTTTGTACTACGGGCTACTTTTTACAAGAAAAAGCGCAGTCAGAAGGGTTGCGAGCGGTATACAAGAAATGGCTGTGTAAGTATGTGCGGCTATATATAATGCTGTCTTTGGCCTATTTGCCACTGACCTTTTACGGGATGTATGTTGATTTCGAAAAAAATGGTAATCTGGTGAAAGTACTGCTGAAGCTGATTAAAAACTATCTTTTGGTGGGCGAGCAGTTTTATTCCTGGCCGCTATGGTACTTGTTGTCTGTTATTTTGGGATTGGCTTTATTGTCGATCCTTCCACCTATGAAAAATGGGGAAAAATTGCTGCTCAGCTGTGTGGTATTTGCTGGGGCATGGGTTATTAGTGAATACGCAAGCGTTTATCTGGTGAAAGCTACTATTGGAACTGGGCGGATTTTTACAGGATTCAGTTATCTTTTGCTAGGAATTCTTGTCTATCAGTGGAAACATTTTTTTCAATCGACGATTGGCTGGATCATACCGGTGCTATTTTGTTGCGCTTTTTCTTATATGGGGACTAGATACTCTACCACTAGCCTGTTTGCTTTTTTCGTTACCCCCTGGATAGTCGGCTATGCGATGCGATATAGTGCGAATGTTAAAGATCGGATTGCAGAATGCTGCCGAAAAATTAGTGCATGGATTTATTATAGTCACATGTATTTTCTCTTTGTATGGATGTATATCTTGCCGATACAGCAGGGAGGAATTGAAAGTTTCGCCTTTGCTGGAGGCTTAAGCTTTGGACTATCATGTTTGGTTTGTTTAAGGCAAAATTCAATCAGCGTTTCTTTAAATAGCAGGGCAGATAAAAAATGAGTTCCTAGACTGCAAATTTTTGCTATATCTGCTATCGTGAAAGTGTCTATTTTTATCATCGGAGGAATCTATCATGAATCCATATGAAAACTGGAATATCTCAGATACCAAGCAGAAACTGTATTCTATCTTCATGCCACAGTACGTAGAGCGGGTGTCAAAGATTGCAGAGAACAATCAAAAGCTGGTACACTATACCTCTGCCGCTACCGCGTTGAGCATTTTGAAAAATAAAGAAATATGGATGCGGAACACCCATTGCATGAATGATTTTTCTGAAGTCAGATATGGAATAGAATTGTTTACTCGATTCTGCCAGAAGCCAGAGGAGTATGATCTATTGAAAAAGGCTTGGGGAAAGAAAGCGGGCGTATTTGAAAAGGCTTTTTCCCGTGCTATTCAAGCTTTCGATGAATGGTCGAATTCCACATATATTTGCTGCTTTTCTGAACAAGAGGCAGAGGAAGATCAGCTTGGGCGGCTTTCGATGTGGCGTGGCTATGGCACAGACTGCGGAGTGGCTATGGTATTGAGACCAAACTCTTTCGTGGCCCCAAATAACGATTTTCAGGTTGATACTACGCCGGTGGAGTACTTAACAGAGAAAGGATTTAACGATTATTTGCTTGAGTTTGGGCGGAGAATAGAGGCAGCGAAAAGTTTTATTGAAGCATTGCCTGATAGGGATATCGAGGAATGGACTGCAATCATGATTAAAGCAGCCGTTGTTTCGATCAAGCATCCTGGTTTCAAAGAGGAGAGAGAATGGCGTGTAATCGCTGATATGAATTTTTGCCAGGGGTTGAAGCTGGATACGATAGCCGTCAATGGCATCCCTCAACTGGTGATGAAGTTGCCGTTGACCGCGGAAATAGAAAATAATAGAAAAGGTTTTTCTATCCCTGCCAATCTGGACCATTTAATCATCGGTCCGACGCCGTATCCGGCAGTCATTGCGAATGCATTAGTGAAAGAACTGGAAAAGTGTGGTGTGGCGGACCCGTGGGGGAAAATTACGGCATCGGATATTCCCTATAGGGCGCATGTATAAGTATGAATCAACGTAAACTAGGCATATTTCTAAGCTATCTCAATATTACGCTCCAGTCTCTCCTGGGCTTTCTCTATATTCCCATCCTTCTCCATTACATCGGGAAGAGTGAGTACGGGCTCTATCAGCTGATGGGTTCGCTCATCGCCTACTTCGGCATCATGGACTTCGGGCTATCGGCGGCGGTGATCCGCTTCTATGCGAAGTATCTCGCACTGAAGGACCGGGTGGGCATGGAGAATATCCTTGCCATCGCGCTTCGTTGCTACGGAGCAGTGATGGGGGTGATGCTCATCGCGGGCGGGGCGGTGTATACGATGCTGGATGCGGCCTTTTCGGGCAGCATGACGGCGGGCGAGGTGGCGGAGGCGAAGGATATTTTCCTTCTGCTCCTCTTGAATATCGTGATCACTCTCTCGACGATGGTTTTCCGCTCGGTGATCAATGCACATGAACGTTTTCTTTTCCTGAAGGGGATGGAGACGGTGCAGCTGGTGCTGCAGCCGATGCTGGTGGTGCTGCTCCTGATGCATCATCCGAGCGCGTTCTCGGTGGCGCTGGTGCAGACGGGGCTGAATCTGGTCTTGAGCTTCGCTCGGGTGTATTATTGTTTTGCCAAGCTCCATGTGCGGATCCGGTATCATTATTGGAGTCATGAGCTCATGGTCTCCTTCCGGCGGCTGGCACTCAGCGTCTTTGCGGTGACTTTGATCGATCAGGTCTTCTGGAAGACGAATCAGATCATCTTGGGTGTCATCAGCGGGACGGCAGCAGTCGCGGTGTACTCGACGGCGTCGATCATTTACATGGGCTATATGCAGCTCTCGGGAGCGATCTCAGGGGTCTATCTGCCGCATGTGATGACGATGGTGGCGGAGAAGGCGACGTCGGAGAAATTGTCCGCACTTTTCATTCAGATTGGCCGCTGGCAGTATTATCTTCTGGGGCTGGTGGCGACAGGATTCATTATCTTCGGGAAACAGTTCATTTCTTTATGGGCTGGACCGGGATTTGAGCATTCTTATATTATTACTTTGCTCATTATTATTCCTTTTACTGTGGATTTGATTCAAAATATTGGTCTTGCTATTATGCAGGCCATGAATCGCTATGATTTCCGAGCTCGCATTTATTTTTTTACTGGGGTTTTGAATCTTGTCATGGCGATTCCACTGGGAATGCATTATGGGGGAATTGGCTGTGCAGTGGCTACTGGCGTTTCCATGATCGTAGGAAATGGATTTATTATGAACTGGTACTACGCAAAAGAGATACACCTTGCCATTGCTTCTTTCTGGAAACAGATAGGCAGGATATCTCTGGTTACAGGTGTATGTCTTGTGATAGGATATGCTGCTAATGTATACCTTTGGACTCAGGGGGGAGTAGGGCCTTTCGTTTTGAAGGCAGCAATGTATTCAATCCTTTATATGGTAATGATATATGCCTTTGCAATGAATCAATCGGAACGAGATAAAATCCAGGCTACTTTTAGGAAATTGCATATTCACTAAAAAGCGAACGTGGTAAAGGAGTTCTCTTTTACTTTTATAATTGTTAGCCATTATTTACCTATTGTGGTTCTTTAGGATGCTTACGAAGAAATGAATAGGTGATAGGATGCGAAAAATATTGGTAATTGAGTGGGCAGTAAGTGATAAAATAAAAAGTAGTTTATCAGTACTGAAGGGTACAGGTTAATAAACATCTTCTTGCTAATTTTTCATCTAGCTTTATTACATGAAGATTTCTTATTCATGGTGTTAAGTGCAAGGGGGCAAAAATGGCTTCAAAGGATGCTGCGACCTATAATGAAGCACGCAGGCTGATTCGTAAGGCAATGGCTGAACATAAACTGGTTCTTTTTGTTGGATCCGGTACGTCTCTTGATGCTGGGATGCCCAGCTGGTCAAGCGCGGTCGCTCAGATTGCACAAAAGCTGCAAATTCAGGTTAATGATGCCGACATGCTTAAAATTCCGCAGTATTACTATAATATGCACGGAAAGCATGAATATACGGTATTGATGAGAAATATTTTTAAATATGGAGTGCCGCTCCATCCCGGGAAGGTACATAAGCTTATATTTCGATTTGATGCAGATACGATTATAACAACTAATTATGATCATCTGCTGGAACAGGCAGCTGAAGAAAGTGGCAAAATTCTCCATGTCGTAGCAAAAGATGCAGAACTTCCCTATGCGAAGGGAAAGAAAATTATAAAAATGCATGGTGACTTCGAGCATGAAAACTTCGTGCTTAAAGAAGATGATTATCTAAATTATACACAGAGTTTTAAATTAATAAATAATTATATTACATCGTTGGCCGGGACAAATTTGATTCTTTTTGTTGGTTATAGTTTTAGCGATCCTGATGTTAAACAGATTTTGACATGGCTTAAAAATGCTCTCGGAAATGATTTACAACAGGCCTATATGATTAGTGTAGGGTCTTTTGAAAAAGTGATAGATGATTATTTCAAAAAATTTGGCATTAATGTAATTTATGCAGAAGATATAGCAGCAAGACGAGGAAAAGCCAATCTTTCTAAGACGATGATATTGGAAGAAACTCTGCAGTGGATTTTGGAAGATAATAACCATAGCTTGTTGGAAGAACTTTATCAGCAGCTGGGACCATATCACTATCTGGATTTTCCATATATAAATGATGTGAAGGAAAGGTTATTAAATTTTGGGCTTGAAACTGGGGAAATGGTTTCGGCTGAGGATGAGATAGAAGATACTAATGCTGCTGCCGTAAATGACAATAATGTCAGTCATGATAGTACTGCTGAAATCCAACCGGAAATAAACGGTGAAGAGGCAGCTGTTCCTATTCCGAATCTTATAGGCAAACGGACTCAATATTGGTTATCCAATCCAATTCTTGGATTTGGCAGCCATATTACATCAGATATTTTTGAACTGGATTTTGGGTCAGATCCGTATGCTTCCCTTTTCTTGCAGATTTGTTATGTTGCAGACCGGCGAGCGGGATATTATTCTGATGCCTCAATTATTCGTAAGCAGTCGTGGTATCGGCTCATTGATGATATCTATCATAAAAGAAGTAAAGGTGGAACTCGTAGAGGCATTCAGCTTTCTCAAGATGAATATCATAAAATTGCTGAGATTCTTGCAGTTATGGAAAAGGTTGGCTATGAATCTATTTCTTTTGAGCTTTATGATTGTGATTATAGCCAGTTAAAGACTGCGGATAAAACTGTTCGTTTTCAAGTACAATGCAATATTCCCTTGCATCCGGTAAAGTGGGATGATCGGATGGAAAATGCTATGGACTATTTTGATTATGTGGCATTGGAAGAAAACGAAAGAAACGGGGAGAATTGGGTATTTCGTGATAATCCGGACATTGTTTTAAAAGAGGCTCATATTTGCTATTTTCTTGGCAATTATCTGAAGGCTTATAACTTGACTAAAATGGCAGCCTCTCAGTATTATCATCGCCCCAATTTTGCGAAATACTTTATTGCGAAATGTGATCAGTATTACCTCGGAAGATCGCTTATTCATAATTTAATGCTTAATTCTGAGGAAGAGCATAGTATCATAAAAAAAGAAGTTGATAACATTGATTTAGCTCGTATTTTTGCAGGGATGCCGGACTTATCTTGTGAATCGGGTGGAGCAGGCAAAGGAAATCAATTTCTGAAGGATTTGTATTCTTTTCAACTGATTTATAAAACGTTTAAACAAACAGTAGATGAAGCAAAGCAGACAAGCAAAGAAGCCAAAACAGACAAGCAAAGAAGCCAAAACAGATTATATTATACATACGGGAATGCCGGCATACCAGACTTTAAGAACGATGATAGCAGCATTTTATCTCTATCAACAGAGAAATCATTTCCTGGTAGACGATTATTCTGAAGTTCAGGAAATCTATAGGATGGCATTTTCATCTTTACTTTTGTCTGTGTTAGCAAAGGATAGAAAATATAAAGGTGACAGTATCAACCCGAATCGCGTGAAGACTAAAAATATACACGAAGTTGAACTGAAGCCATTTGACTTACTTCTGGCAGTGAAGTTTTCATCTGCAGAGGAGATTAATCAGATTCTGAGAGAAAGAGAGACTATTCCTATATCCAAAGCAGGGATACAATATTTAGAGCTGCTGGCTAAAAATCTGGCTAAAGAACCAAAGGAGATTCAGTGGAGACATCGTTATTTCCGTACGCTTATGAGCGTGTGCTGCTATGCTGTATTATCGGAAAGATTAGCTAAGCAGATTCTTGCAACTTTGATTGACCGTATTTCACAAACAAATCAATGGAGTAGATATAATGATATTACCGGTTTATTCATTAATCATTTGAGACAGCAGACTTGGTTTTCTAAGTGTGAGTGGATTCCTGGCGTTTTATGCAACTTGATCGATGCGTTGGTAAGAAACTTGAGTTGGGATATTTTCAGAGGCAATGGAAAATGGGCTGCCTGGCAGGTATCAGGTTTACTAGATTCTATTCTTTCGGCCTTGGACAGCGCTGGGGAAAAATATGATAGGGTAAATGTCATTAAACAAATTTTTGATAATAGCATAGACATGACAATAAAAGTTAATTTTGTTATACATATGTATGCTTATAGTTCAAAAACAGTAAAGCAAACAATCAAAAAAGGCCTCTACATTTGGAAACCGGATAAAGATGTGAATGGTTGTTTGCTATATGCTGTAGGCGTTGAGGCGGGAGCCATTAGTCATACTATGGAGCTAGATGAGAACTGTTTCAATCTATTGGAAGAGCATAAGGCTGAATTTAATGAACGAATCAGTAATGGCAAGTACAATTCCAATGATAATTTCTATATTGACCTGATTTATAAACTTGTACATCTTACGCGAATGGGCATATTATCCCAACAAAATCGTCTGAAAAAAATCTGTCAATCCTATCGGATGGAGGCTGCTTGCTGGCTGCTGGATTTTCATGATGAGGAATCTTTTTCTAAGTTTAATCCGCAGTGGCTATCTTTATGCGATTCAACATTTTTGGAACAACTTGCTGCAGATGCACTTTTGAAAAAGGAAATTAATAGGCAGATGAAGGAAGTTTATGGGAGAGGGAAACTTGATGAGAAATTAGTGGGGTTGTATTTTAAATATTTTTCTTAAAGGTAGTCGAATGTATCGTTAGTATGTCTTATAGATAAATCTACAAGACTTGCTGCAGTTGTGGGGCACTATTCTTATTTGCAGAAAAATTAAGCGGTCTTTTAAATATGGAGAAAATTATGAATATTGCTATCATTTTTGCCGGTGGTACAGGAACCAGAATGAATACGAAATCAAAGCCAAAGCAGTTTCTGGAAATGCATGGGAAGCCGGTCTTAATTTATACTTTGGAAAATTTTCAAAATCATCATGTCAATGCGGGAACATCGTTAAGTTTTATTGTTGGCTCTGTAGAAAGTTTACCGGAAGTTCGAGAAAAGGTGGATTATATTATCCATGGCACAAGTCCTACTGCCAGTCTCTATTTTGTTCAGCATCCGGTTGAAACAATCCAGACTGCAGTTAAAGGAACCAAGAATATTTTGGAACTGGCCAAGCAGAACTAGGTGGAAAGTGTTCTTTATCTATCCAGTATGGAAGTGTATGGGGCACCGCTAACGGATAAACTTATTCCGGAAACACAGGGATGCACACTGGATTTTATGACTGTACGCAGCTGCTACCCTATTGCTAAAAGCTCTGTGAAAACCTCTGCGCCAGCTACGCCAGTGAATATGGGGTACCAGGGAAAGCGATCCGTTTGGCCCAGACTTTCGGACCCGGGAGTCAGCATGAATGATGGTCGTGTCTTTGCAGAGTTTGCCAGGGATGCTATGAATAAATCTGATATCGAATTACAGACAGCTGGCACCAGTAAACGAATGTATCTCTATACAGCTGATGCAGTGACAGCAATATTGACAGTCCTTTTATCCGGAAAAACCGGTGAGGTATATAATGCTGCCAATCCGGGAACTTATTGCAGCATTGTAGAAATGGCACAGATGGTAGCTCATGGAATTGCTCATGATTCTATTAAGGTGCATGTACCTATGATAAAGCTCGATGCAGATTCAAAATTTTCCCCCACTACTTGAATTTGGATACAAGTAAGCTTTATAAGCTGGGGTGGAGGCCAAGTGTTGGGTTAAGAGAAATGTATTTAAGGATGATGGCGACAATGTGATCCACTTTTGATATATAATAGATATATAAAATAGACAATGCTAGATGATGTGGATATGACTGAACACCACCAACGGAGGAGGACTATCACTTCTTAGAGATGATAAAAAAGCGGACTGGAACCGAAACTTGTTCATGACTGTAAATTATTTGATTCAACATGAGTATAGACGATTCACTTTATTGCATGGGGAGAAATTGAAAAATGATTACTTCGATGGACATTAAAGAAATTGCTACTTTTGATAACGAGCATGGGCATATAGGAAATTTAAATAAGCTTAATTTTTTCTATGGATCTAATGGAAGCGGAAAAACAACTATCAGTCGTGTACTGAATCAAAAGGAAGATTATCCGGAATCAACGATTACATGGGAAAACAAAGAATCGGGAAATATTATCGTTTATAATCTTGATTTTGTAAAAAAGAATTTCAGTACCAGTACCATTCCTGGGATTTATACCATGGGTGAGGAGTCTATTGAAACTGAAAAGCAGATTGAAGAACTGAGAGAAAAATATAGGGGAAAAATAGCTGAAAAGCAAAAAATACTTAATGACATACCTGAAGAAAAAATTCAAGAATACTTTTTCAATAAAGAAAACGCTTGCAGGAGACATTATGAGGAAGTTTGCTGGAAGCTTAAAGAAAGCGTGAAAGGAACTGAACTAGAGGAGTTTATTGCTGGATATAAGAGCAGCAAATTCAAGTTATTTAGTAAACTGCTTGATGACTCTCTGTCTAATCATGGTGATATTTGGACAAAAGAACAACTAATTTCTTATATGAAGCAGATGAAGCAAGCAGAAGTTTCTAAAGTGTCGTTGATTATCCCTGTTCAGGTTAATGGTTTACAGGTCATTGAAAAGAGCACTATATTTAATGAATCAGTCGTTGGAAAATCAAATTCCACAATTGGAACACTGATTGAAAAAATTGGGAATGGGCAATGGGTTTTAAAAGGCAAAGAATTTATTGAAAAGAGCAAAGGGAAATGCCCATTCTGTCAGCAGGAGTTGCCCGATGGTTTTTCTAAGGCCCTGGAAGACTATTTTGATCATACATATACTGAAAAAGTCGGATTAATTGCACAGTATGCTGACATGTATGCTGAAAAGACCAAAGAATTATTGACACAAATTGATAATTTGATATCCCTGCCAGAGCCACAAAATAAATATATAAATACAGAAGATATAAAAAAGATACAGACTGAGATAGCATCCTTATTTGATGACAATCAAAATAAAATTTCTGAAAAAGTTCAAACACCTGGAAATGTTATAGCACTGCAGAGTTCCAAATCCTTAATTCGAAAAATCAATAAACTGATTGAAGAAACTAACGAAAGAATAGTAAAATATAATGATAGTATTGATAAGCCCCAAAAAGTCGACAATATTGATTCTATTTTCTGGCGTTATGCGGTATCCCAGTTTGAGAAGGATATAAATAATTACAATAAGGAAATAGCTAAACTGAATGATAATTGCAAGAAATTACAAAATCAGGTTAAAAAGCTGAATTCAGAGTTGTCGGAAATTACATTAAAAGGCAAGGAATTGCAAAAACACAGGGTGAGCATTCGTCCCACTGTGGATAAAATAAATCAAGTCTTGAAGAGCTTTGGCTTTACTAATTTCAGCATGCAGGTTACTTCTGAAGATGATGAGACACATTATCAAATCGTCAGAGCTGATGGAACTCTGGCTAAAGAGACCTTAAGTGAAGGGGAAGCTAATTTCATTACGTTTTTGTACTTTTATTTTTCACTGGATGGTACTATGAGTACAGCGGGCACATTGGGTGAAAAGGTTATAGTCATTGATGATCCTGTTTCTTCCCTTGATTCAAACGTACTCTATATCGTCAGTACTCTTGTTAAAGGTATCTGCAAGGATAAGATTTTACAGCAAGATTCTGGATTTACACAATTATTATTACTTACCCATAATGTGTATTTTTATCATGAATTAACAGCAAATCCACTTAAAAATTGGAGAGGTAGAATATCCTACTATATTATTCGGAAAATTAATAATATTTCCAGCATAGAACATTTTGGACATAGTCCTATTAAAACAACCTATCAAATGATGTGGGAGTTGGTGAAGAAAGCTAGTGATGATATAAGCAGGGTTGACAGAATAGCATTGCTTAATGTGATGCGGAGAATATTGGAATATTATTTTAAAACTCTAGGAAATTTAGTGAATAACGATGTATATGATAAAATAAACGGTGAAGATAGATTTATCTGTCACTCTTTACTTGCTTTGGAGAATAGTCAATCTCATGGTTTCATTGATGATACTGTAAATTCAACCCCAGATGAAGATACTTTAAGAAGATACCTGGTTGTTTTTCGAAAAATTTTTGAAGTCCATGGCAGCCTTTCTCACTATAATATGATGATGGGAATTAATAGTGAGGCGGAGTATGAGTCCTAATAAACATTACGTTGCTTCAGAGACAGCTAATACGCGTGTGAGAGCCGTGCGATACGTAATTGGAGAGCCAGTGAATACGTAGGAGGAGGCCGGTCGCTTCAGGTAGAAGCCGTGGCTGTATTTGCAGATTTGTTTATGCCCAATTTTCAGGAGTATAGTGTGGTTCTCCGTTGCGTATCAGGTGGCTCTCACAAGCGAAATACTCAGATGGTGCAGATTTTAAGGCTGGCAGCTGGGAACCGTATTGTCCTGAGCTTTCTCCAATCCGCTTCACTGCGGTTGAAATGACAATGGGGATGGCTGGTGACCATTTGCTTATAGCTGGCAGGAGTCACTATCGACGCGTACCGAGATTCTTCGCTGGCGCTCAAAATGACGAGCAGGGGCATAGGTGGATACTGATTGGCAGTTTGGATCTCCTTCCAATATTCCGTAAAATCAAGAAAAATAAATTTTTTGATTTTCAACGTTCACATAAAAGCGATTTTTTCTATTAATATAGTAGAAGGAACAAGTTTATAAGGCAATTCTGAAAGCAGGCGCTTTCCTGTCAATCCATGGCACGGCAGGAGAGGGTATTTCGGACACGCAGGGATTCCCTTGTTTCCTTCCATCCAATCTGGCCGGAAAGGATCAAAATATGAACTACAGAAAGTACCCAGGACTCTAAATCAGCTCCACATATGCAGAAATGACAGGAGACTCATGCCTGGCGTGCGCCGTCGTACCTCGTACAGCAGCGGCCATAGATCATGCAGACACCGAACTCATTGTGCATTTGCTGATTTGGAGATACCGGGCTTTTCGTAGTGCAATGAATGTTTTTTAGCGGACCTTAGAGAGATATAGAAATAGCGGAATAAAGGGAAAGGGTCATTTTGTCGTATGAATATTACGCGGTACAAGTCTATGCTATACGAAACAGGGAGTTGACTACTATTGTTAACTAGTTTTGGCTGAATTCTTCCGTCTCCGAGTGGCGGTTTTATTCTGGCTCTACTTGGCGGATTTGCTTGCTTCTAACCGAATAATAATCTTTACCCCAATGGCAGTTAAACTTTCTTTCGCAGAGTGATTGTCCTAATGCCAAATTACATGTGATACAATATATTTAACAATGCGGGGGAACATATTGATTGTCAAAAGGGGGATTAAAGATGGATTTTAAACAGTTAAATGAAAAACAACCAATTTTAGCTATATGCTATGATTTTGATAAAACATTATCTCCTGATGATATGCAGTCACAGGGATATATTCAGTCTGTTGGATATGATGTAGAGACGTTTTGGCGCAAATCCAATAAACTGGCTGAGCAGAACCATATGGATCAGAATTTAGCTTACATGCTTATGATGGTAAAAGAGGCACATGGAAAACTGATTTTTAATGAAGAAAGTTTAAAAGAATATGGCCGTAAGGTGAAATTATTTCCCGGTGTTGATTCATGGTTTATGCGTATTAATTCTTTCGGCAGAAATCATGGAATTGATGTAAAGCATTACATTATTTCGTCTGGGCTGAAGGAAATGATTAAAGGTACAAAAGTGTCATCAGAATTTGATGCTATTTATGCCAGTTCGTTTTATTATGATAAAGATGGAGTCGCTATATGGCCTTCACAAGTTGTTAACTATACTAATAAAACACAGTTTCTTTTCCGAATTGAAAAAGGCGCTTTAGATGTCAATGATCCACATATTAATGAATTTGTAAAGCCGGAAGACTATAGGGTTCCCTTCAGGAATATGATATATATTGGAGATAGTGATACTGATATTCCCTGTATGAAGCTTGTTAACAGTAAAGGGGGCTATTCTATAGGTGTTTATAATCCAGAAACTAATGATAAAAGCAAAGTATTTAAAATGATGCATGATGAACGGATTCGTTACTTTGCACCTGCTGATTATACAGAAAATCATGAGTTAGAAAAATTGGTTAAAAATATTATTGAACGAACGGAGACTAATGAACGACTGGAAAGATTTCATGTCAAATGCTTGCATGAAATGAAGCAGGATGATAGGCAGAAATCTTTTGAAGAAAAACAAAAGGAAATATTCATTAATCAACTTGAGGAAAGTGGGTCATTTAAGACTACTCATGATGTCATATCGAAACTTTCTGCTCAAAAGATGTGGAGTCCGGAGCAAAAAGATCGATTGTTGCATATTGCACTTGCTAATCATCAGGTTACTTATGTTCTTAATGACCCGGATGTTAAAGCCTTTTATAAAGAAATCTGCAAAGATTATAGTTCTGAATCTGCAGATAGGATCAGAGCAATTATAGATGGTGATAATCAAATCTGAGACTTTTACATCTATTAGTATTGAGATAATATAAAACCGAAGGAGAATTTGAATGCAGAAAATTCGCAAGGTTTGGTACCCGTTTTCTTCCGGAAACAAAGGCCATGCCCTAGGAGATGCTGCCTATTGTAGATAAGCCGGCTATTCAGTACATTGTAGAGGAAATTTTGGCCAGCGGGATTGAGGGAATTCTCATTATTTCCGGCCATGCGAAACGTGCTATGGAGGATCATTTTGATTCTTCTCCGGAGCTGGAGTAGCATTTGTTAGAATCCGGAAAGATGAAAGAGCTGGAAGAGATCCGGAAGATTTCTGGTATCAAGGTACACTATGTGCGCCAGCCGTATATGCGTGGCCTGGGGGATGCGATTCCTGTGTGCCAAGGATTTTGTCGATGATGAGCCGTTTGGCGTCATTTTAGGGGATGATGTCGTGTATAACGGGGACGGAGAGCCGGCACTGCATCAGCTGATTCGGCAGTATGAGAAGACGGGAACAGCGATCGTCGGCTGTCAGATGGTTGCGGAGGAGCAGGTGTCTTCTTATGGCATCATCGATGGGAAACCAGAGATGGATCCTGATCTGATGAAGGTGTCGGATATGATCGAGAAGCCGTCTGTCGCCAAAGCGCCGAGCCGTTTTGCTGCTTTGGGACGGTATGTGATCACTCCAGATATTTTTTTCATTTTGGAGGAAACAAAACCTGGGAAGGGCGGAGAGATCCAGCTGACGGATGCGCTTCGCGTACTGGCGCGAAATGGGAAGGTCTATGCCTATAATTTCAAGGGGCAGCGGTATGATACTGGAAATAAGCTCGGATATCTCAAAGCTGTCGTGGAATTTGCTCTGCGCCGTGAGGATCTGGGAGATGATTTTCGGGCATATCTGAAAGAGATTGTCGGAAAGATGTAAGACATCAGAGGGGAGATAGCAGGCGCCAGAGATCAGATGGTAGGGAAGCGCTAATAAAATAGCCTATGCTATGGGCATCATGTTGGTTTGTCAAACATATGTTACACCGTGCTTGATGAAATCATGGAGTGTATCTTTTGGAGATTTCCATCCAAGCGGTCGCATTGGGAAGCAGTTATAATCTCGATAATTATATCTTTTGAGTTGTATTCTGAAATCTTCAAAAGAGAAGAAACAATGCGTGGCATAAAAGCGTTCGTTATCCTTGCGATGACTGCGTTCTACTTTCCCATTGTTAAAGGGACGAATCTTTTTGTGCTTGATGCCTAATTCCTTTAATTTACGCTCAAATCAGACATGCGGACGGCACAAACTTTACATCAATCTGGATGCGCTGCCCTGGATACAGCATCTGTTCATAGGGGTTGGGCACATATTTTGGGTTAGGTGGTTTCACCGGAGTCACCCCTATGCGTTTCAATGTACGGTAAAGTCCAGTAACTGAACGACTGTATCCACGCTGACGCAGCTTTACCCAGAAAACCACCAGACCGGCTTCTGGGTTTCGACGCCTCATATCCTGAATGAGCTTTAATTCCGCAGCTGTATGTGCTTTGGGATGGTGTTTGGGCCTGCGGGATTTATTACGTAGGGACTCCAGTGAGCCGTCATAACGTCGAAGCCAGCGATATACGTATTGGCGATATGTATTGTATTTGATGGCAGTTTTAGTAACGCCATGCTTCAATGCATATTCGACCATAGATCTACGATATTTCATAAGTTGTGATATACGGTTCATGCGAGATACTCCTTTGATAAAGGTTTCTTTTGACGAATTAACTATATCACAAGGATATCTCACTTTTCATGTTTTCAATGTGTAACACATGTATTGTAATCCTACAACCTCGTGCCGCTTCAGGAGCTCGCAGTTGTAGACATGGAAGTTCTTGACTCGCGGGACGGGGACAAAGAGATTGGCGCGGACATAGCCGACCTTGCGTTCTACGTTGCCTTTCTCGTAGCCAGCATACGGATTGCAGAACTTCACGCGGCACCCGTAATGCGCGCGGAAGCGCCGGAACAGCTCCGTCTCATGCACTTGACTGCCGACTCGCCTGCCAACGCCAGTGGCATTGTCAAAGATCAGGAGCGGTGGGACCCTGCCAATGTACTCGAAGATGTTCCGCAGGCCTTGGCAGACACATTCCGCCGTCTCGTCGCCGAATACCTGCGTGAAACCGTCGTTGCTGTACGGGAATGAGACCGTCAGGTACTTCATGCGGCGGCAGACACCGTTCACGTTGAAATCCGCCTCGCCAAAATCCACCTGAGCTGAACCCGGCTCCCAGACAAGTTCCTGCGTTGCGCGCGCCTGCTGTTCGTGCCGGATTGACTTAACATATCGCTGGACCGTGCTGTAGGAGCCGTCAAAGCCTTCCTTCTCGCGGAGCCGATCAAGTATCCGCGAGGCCGTGTGCTGCTGCTTCTGCCAGACATGCTGGTCCTCCGCCAGCCATTCTAGGATCTTCGGCGTGTAAGGGTCCAGCTTCGAGGACCCGGATGCTTCATTGGAGGCGTTGGCGAGAAGTCTTCCTGGCTGAGATATTTCCGGACTGTCTTGCGGTCGAGCTTCAGCTTCTTCGAAATTTCCGCAATCCGGTATCCACTATTGCTCAAATCTCTGATATAATTGGCTTGGGATATTTTGAGCATATCCTTTCCTCCTTTATCTCTGTGGTACAAGATAAAGGATAGTAGATAATGAGGAGCGGTTCAAGGTGTCCCGCTTTTTATGGGGAAATTCCCCCGACGAGATGGGGAATTCTGGATGATGACGGTGGGTACTTTTACTGTATTACATGCACTCACACCCTACCATGTAGGTGCTCTCATGTATTTCTTCTTCCTCACCATTGCCTACGAAGGTGCTCTGGCTAATGTAAACGCTTTTGACCAGCCCCCGGCGTGGAGGACTACAAGAAGATACTGCATGAGGATCTGAGAGAGTATATTGTGAGAGGTTTGAGGGATGAGAATTGAGGTTTGAAAAACTAGACTTCAGACGTCAGATGGCATTAAGACCTGTGGCTTTTCGGGCATTGGCGGAGGGGCGACATGGTGGTGGGAGATTTATCGACTTCGCTTCGCTCGAAGTGATGAGGGGTGGAGGTTTGAGGCTTAAGGTTTAAGAGGTAAAGCGTTGAAGATGACAGATGGTCAGATGTCAGGAGTAAGGGGAAAGAACCAGGGACATGAAGATAAAGCTTTATGATTACTGATGATTATTAAGTTTGCTATTTTGAAATCACAATACAAGCCCTGTTGAGGATTTTTTCTATGGAATCCTGGCAGGGCTTGTATTGTGAATAATTGTACCTCTGTAAAGCATGCTGCACTAAATGAGGATTATGGTATAATTGGAGTTAAGAAATGTATAACTTATATCATGTATATCTTGGGTATTGCACTTGTCAACAAAAATTGGACACGAAACTAAAAAAATTAGGCATAAAAA
>ERZ1026884.328-NODE-328-length-32583-cov-266.877767_pt1 | contig 32583 bp, 59 predicted proteins | sample MGYA00380172_ERZ1026884 | MGnify/ENA primary metagenome ERZ1026884 (study PRJEB33269, sample SAMEA4719808) | human gut metagenome | biome: human-associated habitat; feature: organic feature; material: feces | place: Cameroon | collected 2013-10 ... | reverse complement strand
TTGTAAAAATCCAGACACATCTTAAAAAGTGTTCACTAAGTACATTCAGATTTTTGGTAATTGCTTCAATATACATTTCTCTCATAGATTTTTCCTCCCTTTCAATTTTTTCTTGAAAAGAGATACTCTCTATGATAAAATATTTCACAGAGAGTTATCTCGGTTTTAGGGCAGTTGCATGACCGTCAAATCATTTGCAACTGCTCTTTTTGTTTAACTGCTGATTTCTTCATCAACCTTGTTGTCAAGCCACTCTTTTTTAGTCATTCCTTTTTCAAAAAGTTTTTCTTCTAACTTTTCAAACTTCTCCCTGTCAAGCTCAACACTAAAATTTCTTGTCTTTTCTCTACGTTGTTTCATATAATCAGCTCTGCTCTTGGGTGCGATTTTAACCACCTCCTTGTTACGAGTTACATTATATAATGTTACATGTAACAAGTCAATACCTTTTTGAAAAATTTCCAAATCCACAAATCACTAGCTGATATTCAGTTGTCAATGTTCAAACAAACAGGGGCATTTCTGCCCCTGTCATTACATTTTGGAAACAAGCGTTGACAGCTTGCTCTTTGTCATTGTGCGCTCTTCCGGTGTCATGTCGGAGATAAGTTCCGCCATATCCTCCGAAAGCTCTTTCATGTATTTTTCAAGGTCATGCATCTTTGCGTCCTTGTCCTCCGGCGTATTGCCCTTGTGAAGCTCTTTGCTTTCCATGTAGCTTCTACGGCTCATGCCGCTTTTGCCCTCTCTGCGATCACGCATACCACCATCTGGTGTCATTTTAGGCTCGGTATAATACATTCTGCCGGAAGAACGATCCATATCACGGTCGTGTTCCATTTCCCGGTACATTTCCGGTGTCATGTGCCAGTAAGGCGGCTCGTCATATCCTCTCCGCGTTCCTCTTCCCTTTGGCGCAAATCTTCCGTCTGCATACCGGTAACGGTCATAATACCGTCTGCCGTCTCCGTAACGCTCAAACATTTCCATTGTTTCATCTGCACTGGATTCTTCCATTGCTTTCATCAATGTACGATAATACATTGCTTCTGCAAGGTCTTTCATCATATCTGTAACCTGTCCCATTTCGCATGGGTCTATATTTTCAATTCCTTTGTCAATTTCGCATTTAGCGCTTTCAGACAGTTTTTCAATCATTTCGTGCATTCTCTTAATATCCATAAAACCGCCCTCCTTACGCTTCCCGGACTGCAATTAAATTGCTGTTCTGAACTTCGATTGCCTGCGTAGACGTATTCTGTACCGCTACCGTAACACAACAACCGCGAGGAACGTCCACATATGCCTGCGCCGAAACGTTAAAGAAGTTTTCAACTGCCGCCGGTGTAACAATCATTCGAGTTGACTGCAACGGTTCTCCGTCAATTGCAATAGCCAGTGAAATAGCTTCAACTGTGCCACCGGTAGGAATTTGAATGTTTCCGGAATAAGATACCAAAAATCTTGCCCGGCACTGATTTGTAAGTCCTCTTAATTTAACAATGCCGCTTCCCTGTCTATGAAGAATACATTTTGTTGCGCATACCGGAGTTTCTGTAAATGCCACATCTTCTCCCTGCGCGACAGTTTGAATTGCAATCCCTGTAAATTCTGCCATAATTATTTACCTCTCTTTCAAAAAATAAGGGCAAACATTATAGTCTGCCCTTTGTGTTTATAAGCAATACTGCACAGCAGACATAATCGAGTTAAACTCAATTAAGATACTCAATTATTCAATTTTGTGTAGCAGCTACTTTTAGCAGCTACATCCTGTGTTGCATCCACAGCCATACGCATAAGCGTTAGGATTTGGAACAACATATGCCGGGATTGCAGCCGGATTTACAGCGTTGATGATCTGCTGTGTCTGCGCTGACATTGCAGTAGTGAGCAATGCAGACTGGCGATCCTGTGATGCGGCTCTTCTTAAGTCATTATTTTCTGCCTGTAAGGAAGAAATCTTTTCCTGACACAGGTAATCAAGGATTGCCCTTGTTCCTGCCTGCTGGCTGTCGATAATGTCTCTTGTGTTGCTGTTCATGGTGTTCTGCAGTGCACAGGTGTTCTGTGACATATTGTAGTTTACACCCTGGATAGCTTCCCTGGTCTCGCAGCAGCAATTAGCCAACTGGGACTGTAAAGCATTCTGCGCCTGCATAAGTGTCACGTTTGTGGTATTAAATCCCTGCTGTGTCTGGTAGCCAAGGTTGCAGATTGCATTGTCTACACCATGGAAACCGTTCATAACGGCGGTATTCTGTGCGTAAAATCCATCACAGAGACCATTTGTGATACCATCTAACTTTCCGATGATAGCCTGCGTGTCAAACCCACGCTGAATTGCAGAGTCGGTGTATGCAGATGCTGTCGCTCCCATACCTCCGTTTCCTCCCCAGCCATTGCCGCCAAAGCCGCCCCAGCCAAAAATCATAGCGAAGATAATGATAGCCCACCAGCCATCGCCGCCCCACATACCATCATTGTTTCTTCCGTTTCCTGTCACTGCTGCAATATCAGCAAGACTAGGCATTGCATTTCCATTAAACATTTTGTTTACCTCCATCTGATCTATTTACAAATGGGATAACCGGTTATTTTGCGCGCACCCCAAAATGTACTAATGATTAAACATGCTCATAACTTTCTGTTTTGCTTCATCTACCGTAATTCCTCTTTCTTTACAGAGATTCTCTGCCATTGTCTTAAGTCCACATGTATCTCCGCTTTGATACATCTGCATAGCATTTTTTGCCATAGGATTGTTTTGAACCTGCGGAGAATTCATCATTTTATTTAACAATAATTGTGCCGGATTCATTCTGGATCACTCTCCTTTTTTACCTGGGAAGATTTTCTTTGCGGAACCGGAATTTTTTCAATACGTTCTTCCAACTGTTCAATTTTCCCAAACAGTTCGTCAAACTTTCCCATAAATGCCCCTGTGCACTCGTCTGATAGGTCAAATTTCATTTTTTCCGTCTCATGCGATAAATTGTTAGTCATATCATTTAAAACAGGCTTAAAAACGATTGTGCGGATTGTACCATCTGAGTTCCAGCTTTTGGCGTATATTTCCGACATATCCTGCTTTGGGAAAAACGCCACGCTTCCATCCATCGGCACATCGTTGGCAGTGATGTTTTCTACCGCCGGAACTACTTTTCCATTTATGCCAAAAGTTTGAACCGGGATCTGCTGCTGAATTTGCTGCGGTGCCTGCATATAATTTTGTGTATTATCAATGCGTGGCTGATTCATATACGGATTGTATGCGTACTGCTGCCCGTATTGCTGCATCTGCTGATTATAAATCGGATTCTGGTATGCTCCGCTCATATTCATCCTGTTTGACCTCCTCTAAAACATCTTCTATTGCGTGTATGATAGACGACTGCGTTGACAAGTCCAAGGACTGTAACTCTTTTCTGGCAAAAATTTTTTCAAGAACTTCATCTGAAAACACCACCATCCCTCCCTTTGATTATATTTTTGCATAAAAAAAGGCGGCAAAACCGTCACGATTCCGACAGTTTGCCGTCAAAAAATACAAAAAAAAGAACGCATTAAGCGTCCATACATCCGTTCGTGTTACCTTTAGTGTTACCTTTGATTTTGACCTTTAGAAAAGACACCATTCAAAAACTCCTTTCTTTCAGTAAAATCAAGGCTTCACAAGGTTTTCTTAAACAAAAATAAAGTAGCGGAAGGGAGATTCGAACTCGGCATCAAACTCCGAAAACCCGCATAAATACTGGATTTATTTATATCAAAAAGTGTTACCTCGTGTTACCTTTTACATTGATAATGCTTTTGCAATATATTCCTGCATTTCACTCTCTGTTTTGTTATTAAAATAGTAATGATCAAGAGTTGTTCTGATATCTGTATGCCCCATTTGTGTTTTTATTACCGATTCTGGAACATTTCCATCTATCAACTTTGTTGCATATGTCTTTCTTGCCTTGTGAATTGAACGTTCACCAATTCCTATTCTATCACATATCACATATAGCCGCCTTGTAAATGCCTGACCTTTTATTCGTTTACCGTTTTTCATAAAAATATATTGCCCAAATGGATTGAGCATTTTTATTTTTCTCATAAGTTCTTTGGTATCTGCGGTAATTATAACATCTCTAAACCCGGCATCACTTTTAGGAAAATTTTGAACATCAAATACATATTTGCCATTATCATCTCTATATCTTATTTCTGTCTTTGATATATGTATCTTATTTTCTCCGACATCAGACCATGAGAGAGTAGATATTTCACCAACTCTCAATCCTGTTTTAAATGCCAAAATAATGCCAAGTTCTATCAATGTAGGCTCATCTTCCATTACAAATCGTTCAATTAAAAGTTCCTCATCCTTAGAAAATACCAATTCGCAGTCTGACTTATGGTTCTTTTTAAATGACTTTTCCGAAATTTCCAAATCACCCATAAAACTGGTTATGCTCAGGCTGGTATAATGTTTTTTCTTTGCATATTTGAAAATTCCGTTAATCAATATCCGCATATCAGAATAAGCTTTTTGCGTAAGTTCCAGTTTTGAAATAGCTGTTTTTATGAATGATTCCAATATTTCTTCATCAATGTACCGTATTTTTCTATTTGCAATCGGCAAATACTTATTTTCAAAAAATCTTTTAAAATTTGTCTCGTACTTGTCCTTTGTCTGTCTTGTTATTTCACCATATTCAAGTTTTTCAGAAATCCAATTAGAATATACCTGAATAACTGTAGGTTCATCCTCCTTAGCTTTATAGAACTTTACTATTTCATCTTCAATTGCTTTTTCAGATGTTCTCTTTACAAGTCTCTTTCCTCTCTTATTATCTTCATCTGGCAAATATGTGTAAAACTTTCCATCTTTTCCTTGCCAAATGCTGTAATTGTGTTTTTCAATAAATTTTTTCCTTTCGTTCATTTCAATTTTTTTCTGAATGGTGTCTATGTCGATAATACCATTTTCGATGGCAATATTCAACAACTCACTATTTGAAAGATTTTCCGTTTAACTCACCTTCTAACCTTTTTATTTTCTGTTTAATATCAAAAATTCTTCTTTCCACTGTTCTTGTTGATACGCATAGTCTCATGGCTATTTCTTTTGAAATAAGTCCACGGGCAAGAAGATAAAATATTTCTTCTTCCTGCTCCGTGAAATTGGCGTTTTCAATAATTGTTTCAAGCTCTGGCTTAGTCAGTTTTGAAAACTTCATAAGCCATTCTCCTCTTATATTTTTTATTTCTCTCCCTGTCAGATCTTCGGTGTACCTTCCATCATTGCCACATATTTTCCGTAACTCAGCCCGGCTTCTCTTGCTTTTCCTAAAACATCATCTAAAGTGCTGTTCCTGCATGTTTTTATACTTCTTTTTTCCCTATCTTTTCTTCTGCGGTATTCATTTCTGCAATCCTTTCCACAGGTAAGTGCTCTGCCGCAGATAGTTTCAAAGGGCTTCCCACAGATGATGCACTTTTTGGTGTACACTTTATTATTGAGCATTTTGTTTTCCTCTCTTTCCAACATTTGCTGTGTCACTGCATCCGGCAATCAGGAGTGTTGCGGTTATGATGGCTGTTATAAGTTTCTTTCTCATTTTCACACCCCTTCCACCCTGTCAACATGTAAGTATAATGTCGTGTTTGTCGAGCCGTTAAATCCCTTTACTACATCAAATAATCTTTTTGTTACCACATAGTTTTTACTAACTGAACTATACCGACCGCCACACTTCTTTATTTCATCTTCATATTGACCGATATTTATAACATCACCAACAACAGGTACGCAATCTCTTAAATCGCAAAACCTTTTGTAATCTCTTTCTAATAATTCCTCTCCGTCACATATAATTGATATTTTCATGATCTACCTCCATCAAGACTTCTTTTCCTCATCGTACAGCTCACCACAAAACGGGCACCGTGAAAGTAATACAGGCAGCTTACGTTCTCTCTTCTTGCCTTTTTCTTTTACTGTAAATTCCAAGTAAGCTCTGCCAGACAAAAATTCTGTCGGTTCTTCTATGCTTTCAAGCTCCATTTTTTCTTTCATCTTTTGCATTATCTCATTCATGCAATTACACATTGTTTTTCCTCTCTTTCTAAGCTAAAGGCAGTTTAGACCACCTTACATCCACATTTATCGCCTGCAAGAACATACTTCCCGTGGTTTTCAATATTAACATCACAATCCTTGTACTCTCCGTAAATGCTTCTCTTACAGTCTGTGCAGTATACAGCCTGTTTGACTTCCTCATAGCATTTTTTAGATAGATTCTTTACATTTTTCAGTTCTTCATCAGTCATTCCTTTAATTTTCTCAACAGTAGTGATTCCTGCTCTTAGCAGGGTGTTGTATGTCCGTGTTGATAAATTTAACGCATCAATTTTCATCTACTCCACCTGCCTTTACAACTTCGATCATATCCGACAGCATTCCGCCGCACTTAAACTGCTCCATCTCTTCGCGAAATCTCTCCAACTGCTCCACAATCTTATCCGGGTCGTAGGCAGTCGGCTGTACATCAATCACGCTTTGAAATCCAAGGATATGTGCCATATCAACCAAACTAGCACTTTCTTTTTTGACTTTTTCAAGATGTTCCACTACTTTATCCGCATCAATCAACCTCATCGTTCACCCTCCTGTTCCAATTCTCAATCATATGTCCGATACCATTACTACATATGTTTACATTCATAAATGCATCAACTTCAAATACGTTATCTGCTCGCATATGAAATGCACATGCTTTACATCCTAACTCTGCACCTATTGTATAAGCTGTGTTTGTATACCCTCGTGTAACCACTTTTAAATCTGGTTCCCCGCCGCAGAACGGGCATGGTTTAAGTTTTTCGCTCATTCTTCATTCCCCCAATCAATCCTTTGACCGCAATTTCCACAATAATTTGTTTTACTATCAAGAAATTCAGCGCCACATTTGCATCTGCCGATGCCTATAGTCAATCGAGTCGTTTCCGGTTTAAACGGTTTCTGTTTTCCCATCGCCGCCCGGCACTCTTCTGTCGTGCCGTTTGCACGGTACTGCTGTATTTCTTCCAGTGCCTTGATTGCTTCTCTAGTAGCTTCCGCGACTCTGCATTCTTCATATTCGCAATTAACCGGGCTGTCTGTACCTTGTGCACATTCATAGCAACTATCTTTTCTCAATATCTTAATTGCTTCATTCTCCGTCATGGCTCTATCTTTCATCTCTGCCAATTCCTCCTGACTGAATTTTGTGTAACTAATCCCACAATTTGTAAATCCTCCCGCTCTATACGCTATGGTTCTCGGCATCTTACACCTCCAACAGTTCCGGATTGTCAATCTCGTTTCCAATAACAATCATATAATCTGGATTTTCGTTTGTAAGGAATAGCAATTTGCCCTCTTTCATGTAATTCGTGAACGCCTTGCACACATGCCTTTGGTTGAATCCATTTTCAACGGTAAGTAAAACCGGATATCCGCAACATTCGGGCAATCTCTCACTGCACGGAATCCATCTGTTCGGCAATCCCTGTTCCTCGGCATCCTCATATTCTTTGAGTTTCCGATATACGGCATCTATTTCTTCACAATCCGGTTCACATGCCCTTTTCCACATTTCATCATCGATCCACAACGGATTCCTCTCTGTTAATCTCTCCATGCTATCCCTCACTTTCTGCCCGAAGCCATTTAAGCCATCCTTTTTTATTCCAAGTGCTTCCACCAAGAACATCTTTTGTCACAGTGTCGAACCATTCTGCCAGTTCATCATCCGTCATGCTTCTGATCCGGTCTGCATTAGTCTGTGGCTTTTCTGTATCTGCACTGTACGGCTCCGGCAACGGCATCCAAGCGATTACCTCACAATCAATAAGATTGTTGTAAACATCATCTGCATTAAAATGTCTGCATTCCCACCATCCTTCCGGAATAATGTAACAATCATTTTCTTCGTCATACTCGCCTTCAATATCTATCCACACCCAACAACTGTCACTCTCCAACATCTTGCCATCTTCATATAACGCTGAGGTAATAATTCCACGATATTCTCCGTTGGTATATTTTCTTCTGGCAGTTATTAGTACCTCTGTTTCCGGTGCCGGTAATCTCTCACTACATGGAATCCATGCACTTTCCTGCTCCAATATTCTGTTGATTTCTTCCTCCGAAACCACTCTGGTTAACGGAGAATACCCGCAGGCTTCTGTTGCTGCCTCAGATATCCGGTTCTTAATTCTGCTTCTTGACATTCTGATCCTCACTTTCTGCCAGTTTGGCATATTTCCAATCGCATACATGTGCCGGTTTTTCAGCACTCCAAGATGTTGCACCCTGTCCCCATGCATACACTAATCCGTTTTCGTATTTTGCAAAATATCTATGAATCCATGTGTGTTCTTCAGTCTGTCTCACAAGAATCGGTGTGTCAACTGGAACTCTACTCCAATCAACCTGTGGTTCGACATATTTGCTGTTCGCCCATTTCAGCATTTTTTCATTGCAATCCGAAGGATGCCTAAAATCGCAATTTATGCAACGTGTATCGTCACAAGCTGTCAATTTCCCGTTGCAAAGTGCAATTTTATCTCCCTTGCACGCAATATTTAAAATCTCTTTTTCATATTTCTCTCTATTCAGCATTTTCCTGCTCCTTTCCGATCCTGTTCACAAGCTGTTCTGACCTCGTATAAGCCTTATCCAACAATTCCAAGTATTCACTAAAGGAAATCTGTGCTTTTTCAGATAACTCCCTCGGATAACGCTCTAACAAAGCCTTAATGCACTGTTTCATGTCTCCAAAATATCCGATTGTTCTAACGCTCTCTTTTTCATTGCCGTCCTTATTCTGTCCGGCGTATCTCTGTCTCAGGGTGTGATTCAGAGAATCAATCTCCACAAAATATCCATCCTGCAGTTCCACAACTAACTTATCCATTAACCATTCCTCCTATATTTCATACGTCTTTCCGATAAAACGCTGATCCATGTATTTACATTCCCATTCCAGCACGCTTGCAATCCCCGCCATGGTTTCATATCCGGTAGCAAGGCAGTTAATCAAATATCTGATTCTCTCGTACACCTGTCTGATCTGATTTGCCGAGAACTTAAACTGTGTTTTAAGGCAGACACCCAACATAGCAAAATAATTAAATACCTGTGCCAGTAAAAATTTATTTGCCTGTATCATGCAGTTCGGTGCGATCTTCCGCTCTACCAGATAAAAGCTCTCACGATACGGAATCTTATTTGTTTCCTCTCTCACGTCAATCTTGCATTTATCTTTCAGATAAAAACCAAGTTCCTCGCCTGTCGTTCCATCCTTTGCATTCTCCACATATGCATCAATAGTCTGCTCAACCTTTATAATTCTTTTCTGGTCGAATTCGAATTTATCATGCAGTGCCTGATATGCCATCATGCGGACGTTATAATAGGATTCCTCTATCAGATACTCCGCATTGCTTTGTGCCTTGGCGTACTTCTGTATTCCGATCAGTTCACTCTTGGAATATCCTAGTGGCTGCATCCGCTTTTTCTTTCTTGCCAGTGCATTACTCATTTGCTCTTCCATCTCCTCTCTACATCCTCAAAATGGCTAAATACAAGACTTTGAACATATTTTGATATATTTGTCCGTGCATATTTTTTAATTAGCAGTTCCCCTGCTTCCATCATTCCTTGGAACCACTCATCTTCGTTATCAGCTTCATAAAACTGCTGTCGGAATTTATAATAGTCATTGAAAAACTGCCATTCTTCGGAACCTTTTTCAAATTTCTTACTTGCCATAATCATTTACCTTTTAATCAAATGGTGTGCTGCCACATACTTCTCGGAAACCGTCTTTCTGTCGCATCCGTGCTTGAATCTGTTCAATGGTTTCGGTTCGTTCCATGAATCTCATGTGATCGCCGTCAAATTGGAGAACTTCTTTTAAATGTGTTCCCTGCCTTTGCTTTTCAATTTTCCATCCCTTATATTGACCATCCTCATCAAGATTCCATAACAAGATAATGTTTGATGCATCCTGCTCAATATCTCCGGATTCTCTCAATTCTGCCATTGTCGGTTCTTTCGTTTCCTTTAGCTCCGATACTCGATTAAGCTGTGACAATAAAATGATTGGTACGTGCAGTTCCATTGCCAATGCTTTGATTGCTTTCGAAATATCTCCGACTTCTGACGCTCGATTGCCGAATCTTCGATCAGCCTTGATTAACTGCAAGTAGTCAATCACGATCACATCATATCTTTGGTGCCTACATTCTGCCCGGATTTCACTTACCGACTTCGCGCCGGTTGAGATAGTGATGCTATACCCGGAAAGTGTTTCATTCGCCTTGTCGAATGCTTCTTTCTCCCCACCAAGAAAAGCCTTTGCCCGGCGAACCCTTGTCAGACCGATTTCAGACATTCGAGAAACGAAACGTTCATACACCTGTGATTCGTTCATTTCAAGGTTATAGTAGCCAATGTTATAACCCTTTTCTGCCATCTGCCCGATCATTTGCGTAACGATTGCAGACTTTCCAACACCCGGTCTTGCGCCGATTACAGTAACATCTCCACCTTCCAAGCCGCCAAGGCAATCATCCGTTCGATAAAATCCAGTTTTTATCAATCCCTCGCCTACATGCTCATTGAAATAATTCCCTTTATTTTCTGCAACAATCTGCTTCATAGTTTTTGAGCGAACGGTTTTGTTTTCTTGGATTTCTTCAAGCCTTGTAAGAACTTCCGCGATCGAATTATCAATGTCACACGGTCTAAGGCTCACTCCTTGAAAAAGTTTTTTTGCTTCTCTTGCTCGCCAATCTTTAACAACTGCATCCGCATAACTTTTTACTGCCGTTGAGACCGGGGTAACAGATATGCATTCTTTCAATTCGCTTGCAATTATTTCCGGCTCCCATTTGTGGTTTTCAAGTGTCTGAGACAGTGAAACGACATTGATGTTTTCACCCCGGTCATACATGGCAAGCATTTCAGCAAATGCGTCTTGGCAAAATTCTGTGCTAAACATTTCCGGCTTTAATTTGTTATAAACCTTGTACATGGAATCATTGTCAATCAATACACATCCGATCACTCCAATTTCTGCTTCTGTCAACTGTCCTCACCTTGCTTTCGTTTCTCTACTTGGCGAATCCAGTAATCGCAATCCTCTTTCAGCCAGTCTCCGTATTTTGGTATGTAGCGATAATTCGTATCATCCGGATTCTTCTCTATATAGTCAGTAACATATGCCACTGTAGCCTCATATATCAGCTTTGCAACGGCTTTCCTGTTCGGCTCGATAACTTCTAAAAGCTTGTCCATCCATGCTACCTTGGCAGACGTTAACGACGTTTTCTTTGGATATGCATTGATCGTGTATTCCCATCCCCATTCCGCGTCAAAGTCCAAATCAGATGCAGGCACGCTTTCTTTTGTATTTTCTTTCTCTATATCTGTATCTATATCTTTCTCTATATCTATCTCTACATTGCAATTTTGTTGCAAAATGTTGCACTCCGTTGCTCCACTGTTGCATTGCAACGCTTTTTGTGCATTTTCCCTAGATTTCCGACTTCTGCGGGTACTTGCAGTCTCACTTCCTAGGTTATCTTGCACAAATGGCAACTTGTACTCAATAGAATCGGATGTTTCAAGCAAACCGCAGGAAAGAAGAAACTGAATCGTCACTTGAACATTGATTTCGTCCTCGTCAATATCAAGGGCAATCTCTTTGTAAAATTCATCTTCCAAACCGGAATACTCTAAGTAGCCACCCTTTTTCAGCGACAACAACTGCATCTTAAGGTATATGATCGTGTATGTATCGCCGCCTGCCATCCTTCGGAGTTTCTTGATTCGCTTACTGTCAAAGAAATCATCCATCAGTTTAAGCCAGTAATACCGCTTATTCTCCGCCATTTTCACTACCTCCAAGCAATTCAATCACCTTTGCTCCTGCATCTTCCGGGCGACAAAATACGAACTCCACGCCGTATTTAAGTTGCATGGTCAGCATAGCTTTTGCCAATGTTTCACCGGATGTCGGCTTTGCTTTTGGCAGCGTTTTATTAAGCCACTTCCCTTGACTTTGCATATATGCAACCTTTTGATACCTTTGTAAGCGTGGATTTTGCCATTTAAAGACATTTTCAACGGTTTTGATACCGTCTGTATTCTCTATCAAGATATACAGCTTGATGCCGTTATTTTGGGCTAATACGCACTCATCCCGAAATCTCGGATGTGCCTTGCCACAAATATTCCCTACGATTTCCTGCATGTCTTTTTTCGTGTCAACAGAAACATTATATGTGCCAAGAAAATCCATCTTTTTAAGTTCCATTTTTCTAGCCGATTTTCTATGGATAACATCCGCTACCTTGTCTGTGGCAATTATGTAATCTCCAACCGGCAATGGTGCACGCAAGACTTCTATATCGTGGCTTTTAAAATATCTATTCTTAAGGATATGCAAACCCTCTTTCTGTCCTTTATCCTCAATTATTAACACGTATTCTCCTTTCTGGCGGTCACTTTCGGCAACCGCCAAGGTATCTCATGGCTTTCAATTTAGTTTTTTTGTGATATATTAAATTCCTTGCCAAAATTAGATACCACATGAACTAGTTTCTTTTAGGCTTTCGCCTTGGTGTTACAACCTATTTCAGTTTTTCAAGATGCGCAATGTTTTCCTGTGCACGGTCGAGATTTCTTTTTGCAAAATCCGCACGCCTCTTTTCTCTTGAAATGAACGCTTCAATCGCCGCGTTCCTGCCTTCTTCCAAGAATACGATTGTATTAGAATGCTCAATAAGATTACCAATGCTCTCTTTAGAAATTCTCATACCCTTATATATACAACCGGTTCCACGTTCTAAGGCGGTATATGTCTTAGAACATTCCTTTGCTTCAAATACTTTTTCTTCCAGCTTTTCACCGCAGAAAAAATAGCTGTATAATTTCATATTTTTCCCTTTCTACGAGATCACAGTAAACTGCTTCAGATCAGCAAGTTCATTCTTCAAATACGCTTTAATATTGTTCATGGCTTCATTTTTCCATGCTCCACCGTCTGCTTCGAAGATGGCGCACTGCACGCCGCAGGAAGATTTCATTCTAAAAATAAAATCACTTGCCGGCTGCTGCACCTCTAAGAATGTTCTATACGGAATCAGATTAACAGGGTTAGGCACCACAGCATCTGCTTTACTTGCTACACCAGTTTTAACAGTGGCTTTCTGTGTAACACCGTCATCTCCATACTCTGCAACCGTTCCATCTTCTACCGTTCCTGCAAACTTTAAAACAAGATCCCTGTCAGCATTCGAAACAAATTTTGACTGCAAGGCAATCACAAAGCTTTCATGATCGATAAAACTTCCAAACCGGAAATCCGGCAACTCTGCATTGACCTCAACCAAATATTCCCGCTTTCTATCTGCATCGAGAGATGAATATAAGTGAACTTCCGTCGGAGAAACCACATGAACGATCATCTTTTCCGACATGCAGTCAATGTTTGCCTTGATATACTCTACAAGACTCGTCAATGTTTTCATTTCGATTGCACCCGCATACGGAACGTAACTGATGCGGTTAAGCGGCTTGTCCGAATATGTATTACCACCAATTTCATTGATAACCGGTGTTTTTAAACCAACGATATACTCCAATGCTTCTTTAATCATAATTTTTTACCTCTTCTTTCTATGCTTGTTTTGCCTGTCTGAAATCTACAACGCCATCATTTTCCTTGGCTTCCTCGATTATTTCTCCTGTGTCCGCATCTACGGTCTTTCCATTGATCTGCTGTTCTTTCTGGTATTCATCAAGAGAAATCTGCCCTTTAATACCTGGTCCGTATTCCTCCGCAAGAACTTCTCCTGTTGCAAGATTGGTTCCAAGGGCAAACTTTGTCTCTACCGGTTTAGGCTGCGCAAGTTTCTTTTCAACAGAAATTTCACAAGTTGCATCGTCTCTGTCTTCATTCTGGGTGAACTTTAATTTAATAACTACCTCTCGCTTGTTTTTCCACGGTGTATTAGGATCCTGCATATTCTCAAAAACATCCTGCAATGCTTTCTGGGATTTTTCCTGCAATGCACCGCCTGCTAATTCTGCTAAATCAATTGGGTTCATAAAAATTCCTTTCTGTGCATGGTTAATAGTTGCTATATATAAAATTGACCGGTCAAAATTATCACTTGTTAAAACGGACAAAGGTTCATATCAACCTCTAATCCTTTTTCTGCAATATAAACATTTGCTCCATATTTAATTGTTTCTTCTGTCTTTTGTTTGAATAACACGGGATCTCCACTTTTATCTGATAGGTGAATTAGAACGGCATTTCTCAATGCCGGGTTATCGTTAGTGGAAATAAATTTAAGTGCCGTATCAAGGCTCATATGCCCTCGTAGGCGGTGTTCGTAGTTCGGCTCGTCCCGATTGACAAACTGCATATCGTAGTTGGCTTCCACCATGATGTGATTAACACCTTTAAATCGCCATCTGACGTATTCTGTGTCTGTTGCATACACAAGGCTTCCCATATCTGGATGCGTGATGTAAAACCCAACGCACGGGCACTCTGAACCGTCTCCGTTGTTATGTAGCCATCTTCCAGATTTATCACGGTTTTCAAATGCTTGTATGTTAAAACTTTCTTTTCCAAACGACATCCTATATCCGTCTATCATTTTAAATACTGGCTCCCATACTGGAATACCGGCTCTAATATATTGAAAGCAGTACCGATGATGGTCTGAATGCAAGTGGGTTGTGATTACAGCCTTAATCTTCATCACATTGAAATTCAACGCTTTCTTGACTTCAATGAAAGGCAACCCGGCTTCGATTATTAATGCTTCCTCGTCATTCTCCAAAATGTAGCAGTTACCGGATGAGCCGGAACCTAAGACTTTAAGTTTTATTTTTAATCGCTCCTTTCGCTCTCTCGATAATCTCATCATCGAAATTCGCTAGAACTTTTCTGTAACTTTGCTTTGCAAATATTTCTCTCATTTTTCTTTCGTTCGGACTGTGTCCAAAAACTTTGAAAAAATTATCAATATTGGATTGATATTTAACCTGCTTAATTTCCGGAAAACGCACCTCAAACATTTTGTTTTCAAAAACATCTACGCCCTGTTTGACAATGCAGTCCGTAATCTCGTAATCAACACGGTTCACAGCTTTGGGTTTATCCAATATCCACATTTCCCCAGTAAATTCCGCATCCGGCACATATTGCTGAACTTCATCATTACTCATAACCTTGTCAGCTTTTAGGTAATAACAATGAATGATTACCGGCAAGCCAAGCGATTTCATATTTCGTACCACCAACCCGGCTTGCGGTATTGCGTTCAATGCTTCAATTATGCTTGGTGCTACACATATCCGTTTAATCGTGTCGTTTTCGCCCTCGCACCGCTGTTTCGGAACTCTTGGAATAAACTCATCCACCAAGTCAAATGAAACGTGAACCATAGGCTACTCCAATTCTTCCTCTGCCGGAAACTGAAATGTCATTAAGTAATGGCATTTTATACATTTTTTATAGTCTTCTCTAAGCATTTTCATGGCTTTCTTTGCCTTTTCTTCGGTGGAATATGTAGCTACAACGCCATGCGCAATTTCTGATGGTCTGGCAATGGTATCTCTTATCGCAACAATGGAATTATCTTTTGTAATTCCAAAGACAAAATTTTCATATGGAATATCAGTTCTACCGTCCTGCGATATAACTCTCATGGCAACCTCCTAATCTTTCATAAAGTCCGGTAAGTTCTCGTCATTCTCAACGACTTCTCCGGCTACTTTCTCCGGTTCATCTACTGCACTTTCGGTTGCTTCGGATTCAGCTACGACAAATGGTTCTGAATTGGCATTCTCTGCAATTTCTTCCTGCGTCTGCACATAGGTTTCATCAAGCTGATTGAACGACTGCTTTGCCATACTGTTAAAGTCCTTGCGATACTTCTTGATTGCATTGTTACGCATCTTGCGAACAATCATAGATTCTGGCGTATCAAGCCATGCCGCGCTGATATACGGCTTTGCGACTTCACATTCCAACATTTCATCAACGGTTGCGCATTTTCTCAAAGCATCGAAAATCTCTTCTTTCTTAGCCTTGATTTTGCCTAACTGTTCAGCAGATGCCTTGTAACGATTCTGGCAGATACCGAAAGTCTCATTCATCAGATTGTTTCGCACATGAGCAAACAGATTGACTTTTACGCCGTCTCTCTCTGCAATCAGATACTGAAAAGTGCCGTCCTTTAATTTCAGAGGATAGACAACACGGACAACTTTCTGCGACTGCCCCATTTCTTCCCATTCTGGCGGTGCCATTTCGATTCCCTTATGCTTTGGATATGAAAACACATCGCCCTCTTTAACAAGCCAACAAGGATATACGGTATCTACATTCTCTCCATAGTTACGGAGTAATGCGTCGTTGCCGTCTCCCTCAATTCCCATTTCTACAACCTGCACATAGTTGTCTCCGGACTTCTTTGTTCTAAGCTGAAAATAGCACTCTCTCGGCACTGCATTTGCATTAAGTTTAAGACTTGCACACTGACCGACAACCTCACGCAGATTCGATGTATCAAGTCCGTTCAAGTCCTTGATTTTATCGCTATCCTTAACAAGCTGATAGATACTTGTCATAGCTGACATAGCGCACTGCTTTGAATAATCATCATACGGAACACCGCACAGCTCAAAATCCTTTGTGACAAGGTTTGTGATAGAATTAGTCCACTGGCTAACCGCAGTGTTGACTTTCTGTACCTCTAAACTGTTGTTCTCTGCCATAATTACTTATCCTCCATTTTAAATCTCATTAAATTTCTGTACTGCATACAACTCGTTTGGAGTCTTTTCCTGCACATTGCCGTCAACTACCACAAGGTAATCAACGCACTCTTTCTTAAGTTCCACCTTGCAAGGCTTACCATTTACATAAAATCTCTTTGTTTTGATAACCATATCTATTCCTCGCGTTCTTAATGTCTTGAAATCTCAATCTTCTTGTCCGCATAAAGGCTATTAAACCTTGCGTTCAGTGCATCTAATTTATATTTGATAATTTCCTTTGCATCAGCCACACAGCCGAAAAGACTTTTGTTTTTAAGCGGCAAATTATCAATACCCAACTCGGCACAATTGAGATACCATGTGTCACCGCAACCATGAATTTTGTGGATGCAAATGTCAAAACCATAGTCCTTAATTGTGAAAATTGTTCCGCTTTCCACCGGCTCTGTATATTTTGCGTTACTAATCAGCTTCATGCTTTCCCCTCGCTTTCTCCGGCATCTTCCGGCTCTTCATATTTCTTCACAATTGCCACCTTATCAGCACCGTAGGTTTCCACCCACTTCATATCCACCGATTCATCCGTGACCGTCAGCTTTGCACCCTTGGTATTTGCAACTGTGTCACCGGATTTTACGGAATCCTCTGTGCGGTATGTATAGCTTCTGGTACTGTTTGGAAATTTTGCTTTGATATAATTCATTCTGATACCTCACTTTCCGCTACTTTCTTTTCCTTTTCAAATTCTTCTTTACTACAAACCAATAACCCACCAATATAGCTATCTGGCTTTGTAAGCAATCCTACAACAATTTCATTCGGCATGGCGATTGTCACATTCCCCCATCCATCCTTGCCGCTATGAGCAGATATGATATTTGATAACGGGGAAACCTTTAAGTCCTTGTTATTCTTCTGCGACATCCGTCCCATTATCCCTAATGTTCCAATGCTCATTTATACACATCTCCTTTTCTTTTATTTCTCGCGTCTTTTTCACAATATGGAAGAGAACAATGTCCGGATTCCGCAAGACCCATGAATCCGATCTTTGTTGCACTCTTCCAACGCTTGCACGACATACACCGTGCATCCGGCTGTGTGACGTTGTTCCCAATTCCTACTCTTGACATTCGGTGTCCTCGCTTTCTGCATTGTTAATTGGCATATCCAATGTAACCGCAACATCTCTGATAAACTCGTCCGGAATATAGATTCCTGCCTGCGCGCATATCGCATACTGTACCTTTGCGATACTCACAATATCAGAACCTTGCTTTTCCATCGTCTTTGTTAGAACTTTCAGCAGATTAGCCACACCACCATGCGATTGTGGTGTTTTCCTTACCGATACGCTCCGAATATCTTGAATATCTGCTTTCATATTCTCCATGAATTTATTTCTCCTATCATCGAACCATCTTTCAAATACATTCCAAAGTTCTAAAAAACAGTCGGTTTTAAGCACTGCATCTTCGATACTGTTGTAACTTTCTGAAATAAACAGGCTTATTATCTGCCTTGCGTGCTTTTCAAAATATATTTCGCAACTAGCTTTCAAAAAGTACCGATATCCGAAACCGCATCTGCCGTTAAAACTTGAAAGCAAGTACCATGTGTTACCTTGAAAATAGGTGTCGTATTTCGCATCCCACTCGGTAAACATGGGTTCTTCTCCCTTTCTATGTACAAATCGCATAACACATTTCTTACGAAACACTTCTTCGCACATATCTTTGAATGTATCCATACAAAATCTTTCAGTACCAAGGTAAAGTGGCTCTCCTTCTTTCATATATTTGTCAATGATTTCGATTGCCTTTGCATTTATTGGATAGTCCATATCACATAGAATCTACTTTCAACTGCTCATCATCAGTGACCGTCAGAAGAATCAACTGTGTATCAACTTTCGGAAGATACTTGTCATTAATGCTCTCTGCCCCATCCAGAACAATAGGAGTCTGCATACCGTAAAACTTCTGAAAACTGTTGCAAATATCAATCTTTGCCTCAATCTCACGTCCGGTATTCGTAGTCTTGCCAAACACCTTGTAGATTCCGGTCTTTTCATCCGGCACGGTTGGAACACAGACTTCCTTGTATTCGCCGTTCTTCTGGTAGTCATACAGTTTCCAACGAACAATGCTAAAGTGTGAATTGATTTCATCCACAAGTAGATCATTCTTACGCTTAGAAACCTCTTTCAACTGATAAAGAATTTTCTCTGCGTCAGCCTTAGCCTGCTCATATTTACGCTGATCCTGTCTCTTTTCCGTGATCTGTTCATCAATACGAACATTGTTAGCCGCTTGCACAATAACCTTATTCACTTCGTCAAGTTGAGCCTGCAGATCTGCTTTCTCGGCTTTCAAATCAGTAACAACCTTGTCTGCTCCCTCGGATTCTAACTTGGCAATATCAGCAAGAATCTTGTCATGCTCTGCTTTCAGCTTTACATACTCTTCATTCTGCGAATAGTCAGCTTCTTCTGGGATCTCGGATAACAGTTTGCAAAGTTCCTCTTTATTCGTAAGAGTTCCCTGCTCCTGTTTCTTTAAGGAATCTATTTCCATTTGCAGATCAGCATTTTTCTTTGTCAGTTCCTCGATCAGATTTTTCTTCGCAAACCCATATGCCTTGATTTCTTCCAAGTTGGATTCTTTCTGGGTAATAAAGTCACTTTTTGAATCATTTAGTTTCCGCTTTGCATCTGCCTTGGCTTTTGTCTGTCTTTCTTCAAAATCAGCCTTTAACTGCTCAATCTTATCAGCCGGTAACTTCTGACCGCATAAGGAACAAACCGTTGTAGATTCATCGAATCTCCACTTGGATTCATCAAAGAGATACGGGGTTTCATCAAATGCCTTGGCTTTCTCGGAATTATACTGTTCGCCCAGTTTCTTCCGCTCTGTATCTGCATCAGTGATAGTTTTTTCGTTATCAGAAATCTGTTTCTCTTTCAAAGAAATCGTAACCGCAAAATGTTCTAACTCATTTTTACAATCACGCAATTCAGCATCCATGATGCTTCTTTTGTTTGATAACTCGCGATTCATCGTCTGTTCCATGCCGGACATGTCAAACTGTAGCTGCATTTCCTTACTTCTTAAATCGCCCAACGCGCTACAGGCATTCTCCATTTTCTTATCACAATCCGCGATTTTTCTTGTTAGATCAGCCTTGGCAAGTTCCTGCTCTGCCACATCCACATCAACCTTAGCCGCCTCTAAACCAATGATCTGATTCGGGATTGCAGCCAACTGTTCAAACGCTTTCTTCTTGGAACTATTGTTCATAGCCTCAATTTCCTCAAATTTGTAGGATTCAAGCAATTTTGCCACGTCCGCAGTATCTTTGCTCATCTGCGCGATCTCCAAGTCTGTTTTAGAATGAGACATAGCAAATAAATGCTCTCTCATTTCGTCCTGCTTCTTTTTCTGCGACAAATCCTTAGTAAACATGGTCGGGTGCGAACACACAAGAAAATTGCGAAATGAAAATCCAAGTTCTTCCATGTATGCCGTAAAGTCACGACCATTCTTAGGTACAGAATTGATTTCATATGAATTGGAAAGTGTTACTTTTGATACTCCGTTTACATCCGGCTTTCCAACCATGCGTTTCTGCATCTTGGCAACCGTGATTTCTTTCCCGCCAACATCCAATACGGCGGTCACGGTTGGAATACATTCCCTGCCATCATCCGGTCTAATATCCGGATTGCTTTCAAGCTCATAGTTCCGATCAGAAAACAGCCAAAACAACGCCGTTCCGATTGTAGTCTTGCCAAGACGGTTCTCGCCTTTAACTCTTGTAACATTGCCGAAATTATAGGTTTTATCCGTTACACCCTTGAAATTTTCAAGATACAATGATTTAATTTTTAGTTTCATTTTCTTTCTCCTTCCACTCTTTATATTTTTTAAGCGCCTCTTCAAAGCATGCTTCATCGGCAACATATCCAAGAACTGATTCAATCAACTCTGCATTGAGAGTCATTCCCTTGCTTCCAAACAGTTCAATATCTTTTTTGTGTTCATTTGTGATAATCACGCATGCTGTATGAACTTTCGTCCTGCATGCAACCAGATCTGCATATTCCTCAACGGAAATTGTAACGGTATTTTCTGCCATCTTAATTTTCCTCCAATATTTTTATTCTTCTTCAAAACCAAGAACGATTCCGTCGTTAATTACTGTAGCCTGTCCTTTTTTCTCGTGCATATCAATGCAATCCTGCACGGTAATTACATCCATGTTCATGCCTGTGCTCCTTTCTTTTCCCCGATAAACCGATTGACAAAATATATCTGTCCTTTTCCGGTTACTTTTGTTGTCCTCGTAATTCTTACAGAGCCATCCGGGTTCTGCACGTTGCTTTCCTTTACCTCGAACAATCCCTGCTCGACATATCTCTGTTGTGGCATGTTCTTCGATGAACCACATTTAATAAGGAAGTTATTCTCACGCAACCACTCAAACAACCGTTTCTGTCCTATCTGATAGCCGTTCTGGCAAATCAGCTTTGCCAAATCGCCGATAAGAATTGATGTGTGGCTTGTTGCTACAGCATCAGCAAAGATTTCCTTTGGTTTCATACGCTGATTTTCCGCAATCAGCCTTGTGTTGTTTTCCTTAAGGCTGTTGATTTTCTCATCAGCCATCTTTAACGCTCTGGCAAATACCTGCTCCGGCGTATTCCATGCCTTTTCCAAGTCGATAAGATACTGGCGTAACTGTTTTCCTTTTTCGGTTCTCTGGAGCATGCAAATTTGTTTTGCCATATCAATGGACAAGTCAAAATCTTCTACTTCCCTTTGCACTTCTCTTGTACCTTCGATTTGAACCCGTACTTTTTTGTTCGGGGTTGAATAATCTTCTCCTTGAACAAATCCATATGTACAATATCTTTCAAACCATTTACTAAATCTCTCTGTTCCTTTTACTCCACCGTCCTGCGACAACAAATCATACAAATCTCTTGCCGATACTGTCTGTGTATCAAAATTGACTTTCACTAACTCGTCCGTTCTCTCCAACTCCTTTCCGTGTTATAATCTCCATAAGGAGGTGGTAACCATTAACAAATGTCCACTTAACGATTTTAGAGATTGTATCCGTGATTGTGCTTGGTATATTTCCAGCTCTGATTGTTGCGCTATTCATAAATTAAATAATTTAAAAAGCATTAAAAATCTTTCAGAGCTAAAATCTATCGAAAGAAACATATCTAGCATCGAATCAATACTCAATCGGCATCAATCCTAATAATCGTTTCAGCGATACGGTCAATTTCGCCTGCAATGCGAATTTTTGTTTCCGTATCAGATGTTTTCTTGCTTTCCTCTGCCAGTGTTTCAATTTGCTGGTAGAGGGTATCTTTTACTTCTTCAATGCTATGCGACATTCTTCTCCTTTCCGTGTTATAATTCCCTTATCATCAAATAAGGGAGGTGTAATTTTGAACGATGAATATGTATCTGCCTACGCTATTGCTAAAACCTGTGGATATAACGGCTCTTTCAATGATTTCAAAACCAAGTACGACCAATACTGCGAAGAAATTAAAGAAACAATTCCAGAAAAAGGAAATCCACAATCTATCGTAGAAGCGGCAGAAAATCCATTCCGTAACATAAAACATTTCTAAAATGCTTTAATTACCGGAGAAATGGCGGTAAGAACTTTGATTGACAATTTTATATTAGTTTCATCAACTTTCTTATCGCCGTCCAAAATACTTTGGTAGTCATCAATGATATTCATTGCTATGTGCTGTGCCAATTCATCAAGACCGATATATCTATCCTTGTCTTTCTTTAAAATCACAGCTTTTCCATCTTCTCTTAATAATTTGAACCTTTCGCTAGTCACTGCATTTCTCCTTTCTGATTGTTTTCTTCGCTTTCCTGCTTTTTTGCAGAACCCTCAACCATCCCAAGCACATATCCTTTCTGGAAATCCGTCATTTTAGGAATGGCTTCTTTGAGTTTTTCAACAACCTTTTTTTCCTGTTCGCTCACTGTATCATCCCTTTCTGTGATATAATATTTTCAAAAACGGAGGAATTAACATGCTTCTAAAAATCGAAAGAATAATATTAAAGAAAATATCTAAAACGAATTTTTCAATCAAACTTTCCGATATAGGTAAATTTGATGGAGAAGATGCATACCAAGCGTTTTTGGATTTACAGGATAGAGGATATGTAACGAAAGTAAACACATCTATGGATAGATCGAGTTTTAGCTTCATAGTTACATCCAAAGGCAGATTCTACAAAGAATATCTTTTCTTGGAATTTTTGAGAAATATCCTCATTCCTTTTATTGTGGCTTTGATTACAGCAACTGCTACATATCATTTAGAAAAAGTAGCAGATAGCTATTCCGACAGCGGCACCAGCCAATGCGCTTACGAGTTGGATTCCACCGACAATGAATGGCTCAAACTTATCGAGTAAGTCACGCTTTTGCCGAAATGTCATTTTTTTCACCGTCTCACCTCTTTTCTATTTCTTTTGCAATATTATAATAACGCAATAGAAATATAAAGTCAATAACAAATTATTGCTTTTGTGATATTTTTGTGATAATATTATTACAGAAAGGGGGTGAAGACTTGAGTACAGTAAACGAACGCTTAAAATCTTTAAGAATATCATTAGGAATGAACCAAAAAGATTTTGGAGAAAGAATTGAAGTTGCGCAAACTTATTTATCTCAAATAGAAAAAGGGGATAGACCTGTTACCGACAAAATTTCAAAAATTGTTTGCTTACAAAATTGGAATGGTAAAAGCGTAAATGAAGAATGGTTCCTAACGGGAAACGGTGAAATGTTTGTTCCGGAAACTAAAGATGAACAAATTACAAGATTGCTTTCAGATGTGCTAAAGAAAGAAAATAGTGATTTTAAAAGAAGACTTGTAACTGCATTATCAAAACTTGATGATACCGGTTGGAAATACCTAGAAGATTTTATTGATTCTATTTCAGAAAACAAATAAGAAAAAGCCAAGGGCAATGCGCAAACCCTTGGCTTTCTTTCTATTCTAATAAATTTTTAACAAATACATATATGATTCTTAACCATTTTTCATTGTCGCAATTCGCGACCATTTCAGTTATTTTTTCCTTGTAAAACGCCGTTGCCTCATTGCACTCTTTTTCCCCCATATTGATTTCCTCCAATCATTCCGCACTTTCGATAGCGATACATAAATTATAGAACTTATGTTCGATATCGTCAACCCCATTTGACAAATTGCTACAAATTACAAACTCGTTTGTAGTTGAGGGACAAGAAAACGCCTTATCCCGCCCCTCAGCCAGAACTTGAAGTGCCCTTATCGGACAATTTTATTTTACAAATTTTCCCGCAAACATTCAATTTCTTTCGGTCGCAAGTTTCGACAGTTAAATTTCTTATTGTCACAGAATGTCGATTGATTAGTTTAAATTTTGTTAAAAAATTAATTACTGGTTGAAAATTATGCATCTACCAGTTATCTGTGATGAATTTTAAGTGCATAATTTTCCTTTCTGCCAATAGGCGGTTATTTAAAAGAGCCGGCTACACAACACATGGTCATGTAATCGGCTCTTAGGCTCTTTAAATTATTCAGTTGCCTTTACTGCATCAGCTCTCTTCTACGGTATACGCTTTTCCTGTGATCTGCTTGTATTCCTCCGGCGTAATCCACTTGCCTACCGCATTATGTACGCGTTTCTCATTCCACAGTCCTTTGTCATAGTAATTTTTTACTTTTTCATAATTCTTACTCATCTAAACTTACCTCCATCTGCATAGCCATATAATCAATATCAGCTCTCTGCTTTTCAATACTGTCTGTATTTTCAGCCGTCTGTGCTGCATTTTCAGCCAGATTCTCCGATACAGCAGTAATTCGCTGTTCGGCATCATCTGCTTCTTTTGCAAGTACAACAGTTTTTATGTCTTTCTGTAAAATAATCTGCTCTAAGACTACATATCTCGGAATAACTGATGTCAACTCTTCATCGTCAGTGTAAACTTTTAACACTGCAAGTTCTTCCTTATCTGAAAAAGCTTCCTGCAGCTCCTCGCAGGTTTGGTTGCCGGTAAATTTAATATTCAGCTTTCCATCAATATAATTGATGGTATTAATTGTTAAAGTATTTTTTACTGTTTTTAATTTCATAACATATTTCTTCCTTTTACTAAATATTCTTGACCATAAGTGCTTTTACTCTGGCAAGTGTATTACTTTTCCCGGACGACGTATTATATAACAGTACTAATACAGTTACATTTGAACCTGATACTGTTACAGTTTGAATAGTGGTTAAAGTTTTTCCGGAATTGTTATTATAATCGCAAATTACAAATCCCGTAAATGAATAGCCTGTTGGAATTGTAATAATAATTGTATCTGTTCTGGTTGCTCCTGCTCCTAACTCAGCGGCAGTGCTTGCGGCACTGACTATTTGTAATTTGGGTTCATAATTACTCTTCATCTGAGCCGCCATGCTCCCTGATACATTCGGATTTGCCTGCCTTGCATCAAGTGCATACCCTGCTACAGTTGTTGTGTTATTATTGATTACAGTTGGTATAGTTGGTTTATTGCTCAAATCATTATAACTGCCGCTAAAAGCAACTGCTTTCAGATCTGCAAACCACTTTGCGATTTTCCCGAACAAAATATTATGTTTTTCGCCGCTTTTGAGATTTTCTCTTGCAGACGCAGTTTTGAACGTCACTGTGTTCTCAGATGTATCTCCATTAGTGGCAACTACATTATCAGGGAGATTGTCCAATTTCCCCTTGTCCTGTGGACTCATCAAACCCGCCGCTGATGAAGTTGCATTGTTTGCAATAAGAGCCCCATCTCTAGTTAGCTGGCAGATTTTTTTAACAGTGCCATCATTATTAAAACAAATAAATCTCAAATCACCTTTAAATGCATCCAGTTCCCATCTTAAACCGATATCATCTGGGGATATAATCTGAATGTTTCCACCCTCGCTGCTGGTATAAAGTTTAACTTTCTCACCAACTTGTAATTGACCTGTTAACTTTCCTCCACTGATAGGAAGCGCGCCAATATTTTCAGGAGTAAGATTAACATTTCCATATCTGTATTCTGCTTCGTTGTCACCTTTAACGCCTGTTACTTGCTCTTTTTGCATTTCTCCATAAATAGCCTTCGCCTGTTCACTATAATACTTTGCATTGTCGGTATCTTCGCCATTCCGTGCACCGGTTCCACCGATAGCATAACTTTCTGCCTTAGTTGCACTACTCGCTGCATTATTTTCAGACGTTGCAGCATTTTTCATACTGGACTCTGCCTTTGCCACTTCCACCTTGATTTTTGCCAGATAATTAGGCTCTAAATGCTTTTCCTCGATACTGCCCTCTTTGACGATGGCAGACACTTTTCCATCCTTATCAATGTAAAAAGCTACCGTATCAGAATCAAGGAACTCATACTGTGTAATCAGTGCCGACAGGTCTATGTACTGTTTCGTGCCATCAATCAGAGTCAGGATAATCTGCTGTGTAGTCGGGTTATAATCGAAGTTAATCGCGATCTTCTCCATCTGCGTGTCGATTGTAATCTTGGATCCGTTCTTTTTCGTGATTGTGATAATTCCCGTCGACTCCTCGAACGTCACATCCGCAACAAGGGTTGCCACTTCCGCCTTGGTTGCTTTTGTGGTATCGAGAGTGATTACACGATCATCAATGATATCAATCGAGCCATCCATTTTATTGAGGTTTCTTTCATTGACCGGTGTTTCATCACTCGGATAATTCTCCCAATTAATAGCACTATGCGCTTTATTCATGATCCTCACTCTCCCTTTCCTTTGCAAGCTTCATTTGTTCCCGCTCTACTGTAACCTGCCTGTTTGCCTCTTCCTTGATCTGCTGCAGAATATCCTTAAACACCAGGTACTTAGCTTCGATTGGGACATCCCCGCACAAATTTACATAATTTATAATGTCGTTTTCAAATTCACGAATTTTTGCATTTATCATAGAATACCTACCGTTTCCTTCAATTTTTTTATTTCTTCATGCTGTAATTGCACTGTTGCAACCAGATCAGCGATCAGCTCTGTATAATTCAGTCCGTAATACTTTTCTCCGTTACCGTTTGAGAAAATTTGAGGGCAAATATTCCATCCTTCTTCCACACTTTCCAAAACATCCTGTGCTATAAAGCCATGATGAAATCCATCCCTTTCGAAATTATAACGATACGATTTTGCTCTTAAAGAATAAATAAACTCAGATGATTGCTTTTTGCTTAAATCTAAAATTGTGTTTTTTATTCTTTTGTCAGATCCATTAATTACTCCACCTCTGAATCCACCTACTCCGGTATCTCCGTCTAAATGGATCATCATGTGGTCATTATCGTTTGCGCCTTTATGCAATGAAACCTGATTATATTGAACCGTACATTTATGAACAGGACTTTCAAGCGTTCCTTCCACTGTTCGAAATCCATCCGTTCCCATCTGTACAAGTGTTCCACTGCGTTTAAGTTCAATAAGGTTTCCTACAGACTCTTCCGTTTGAATATGCACATATCCCCCGGTCATTTCCATAGATCCCTTTAATTCAAGTAGATTTGCTTTAATTTTGATAGATTCGGCAGTCTGATTAATGGTTGATATAACATTATCTTTCTGCACTTTCGTGCTAATTTCCCGTGATGTCTGCTTGAAGGCACTTGTCATGCTATTTGCTATCAATTTAGCATTAGCACGATATTCCCACGCATAAGTGGAATTCGCAACCTTTACGCATTGCCAAATAGTACCATTATCCAGATTCAGATAGCACTTATTCTCGATATCGCTACTCGGTTTATATCCATGCCCTTGATCTCCATGCCCGAAATAAATAATGTTATATTTACTTTCATCCCAATCCCATGTATTGAGTGAAGAGCTCACTTCTGAGCGTATCTGTGTTGCAGTTATTTCTATTTTACTGGATAACTTACCCTCTGTTTCACTTGCCCTGCTAACCTCTGCTGTGATATTGTCTGCATTAATTTTAATGGCTGCCGCAAGTTCAACTTCCTGCCCCTGTGCCCTTTTGACTTCTGCTGTAATACTGCTCGCATTTTGCGTGATTCTCGATGATAAACCATCCGTTGTATTTTTAACTTCTGTGCGAATTTCGGTTGCAGTTTGCGTGATCTGTGACTGCAATCCCTCTTTGACATCCGTTATCGTGCTCTGTGTCTTTTCAATGGTTCGCTCCAGCACATTGCTCTTGCCTTTGAGTTTCAAAATGCTTTTCTGTATTCCATTTGCACCGTTGGTTCGGTACTCTTCCCCGTCTGCTTCCAGATCATCACGCAAGGCCTGTATGCCTTTCAAAGTTCTTTTCAAAATATAGGACTCAATCAGTTCGTATTTCGTCGGCAGCCGCACCGCATCCCCGACCTCAAGGCAAGGGTTCCCTTTGCAGTCTGCCGTAAACGGACGATAAACAATACCTCTGATCTTGGAAAGAATATTTTTTGCAATAACCTTCAGTTCTTTCGATCCTTTGCCATAAACAAGAAAATTATCCTCGATCACATAAGCATTGTCTCCAGTACCCACGATCACGCCGATATCATTCTTTTGCTCCCGAATCTGAATCTTATTGATCGTTCTGACCAGAAAATCTTCGTATTCAGCCGTTATATATAAATCCTTCCCGATACGGTTACTTTTCGGATCTCTTGGGAACAGATCATCTGATGGATAAAGATCATTCCTTGGATACAACCCCTGTATCTCCTGCTCCAAATAAATGTAATGGAACTTCCCGTCACGCCCCATGTGTCCCATACAGCCATTGATCTCACAAATACAGGACAACACTTCCTTGCCGCTCATGGATTCGCCTATGGTGCTTGATTCCTCTGTAGTAGAGCTTGTCTCACTGGATGCTGTAACCGCAACTGTTTTCTCGATAGACATACTGTCATTGATGAGAACAATGTCCGCCTGTTTGATCCCGAAGTGTTTGAAAAAACTGTCCCGGAACTGCTTCATTGTGATTGGATCATAAACTGTAACAGTCGTTTTATTCCCGTCTTTGTCCTCTTTTTCTTCTTTATGGGATGGAAAGACGGTATTGTACCATGCTGCCACATCGGCATTTAAAACATCATAAAGAGCGTCATACGCAACGACATCACGGCATGTCCTGTCCGCCGAAGGTGTATCAGAATCAACCTTATATCGTCCGAACTGGAACGGGGCATCTGTATGTCCATCAAGAGACATCCTTACTGTCATCCATCTGCCTTTCATTGGCAAAAATGTATTTGACACCGTGAATTTAATCATGGCGGCTTCACATGATCCAAACGTTAATTCCTGTTCCGAACACAAACTTTCGGTCAATTCGAATTTTTCTTGGTGTAGTTCTGTATTTGTAATATTTATTTTTCCGTCATCAGATACGATATATAACTGCTTATCAACCGTATCTTCTTTGAATAAATCAGCATATTTATAATTAACCACCGTACACACCTCCTATGAAAGCAAGCCGAACTGAATTGTAATGAACCATTCCGTCATACGTTCCGTATATCGTAGGCTGAAAATCTGCCATATAGCCGTACTGCGTCACATAATCGTCATATTCCGGGATATACGCTGTGATATAGCAGGCTCTCCCTGTCGCATTTGTGAACTGGCTTCTAATATTGTTTAAAACCTCATTGAAAGTCTTATTTGTCAGCATAGCCCGGGTTTCAAATTCGACCTTTAACGCCTTTAACTCCACGGCATTTCTATGCAGATAGCCGTTGGCGTCTGTATAATCGTCCAAATCCTGCATGTTGACATATGGACTGTATGTCTCTGCTTTCATAAACGACATCGGCACTGTGTAATTTCCAATCTTTAACAGCCATCCGCTGTACGCCATATTTCCACCACCTAACTGTTTGGGTTTGCGGCTGTCTCAAATGACAGTCGGTAAAATTTGTACAAAAATAGCACATACCTATTTGATAGATGCTACTTTATTTTCTTGATCTATTTTGTGACCAATTCGATATTGGGCGCTTTAATCACGATTTTCTCTGACGTGTGAATTGCTTCCGTGTTCCCATATGTAATCCTGATTTCTAATTTGTTCATAAAATTTCTCCTAAATTTCATACTCCGGGTATGCTGCTTCCCAAACATCCCTGTGATAAGTGTTTACCTCTCCATAATTTGCATCGAAAATCTTTTTTACGCCATATCCAAGTTCGATACTCTTTTCCTTAAGTTTTCGCCAGTTAAATGTTTTCCAGTCCACACCGTTCATTGCTGCAACACGCTTAATAGAATACCAGTCTTTGCTATAATCAAGTTCCTGCTGTAGCTTTTCCTTTTCTTCTTCCGCTGTCATTCTGGCAATTCTTTCTTCTTTTAATTCCGTCAATATCTTAATGCCGAAGTCTGGATCATCAAGGATCTTATTAATCACATTATCCGTTGCATAAATCCCATGATTTAAAACTGTCGGAATCACATCATCAAATATCCAACTTTCAAACTTCTCTGCTCCCGGAAGTTCGCTCTTTGCCGCAAGTCGCATTACGTCACCCTGCGGTATTATATTAACTTCAATTTTCTTGTCTGCGCTTTGTGGATGAGGTATACGGTGTTTTACCGCCCACCTACAATGTGCCGAAATTGCATCATTTGGTCTTTTATATCCTAAAGCTTTCGCAACATCCGAAGCCACAAAATAAGGCTTTCCATCAATCTCCAATGTTCTTATCATTCCAAATAACGGATTTTCAAAAACCTCAATGTTATTTTCATTAACTTTAGTTGCAAGAGTTGTATATGCCATACTTTCTATCTCCTAAATTTCCGAGCCTTGCATTTCGCAAGACTCAATCTTTAAATTCACGTGCGTTAGGAACATACCCTAACAGGAGTCGCACGCTATATATTTAGTAAGATTGTAATTTTCCGCGACGAAATACTGGGATAGCCCCAAATTTTCGGGGCTAAGCGGACAGGTAAGTTATATCTGCAAATTGCTCTATTCTATTTTTGCAATCCCTATAAATATCCTTGTAGTGCATACCCATTGACATATCAATTCTAATAGTCTGCAAAATAATGCTTTCCACAAGGGTTAGATTATTGAGATCTGAAACTGTGATATTGTCGCGATTTCCACCAATTACTGATTTTGCCAACTTGGTATATGTCACATACAGTTTATCTGAATGCGTACTTCCTTGTTCTTTGGCATAGTCTACAAGGAGTTTAATCACATCAGTTTCTTTCAGCCGATTTTCTTTATTAGCGATTCTTGTTTCGCCCCATAGTTTCGATTGCTTTTCAAGAATAAATCTGCGCATTGCATAAAACTGCCGAACCAACTCTTTCTTAAACTTCACAACTATTTTTGAATTTCTTAAAAGAGTTATAACAAATGTTGCTTGTTCCTCATTCAAATAATAAACTCTTTCCGGCTGTCCCCTTTTCCCCGATTTTAAATCGGAGAAATCAATATTGCCAAAATCTAAAATATCTTTCTCATATTTTCTGATAATAGCAACAACAGATTCATGTTGGTTATTTGTTCCATCTGCAATCACTTTGCTGTTTGTAAAAACATCGTTTCCTTTGAGTTCCACCAATTCATACATACTCTTTTCCACCTTTCTTTCGCTACTGTCATTTGACAGGCAGGTTTAAATTTCATTTTTTTTATTTTTCTTATGCAGTTTGAAATAAATAAAAAGACCGCCAAAGACTGAATTCCTTCAATCTCTGGCGGTCACGAATCCGCACCTATTCCTCATAGGCTTGCAGGACGTCCTAAATTCTTTAGATCTTGCCTGCGTGATTTTTAATTATTTTGTATTCTATACCATATGCCAAAATCTGTCAATCAAATTCCAACCTCTGTTGCATATTGGCATCGTCAATCTGTTCCTGCAAAAAATACGGCGTCTGATAGGCATTTATCACTTCCACTGCCTTGTCGCACTGGTTACGCTTGATGCTCTTGTAAGACCGAACACCAAAGTTGTATTTCAGATTGGCATACAGATTGTTGTAAACCTTTTGGCGCAATCCACGGTTGCTGTATGCGCTTGACTGCTTACCACCCATGATTGAAACGCCTTTCTTTCTGACTGCTTCTGTTATCCGGTCGGCTTCCACCGGAAGTACAGGCAAATCCATCTTAAGGCTTTCCAAATCTGCCTTGATTTCGTCTACCTCTGCTTTCAGTTCCGTGTGCCCCTGTGCAAGCAATGCAATCTTCCCATCCGTGGTCTGCGGCATCATATATGTACCAGTCTTGCGAATAGATGGGAGAACTTCGGATGTTACCCATTTCTTGAACTTCTTCGCACTTTCCAGCTTGCTACCAAAGATGAGTGAGTAAAGACCGCTTTCATTAACATATAAAAGCTGTTGCGTTCCACCGTTTGTAAGGGTACTGAGTTTTTCGGTATCCTCTTCTGAAACCCTGTCACGTATTGATGTTTCTGGTCTTTTATATCCAAGTGCTATTGCCAAGTCTCTACCAACAAACCACGGCTCATTGTCAATAACTACTGTTCTAATATCTCCAAACTCTGGATTGTTAAAAATCTGAATATCATTCATCAGCAAATCCCCCATTTCTGTTTAAATGAAAGTATCGTGTTCAAAATAAACTGCAAAAATTTTTCGTCCTGTATGTTCTGAATTTCTGTGA
>ERZ1026884.322-NODE-322-length-32759-cov-8.879464_pt1 | contig 32759 bp, 31 predicted proteins | sample MGYA00380172_ERZ1026884 | MGnify/ENA primary metagenome ERZ1026884 (study PRJEB33269, sample SAMEA4719808) | human gut metagenome | biome: human-associated habitat; feature: organic feature; material: feces | place: Cameroon | collected 2013-10 ... | reverse complement strand
CGTCCTCTCTTCTTCCCATCCGCAAAACAGGACGACTGCACCCCAATTTGCAGCCGTCCTGTTTTGTTTAAGATTCAACCGGGATCAGAAACTCTTTGATTTTCTGATAATCCTCGGGATTGTAACACACAATTTCATAAGAATCGATTGCTGGATTGCTGAAAATTTCAGTCAGTCCAACAAATCTTGTAAGCTTAGATGCCAGATTCAATACGTCCTTTTCATCTGTAATCAGCTCCACACGTCCCTGACACTGATCCAGCGATCTGAAAAAACCATCCACATTCTGAATATTTTTTACTCTCATAGCATTCCTCTCTTATTCAAATGCAATCGCTTCTCCGGTTTCAGAAGATTTCCGGCACGCTTCCATTACAGCCAGTACTCTGCGAACGCTCGGAATCTTAACAAACTGCTCTGCTTTTCCATCGATCACGTCGCTAAAATTCCTATAGAAATCAAGAACATCTGTCTGAACCTCCGGCAAGGGTTCTTCCACAATGCCTCCGGGCGGTACCGGTGCAAACTGTCTGGTCGGGCCTGCCGCGCTTTCTGCGATCTGCGGAGGCAGCTTTTCAAGCAACTGCCCGGTTCTGTAAATCGCGCCGTCCACGCCGCCAAGACTCTGGATTACCAGCGTTCCCTTATCTCCTGCTGCCAGCCATCTCGGCTGATATTTCAGAATATAAGTAGACAGTTCAATATGTGCGGTTACGCCATTATCCATTTTCAGAATAATCTTAAAATAATCATCGACTTCTTCATGCAGAACATTTTTCAGGTCTGCAAAAACTGTTTTTACCTTTGCATCCGGCATCATAAAAAGAATCTGGTCGATCAGATGAACGCCCCAGTCGTACATCATGCCGCCGCCGTATTTTTTATACAGATGCCATTCATGCATATAACCGTTACCGGAATGGAGCTTTGATTCAATAGTAAATACCTTGCCTAGCATACCTGTTTCATAAGCCTTTTTTACCGTGAGCATATCGCGGTCCCAGCGTCTGTTCTGGTGTGTAGTAAAGCATACGCCTGCTTCCTCACAGGCTTTGGTCATTTCATCCAGTTCTGCAACATTCAGCGCTGCAGGTTTTTCCGTAATGACGTTTTTACCTGCTTTTGCTGCTTTAATCGCCATTTCTTTATGAAGATGATTGGGAACCGTCAAAATAACCGTATTAATTTCCGGATCTGCAAGAAGTTCATCCGCCGAATGATATCCCTTTATTCCTGCATCGATTGCTTCCTGTACGCGTTCCTCTCTGATATCCGCTGCACCAACCACTGTAACGCCAGCCTTCGGTGCCTGCTTACTGTGAAATTTGCCCATACCACCGAAACCGATAATACCTAATTTCATGCTCATAGAATTCCCCTCCTGTTTTTATTTTCATTTACCTTTCATCTCTATGAAATCTTTTCATCTGTATTATGGCATATATCTGAAAGATTTTCAATATTTTTTTATATTTTCTTTCATTTTCATTTATCTTTTTCATTTCACGAGTCTTTTTTTCATCCAGGAACCGCTCATATATCGGCTTACGCCATAAATCATGCCCAGTCCCCAGCCAATCGGCAGTCCTGCAAACACACCAAGATATCCGAAAAACGGCGCAAGAACCACTCCGCCGATAATTCTTCCTGCCATTTCCAGAAGTCCCACATAAACAGGAGCCATGGAATCTCCCGCTCCGATCAGGGTACTTTTTGACATATAAGTAATATTCAGGAAAATCTGTCCAATGGCAGATACAACCAGATACTGTCCTCCAATCAGGACCATATCTCCTCCCTCTTTACTGAAAATGCCAATCAACGGCGTCCTGAAAACGATCATCACCGTCATGGCAATCGCAGTATAGGCAAGACCTATTTTCATCATGGCACGATATCCCTGCTTCACCCGGTCATAATTACCCGCGCCGACATTCTGTCCGGTAAAGAACTGCATCGCGCCGGTCAGACCTCCCGGCGTATAGGCAAGCAACATCTCTATTTTATTCGCTGCACTGTATGCCGCCATTACCGTCGCGCCATATCCGTTGATAAACCGCTGCGTGATCATATTTCCGATCGAAATTGTCGCTGTAACCAGGGCCGATGGGATACCGATTTTTACCATATGTCTGGCTATCGTCCAGTCAAACGCAATTGTATCTTTTTCTGGATGTATAATCGTCTGTTTTTTCCACAAAATAAGAATACAGATCACTGCAGAGATCATAGTTGCCAGAACCGTCGCATATCCTACCCCTGCTACTCCCATGGAAAATCCGGCAACAAACAAAACATTCATCCCGATATTTAAAATACAGGTTACAACCAGCACCAGCATCGGCACTACAGAATCTCCCAACGCTTTCGAAATGCCAAATGCCATATTATACAAAGCCGTCGGAACAGCGCCCCAGAAAATAATTTTCAGATATAAGACAGAATCTTCCAATACATCTTCCGGAACTCCCATCAGTCCATGAAGCAGCTGCCTGCTGAATAATACTCCAAGGATTCCAAGCACCACCGCCAGCATTAAAATAATATAAAATGAAGTACAGATCGCACGTTTTACATTTTTTTCTTCCTCTTTTCCCGCTCCGTAATACTGCGATACAATAACGCCCATACCGGTTGTCGCACCGCCCATCAAAAGCAGGACAAACTGTGATACGGATGTTGTACTTCCAACTGCCGCCAGCGCATGATCCCCGATAAATCGTCCTACAACAAGCGAATCTGCAACGTTATACAGATTCTGTAAAATCATAGATGCAACAATCGGCAATCCAAACTGCAGTAGCTGCAGTGTAATATTTCCCTGCGTAAGATCTGTTTTTTTCTTTCCCATTTTTCCCTCTTTCATTTCTATATCATCCCCAACAGAGTACAAACTCTGTACGCATTCTATTGTCATGAATCAAAAATTTCAATGATTCCGAATCCATTCGCCGGAACCGTTATCTGAAGCTCTATTTTTCCATTTTCCGTGTTCGCCCGGAACATTTCCCGAGAAGGAACAGAAATCTGTTTCATATACTCCAAATCCTCCCCGGACAGCTCGGGATATCCTCCGAGCTTCTCCCATTCATCCAGAATGCTGCCAGAACCGTTTTCCACCCTCTGGATCCGCACATTGACTCTTTCTGATTCCATTTCCTTCAGTACAAAATGAATCTCCAGCTGATCACTGTCCAAAAACAATTCAGAAAGTTCTTCATAGTGAAACAGACAATCTGACTTTTCCACCGCAGCATAATTCAAACGCTTCAGGTTGTGATATATAATCGTATAATGATTATTTCCGTCTCCTGTAACAGCATAATTTGTCCCCCTGCAAATCAGCTTTTCTTTCATTTTTTTCAGAAAAAGAAACGCATAACCAGCCGGTTTCATAATTCCATCCCGGGATAAAAGCCCTGCTCCGCCGAACAGAACAGATCTGGAATCCGTGTAATCCGAATACATGTCTGAGTAAACCCAATAACCCAGAATTTCCGGTCCGTTTTTCATACTGTCAATTGCATTTTTTATAATATAAGAGCCCTTGTATACTGTATCATTCAACAGGCTTCTGTTCGATATCGTATTATTCCATGCACTGACATAAACGGCGGTATCCTCCAGACCACATTCCTTTTTTATCTCTCCTACCTTCTGCAGACACTGAATGAGAAAATCCGGATCGGTCACCCATTGCATCTGCGAATTTTCTCCCCGATAAGGAAAACCGGATAAAGAAATAAAGTCCGGACATACTTCCATTTGTTTCCAGCATTCCAGAGAATTTCTGATGCGTTCTTCATTGCAGATATCGAATTCCCCGCCTCCCGTCTTTGCCCTGGGAGCATATCTGTGAACTGCACGATAAAGCGCTGCATAGCACGCTTCCTGATACCATTGGTACCAGACACCATCCCTCGGATAAGGGCTCCACATCTCAAAAATCCAATGTTCTACTTCTTTCTGTGTGAAATGCTTTACCAGATGTTCCAGTAAATCAAACAGCAGTTTTTCCCACTCTTGGGGTGTATAGCCTGCAATTTCTTCATTTCGGTTTCCACCCGTCTTTCGTGATACTCCATAGATATCAAAGGGTTTGGGACCAATCTGGAAAAAGGGGCGAATTCTGTTTTCCAACAAAAATTCGAGAATTCTGTCCAAATTTCTGAAATTTGGACGTTCTCCTTTCTGAAATGGAAGGATCCTCATATTTTCATGAAAAATCCCCCAGATTCGAACATATTCAAAATCAAGCTTCTCTTTCAGCAACAGAATATGCTTCTGTACCTGTTGATCCATCAGATCTGCTGCCGGTCCGATATTGATCATCTTCTGCCATGGAGTTTCACACACTTCGCCTGTCCGTGTATCTGCCTCTACTGAAATTTTACTGATCTGCTCTTCCACCAGATTTCGCTTCGCCAGACTGTCCCGAAGGACATCATAGACTACCTCTTCCGATAAATTTCCCAGTTCCTGCTTCTTATATTTTCCACGATATTCCGACGGTGTTTCCCCAAAGTGCTCTTTAAAAGCCTTGTTAAACATTGCCAGACTGGAAAATCCGCTGTCGTTTGCAATCTGCAAAATCGATAAATCTGTCTGTTTCAGTTCTTCTACTGCATGTTCCAGACGCATTTTCATAACATACTGCATGAAGTTAATTCCGGTCTCCTGCTTAAACGCCCGGGAAAGATGTGACTCTGAAACATATAACCTGGAAGCAGCTTCCGCAAGGGAAATCTCTCCATTATAGTTTTCCTGGATATAGAAAAGAACCTGCTGAATCCTGTCTGCCGGTGCTCCTTTTACCAGATATTTCTGCACAAGAAGTTCCCCGATTTTACAGGCCAGTTCTTTCTGTAAAAAACTATCTTTGCCTTTCTGTTCGAAATAATTCACCAGGATCTCATGAAACAGTTTCCGCAGTCTGGAGACATCCATACCATTCTGCGTACTGCTGCATTCAATTTTAAAATTTTCTATTCCGCAGCATTTTGAGAAAAAGGAATGCTTAAAATACAGACGCGCCACGAGACCGCTCTTTAAAACCAGTTCTTCTACAGAATCCCCTACATTAAATACATGAATATCGTCCTTTTGCAGGATAATATTTTCCTGATTCACTTTTAAAGCCACTTCTCCACGAAGCAGATAAAGGATTTCTATTCTGTATTTCACATTTTCTGTTTCTTCCTGCAGTTCCTGTATCCGAAGTTCTGTATTTTCTGTAACCATTTTTCTCCCTGTTTGAAAATTTCTATGAAATTTATTTATGAAAATTTTCATCATCTTATTGCTATTTAGCACTACAATACGCTATAATAAGATAAGTTAAGCCTAATTCAAAATAAAATAGAATGGCATCCTCAATAACATTTCCCTGCTATTTTCGATGCCCTGTGAGGTCTTATGAAAAAAAGTAAAACGACCATTCTGGAAATCGCTGATCAGGCCGGAGTTTCTCCCGCAACCGTCTCCCGTGTGCTGAACCACCGTTCTTTGGTAAAAGCAGACACCATCAGCAAAGTAGAAGAAGCCATGCGTACCCTTGGATATTCTTCCGGCTCCGGCAACACGTCCGGCATTGATAACGTCCCGGTAATCATCCTCAATATTCCGGATACTAACACAATTTTCTATCATGAAATCGTCCGTGGTGCCAAACAGGCAGCCAAAACGCATGACTGCCATATTATAATCAATGAAGCCAATTTAGGACCAGATAATGCGGAGCCGCTCTGCAAGCTTGCAAAACGAATCCAGGCATTTGGCGTTGTAATGGTCAACAGTGTCTCCGAATCCTTTTTATCCCATTTGAGTTCTGTTTGCCCGGTTGTGCAATGCTGCGAGCATAATGATAATACCCGTTTTTCCTATGTCAGCATTGATGACTACAGCGCCGCAAAACTCGCTACAGATCACCTGATTTCCTGTGGCTGTAAAAAAATTGCTTTTCTGAATGGTCCATCCTCTTATAAGTATTCCCGAGAACGGTATCGCGGCTTCTTTGACTCCATGAATGCTGCCGGACTTCCAGTTGTAGACCGTTGGGTCTGCCCGGTTCCGGATGTCAGCTATGACCTTGCTCTCGCATCTGCACAAAGATTACTTGATGATCAGGACAGACCTGACGCTTTCGTGACAGTCAGCGATATTCTCGCTATGGCTGTAATCAATGCCGCCAGTCATTATCATCTTACTGTTCCTGACGATATCATGGTAACCGGATTTGACAATATCGCCATCTCCAAGATGATGAACCCTACTATTACGACTGTCAGTCAGCCAAGATATCAGATGGGATATACTGCTGTTGAACTGCTTTGCGATACGGTTGCACATCCCGGTTCCAATCCAAGATGCATCAATATGAACACTGAGCTGATTGTCCGTGCTTCCACTTCCAAAAACTGATCACATCAGAAACAGGCTCAATCCATAATACAAACCAGCCGCTGCCCCGAATATTGCTGTCCAAATCAGCATATTCCGGTAGCGGTTTTTCGCAGGTATTTCCGGCTCTCTTTCATAAAGGGCCAGATCGTCGTCCTCTTCCCCCTCCGGATTATTTGCTTTCTGATAGAGGGACAGTTCTGCATATGGGATTTCATCTGCAAACCGATAAACCTTTTCACTATATCCAAATTTTTCTGTTCTCACGATCTGAATCACACACAGAGCTGCTGTCACAACTCCGAGGAACAGCCAGCAAAAAAAGTACGAATATCCGCTGTTTTTCCAGAAAAGCTCCCAGGTACCATCATTTTTATGCTCCAGACATGCGATCAGTTCCACAGCTACAGAACAAAAAGGCAGAACTATCATCCCCCAATAAACCATACGGATCAACCCCGGAAGAAGCGGTTCAAAGCTTGCGCGGATAATTTTTCTGCGTTTTCTCTGATTCTTCTCCTGCAGTTTTTCTTTTTTTCGGATCTCACTTTCACGGCTAAATGGCTTCAGCATATTTCTGCCTCTCTTTTCTGATCGTTCCAATAACCTTTATTTTCTATTTCTCAGTATACGTTCTTTCTATTTTCCCTGCAATGTCATTCCAAGGATTTTTCAAAAACCCCTTTCATCCTTCTACAACCTCACGCTGTTTGATCAGGCATTTTTCTTTCCACTTTCCACTCTTATATCGAATCATTCCGAATATGGAGTTCAATGCCCAGCTGGCCGGCGTTCCGATAAAAATGCCGATGTATCCGAGTGGGGTAAAATATGCCAGTACATAGGCAATTCCAACTCGCATGACCAGACCAATCACACTCAGTACCGTAGATGCCGTCGCGTCTCCGGCACCGGTAAGAGTAAACCGGAACGTATAATCAATTCCATTAAAGAAAATGCCAATTGCTGTAGCAATCAAATAGTACGAACCAATCATAATCGTTGCTTCTGTCGAGGTAAAAAGTCCCATCAGGAAACGTCCGCCAAATCCCAAAACACAGGCAGAGAAAATCGAATAGACTGCAATAATCTTAAAACAGGATGTCAGCCCTTTTCCTACTCTGTCAAATTTACCTGCACCGACGTTTTGTCCTGCAAAAGTCTGCATACCATCAGATACTCCTCCGGGCGGATATGCAATCAGCTGTTCCACCTTTGTCGCCGCTGCAAAAGCTGCCATTATCGGCAGTGTCGGTGTTGTGAAATCATTGATCATGGTCTGAATCAGCAATGCGCCGATCGTCATGGTCGAGTTTTGCAATGTTGCCGGAACACCGATCTTTAATATCAGCTTTGCTGCTTCTTTATCCGGCTTGAGTGCTTCCGCATCCGGATGGATTGCTTCTGTTTTTCTCCATAGAATCGTCCAGCAGGAAATTGCCGAAATAATATTCGCCAAAACTGTTGCGTATGCAACACCATCTGTTTTCATATGAAATACAGTTACAAATAAAATATTTAATGCAATATTCATAATGGCCGTAATGATCAGTACGATCATGGGCGTTACCGAATCCCCCAGCGAGCGGGAAAGCACATTTCCCATATTATAAAATGCAACCGCTATCGTTCCTGCGAAGATAATCCGAAGATATACAACTGCCATTTCAAGCGTTTCACCTTCTACATGCATCATGCGCAGAATCGCCGGACTGAAACTGATTCCGATCACCGTCATCAAAAGCGACACCCCGATCACGATATACATCGCCGTCATCATGCTCTTTTTCACATTTTTATAATCTTTTGCCCCGATAAACTGGGAAACAACGACACCCATTCCGGTCGACAGACCATATACCAGCATCAGGAGCACACTCGAAACCGTACCTGCCGTGCCTACCGCGCCCATTGCTGTATCTCCGACAAAATTGCCGATAATCAACGTATCCGCCATGTTATAAAAGGTCTGCAAAATCAGGGTACATGCGATCGGCAGAGAAAACATCAACAATTCTTTTGTCGGATTTCCCTGCGTAAAATCCCTGATAGCTTTTTTCTTTCCAACCGCCATTTTAACTTCCTCCTGAACCTCTCGAATTCCTTCCGGATTCCATTTTTTCTGAGAAAAAGGGCGGCTTCACCCAGGTAAGGCCGCCCTTTTTCTCTATTCATGACAACAGATTGCTCCCAGAGCATACCTGCCATTGTTCCTTACAGCTCTGCTTCAATACATCTCTTGAGCATTTCATGATTCTTGCGGACCTGATCCACTTCATCGATCCACTTATCTCTTGTACAATCCTGCCAAGCTCTCTGTCCTTCAAATTCTGTGCAGATGTAGCCGTCCCAGTTATTCTGCTTTAACAGACTGATCACATCTTCAAATCTCTCTGCAGGCTCCGTATAATGTCCGGGCTGTCCAGGGATTTCGATCATATCGTGGCACTTTCCATGGAAGCTGAATACATAAGGCAGAATTGGAATCAGATCAGAAGGATCTGCACACTTGTTCCACTTAAACGCTCTTTCCTGCGCAGGAGTCAGCTTGCCTTTGAAATTCTTTTCGATTTCATCACCCAGCTTATTTAAGTTCATCGGGTACAGGCTTTCATACACAACGCGGATTTCCTTTGCAAGATCCGGATCCATATGACGCAGCTCTCTTTCGATACCATCGATGTAAGGTCCTCTGTTGAAAATACCCATATCCGGAACAAAACCGACCTTCTTGGTTCCTGTCTTCTTGATAAATTCAACGGTTTCCTCTACTGCAGTACCGGGTCTTTCACAAAACAGACCTTTGATGGTAGGATCAGGTCTGATCGGAATCGGAAGATGGATTTCCCATGCAATACCGACATCCAGCTTTTCTGCTGTATCCAGCGCGCCCTCAATAACGTCCGTAGGCAGACCGGTCATGGTACGAATATGCTTAAATCCCATATCATGGGCAAGCTGCAGATCCAGCTTCAGCAGTTCGGAAGCTTCTCTGTGATTCAAAACATGATCTCTGAAACGCATGGTATCCAGGAATCCATCAAATGCAACCGGCTGCAGATTATATCTTGCCATTGTATTGTTCCAGTCACCGATAAATTCTTTCGAAGGAAACGGATAGCCTGGAACGGTAGCTTCATTGATAATTTCCACACCGTCGCAGTGCAGATTGTCATGAAGTTCCTTACACATATCCTTCCAGTTCATTTCTCCAAAAAACTGTGCCTGCTGATAACTATAAAAAGATACGCCTCGTTTGATTGCCATCTTATTTGTCCCCCTTCTCTCAAATTTCTACATCGAAATAGTAAACTTCCTGCTGCTTGCCTGCCATTTCTCTCGGCAGAGGAGTGTTATCAATCCATTCCTGGTCATGTGCCTGCCAGCCATACTGTGTCATCAGACCCTGCATCAGGCCAAGACGATGTTTGCCTTTTGCCAGACCGCCCGGGCATGCAACATACAGTGTTGCATAATCATCATAATCCCAGTGCTCCCACGCTGCTTTTGCGATCTCGTCAAAGGTTCTGGGCGCTTTGTTGTTAATCTCGAATTTCTGTGCTTCCAACGGATATTCCACACCGTCAACTTCTACATAGTAGCCGCGTACCAGGCTCAGAAAACACCCTCTGTATTCTCCGATATGTACGTCAACTTTAAATCCTGCTACTTCGCCGTTTTCCTCATAATTCTGAAAACTGCCGTCCTTAATCAGATAAGCATCAAACATTTGTATACCCCTTCCTTTCTTTTTTGCTTAAAGAACATCTTCCTGTGCTTTGAAGCGCTCCAGATATTCCTCAAATTTGTCCCCATATCTCGGCTTTCTGCCAAGCTCTACCTGATGTTCCAGAACACCTGCCAGGCGCAGTCTGGAACGGTTCTGTTCTTCTTCGCTAAATGTTACCTTAACCTTATGGCCATCCATTTTCAGGGTTCCGTAAATACCACATACCGGACAGCATACTGTATCTGTTCCGTTCAATGTCATTTCATTGCAGTGACATACGGGACATACACCCGGATCGGATTCCCAGGTAATTTCACTGTTCTTTTTGGAATATGCTTCAACAATCCTGCGTCCCATATGCTTCGCATCTGCAACTGTCTGATCTGTCAGTTCCTGAGATCTCCACATACCATGCGCATTCATCTGATCAACTACCTTCATGTTGATGCTCATTCCGAACAGATTCAGCTGATTAAGTCCAAAGGAAACCCAGTGATCCGTTGCTGCGCCGCCGATTGAAATATAGGAAACCAGATGTCTCTTTAAGCATCTCTTTTCCAACGGAACATCCCCTTCTGTATCCTCCCGTTTCGCATTTTCAAACAGCATATACGCTTTGTCATGTGCCGGTCCGAAACGATCTACGAAATCCTTTAACTGTCCAACAGGTCCCAGTACATAAACCGGAGCCGCTACGATAATACAGTCTGCATCCAGCACTGCATCGGAAATTGCTTCATAATCATCCTTCTGAATGCATCTGATCTGCTGCTTTCCGCTTTCCAGCATTCTGGAACAGGCTCCGCATCCGATACAGCGATTGATTTTTTTCGTAACTGTATCAATAATCTCCGTCTCTGCACCAGCTGCCTTTGCTTCTTCCAGAGCAATATTTAAGTACTTTTTACATTCTCCGTTGACACGTCCGAAATTTAATCCAAGAACTTTAATTTTTCCCGCCATTTGAATTCCTCCTGTATGATTTTTTGACGTCTCTTAACTGATGAGATTATTTTATCAAAGTTCTTTTTTTCCTTCTGCTATTCTTTTATCATCTTTTCATCCATTTTTTGAATATTTTCATTTTTATGAAATGTTTATTTCATTAAAATATCAAAAATTGATGATTCTTTTTTGATTACCATCCAAGAATCTGCAGATAAGCGCGGCTTCTGCGAGCAGCTTCCATCGGATCCAGCTCATAATGCTCATCCTGCTCCACAATGACCCATTTGGAACCAACTTCCACACAGGTTTTTAAGATCGGCTCCCATACCTGCAGGCCAAAACCTACCGGACGGAATTCGAAGATACCAGTATCTCCTTCTTCCTCTTCTGTCTCGATTCCGATCAGCTTGTACATGTTCTTCGGATTACCTTCTTTATAAAAATCCTTCAGATGAACAACTTCGCATCTTTCGCCATACTTTTTCAGATATTCCACAGGGCTTTGTCCAGCAACCTTAATCCAGCACAGATCCGGCTCTACTTTCAGCAGGTCTTCCGGAATCTGGGTATAGATATCGTCAAACCCAAACGTTCCATCCGGCAAGGTTACGAATTCAAAATCGTGGTTGTGATATTCCAGCTTGATGCCGTTTTCTTTCATTACCTGTCCGATTCTTGCAAATTCTTTCAATGCGCCTGCATATCCCGGCGTATTGGGTCTGTATTCCTCGGGAAGATATGGGATGGCAATATATTTCACGCCGATTTTTTTGTAGGTATCCGCAACCTTCTGCGCGTCTTCCATCATCTCAACAAGCGGAACATGCGCGGAAATCGGGATCAGACCTACTTCGTCCAGCACCTCTTTGATATATTCCGGCTCCAGACCATATAAGCCCGCCAGCTCTACGCCGTCATAACCGAGGTCCTTTACCTGCTGCATTACATTTTTAAAGTTTTCCGGAGTGTTCTCCAGAAGATCTCTTAAACCATATACCTGAATTCCTACAGGAAGTGTTTTGCTCATTTTGATATTCCTTTCTTTTAAAAGCGAACAGGCACTACACATTCAGTGCAGCGCCTGTTTGCACTGTTTTCGTCGGGTGTCTGGCAATGACACCCTAAAGGTATGACTTTTAAAGGGGGGAATTTTGTATGATAAAGAATTCCGGAGATTAGAATTCTGTATCAAACTTGTATAATTTACCGTTGATCATCTGCTCTCTGACATAAGTTGAAGGAGAGTTTTCAATAATCTCATCATAGGTTACGCTGCGCCCCAGTTTCTGGGAAAGGAAGAAACCATCCGTTACAATCAGCTGATTCAGTGCGATTTCAGGTGTGTTGTAACGAGTTTCATCATCCAGGATACCCAACTTATATGCCAGCCACATGCACTGGTTGTCATTGTAATACCACATCTTGGGATCCTTGCGGACTTCCATCTTACCATTCTTATCGCATTCCAGATTTACTTCCACATCTCTGCCATCTACATTGCCGCGGAAGATCAGATCCGGTTCGCCGCCAAAGTACGGTCCCATATTCGGGTTTTTGCGAGCAAGTTTGCCGCCTACAGTATCGGTGTATTTTACTTCCAGACCGCCGGAGGAACCAAGGATATAGGTCATATCATAATCCTTATAGTTATTTGCAGAGGTACTCAGGAAATGGAATCCAACACCATTCTCAAACTTCACAAAACCATCAATCGTATCTTCTACGCCGTAGCCGTCCTCTACCTGAACCAGGGAAGGATCAAAATCTACAAAGTGACCGGTAAAGGCATTGACCGACTGTACCTTCGGGCAGTCGAACAGAAACAGAATCTGACCAATTACATAAATACCAAGGTCGATGGAAGGACCATGTCCGGCATATTTTTCAGACAGGAAATCCTGTGTGAATTCCGGCAGGTCGTATCCGGGACGTCTTCTGGAAGTGCACTGCTCCAGGTTTACATAATAAGGTGTCCCCAGCTTGCCGCTCTGGATATAATCTTTTGCAACTCTTGTCTGAGGAGTCATCAGTGCGCTGATCTGAACATGGAATTTTCTGCCCAGCTTCTTCGCACAGTCAAGCATCAGCTTTGCATCTGCATAGGTTACTGCCGCAGGCTTTTCACAATAGCAGTCAAATCCGGCTTTCATAACTTCAATCGCAACCGGAACATGCAGGTTATTATGTACGCATACGTCGATGGTATCGATATCGTCGCGCTTTAACATATCATGATAATCTACATACTGGTCTTTTTCTTCTAAGCCGTATCTCTTGCCCCACTCAGCCAGTCTTTCCGGAATAATCTCCGCAATTGCAACGATCTCTGCGCGGAAGCCAAGCTCTTCTGCACGCTCGTTGATGTTTTTATAAATCTGCATATGGCGATGAGAAATCATACCGCCGCCGATAATACCTACACGAACTGTTTTTACCATAACAATACCCTCTCTTTTCTGTTTTGGAAGATTGTAAAGAACCTTTTCTTCAGTTCCCGTGCAGGAAATGACTCCTGCACGGGACATTTTTATGATTCTGCTTTTTGTACTTAATTACCTGTACTGTACAGATTACTCATATCCTGTACACCTACTCCGTATAATGTGAAACCCTGCAGATCAGGTCTTGCAACCGTCAAACCAACGTTTGTATACGTAGTAACCGATACATGATGCTCTCTGAAATATTTCTGAACCTCTGCATAAGCAGCCTTCCGTTCTGTTTCATCATAGGTTGTCAGCGCTTTCTGACAAAGTTCGGAATATTCTTCATCCTGATAGCCGCAGCCGCCTAAAACATCCGCAAAGCTATAGTCCAGACCATCTGTTGTACGAACTGCTTCAGAGTAGTATGCACACTGCTGGGAAGAAACATACATATCATAATCACCGGTACCCAGCGCCTGGAAATGAACAGGCATCTCAGCCATTTCGATATTCATCTCAATACCGCCGGCACGGAGCTGTTCCTGAATCATTGTTAATTCTGCAGTTGTAGAAGTTGCGCGGCAGGTAACAGACACACCATCTGCATATCCTGCTTCTGCAAGCAACTGTTTTGCTTTTTCAACGTCAACAGTCTTTGTTGCATTCTCAGAAATACCATCCCACATCGGGCAAACCGGAGAAATTGTAGTATCAGCGACCTGTCCAAGACCTGAGTTTGCAACCTGAAGCAGTGCATTTGCATCGATCAACCAGTAAACCGCTTCTCTTACTTTTTCATCCTTAAACGGTCTGTCCCCAGTGCTGTTTAAGAAAATCGTACTTACCATACCATTATCATTTAATACAGCCTGTACATTTGGATCTGCATCATATACAGAATAATCGGAAACCGCACAGTCAAGCGCTACATCCGCATCACCGGACTGAACAGACATGGCGCGAGCAGAGGAATCATTGATAAATACAAACTTATAGCCTGCAAAGTAGCCTTTGTTGTCCTGATCCCAGTAATCTTCGTTTCTTTCCAGTTCGATATACTGACCGGGAACCCATTCTTTAAATTTATATTTACCGGTACCTGCATTTTCCAGATACTGCGCTGTTACATCTGCACCGCCTGCTGCTTCGAAGATATCCTTATCCACTGCCAGACAGGTATTAAAACCAAGGATATTCTGTGCCTGTGCCCACGGTGTTTTCAGTGCCAGAGTAATGTGATAATCATCTACAACTTCTGTATTATCTACATCCCATACAGAATAGTAGTCACCTGCATGTACGCCGCGGACACCCTGCTGGAACTGATACAGTATATCGTCAGCTGTAAATTCTTTTCCGCTCTGGAATTTAACGCCTTCGCGCAGTGTCAGCGAAATATGGGTATCGTCCACAAGATCGATTGCCGTTACCAGACCAGAATCCGAAAATGTCATTGTCTTGTAATCCTGAATCACAAGAGGCTCATACATCAGTCTTACAACTGCTGAAATATAGTTTCCTAAAAATACAACATCCGGTACCAGACTGTTCGGTTCAGCCTGCAGCGCTACTGTAATCACTTCATCACTCAGACCTTCCGGCTTCTGTGCGGTTGTATCACCGGAAAGCTCCGCCTCTGCAACTGCACTCTCATCCACAGCCTCTGCAGAAGCAGCCGGAGCTGCAGTATCTGCAGTACCTGTACTACCGCATCCTGCGACCATCGACACTGTCATGGCTGCTGCCAGTAACGCCGCCAGCAATTTTTTTCGTCCCTTCATTTTGTAACCTCCCTTTGCTTTTGCCGTACACTCCCCTGTGTCGGCATATTTTATTTATTTAGTTCTTCCACTCTGTGACATTTTACAAAGTGGTTGTTCCCCATATCCCGAAGCTCCGGTTCCTGTTCTCTGCAAAGATCTGTTGCATACGGACAGCGCGCTGCAAATCTGCAGCAGGGTTTCGGATTTACCGGACTTGTAATTTCACCTTTCAGCACGATTCGTTTCTGTCTGTCGTGGATCGAAGGAACCGGTATTGCAGAAAACAGTGCCTGGGAATAAGGATGCAACGGTCTTGCAAACAGCTCCTGATATTCCGCTTTTTCTACAACCTGTCCCAGATACATCACGGCGATGTCATCGGAAATGTGCTTTACAACTGACATATCATGAGTAATGAACATATAGGTCAGATTCTTTTCTTCCTGCAGATCCATCAACAGATTCAGAATCTGTGCCTGAATCGAAACGTCCAGCGCAGATACCGGCTCATCACAGACGATGAATTCCGGGTTTAAGGACAGTGCTCTCGCAATTCCGATTCTCTGTCGTCTTCCTCCGTCCAGCTCATGCGGATAGGAATTGGCAAGCCGTTTTGCAAGTCCAACCTCTTCCATCAACTGAAAGACCATTTCATCCAGTTCCTTTTTATTTTTGGCCAGATGATAAGTCTGGATCGGCTCTGCAATCAGCTGGGAAACGCTCATTCTGGGATCCAGAGAAGCATATGGATCCTGGAAAATCATCTGCATCCGCATCCGCATATTTTTGAATTCATGCTGAGACATATGCGTAACTTCTTTTCCATCGTAATAAACTTCTCCGTCTGTCGCATCCTCCATTCGGATCAGCGTTTTGCCAAGCGTTGATTTTCCACAGCCGGATTCCCCTACGATTCCGATCGTTTTGCCCTTTTCAATATCCATCGTGACGTCATCGATTGCATGAAGCAGTCCACGGGGCGTGTTATAATATTTCTTCAGATGTTTAATTTCAACTAAAGCCATGTTATTTTGCCTCCTTCTGTGCCTGTGCAATCCTGGAACATGCCACGGTATGTCCTGGTGTAATTTCGATCAGCTTCGGATTGCTGTTTTTGCAGCTGTCACATTTTACCGAACATCTGTCATAAAAGCTGCAGTATGACGGCAGATCCATCGGATTGGACATTAGTCCGGGAATCGGCTTCAATCTCGGCGAATCGTCCTGAAGGTTTGGCAGAGAATCAAACAGTCCCTTCGTATACGGGTGTTCCCGGTGATCGAAAATATCTTCCAGAGAACCTTCTTCAATCTTTTCTCCGGCATATACAACCATGCATCTATCACAGATTTCTGCTACAACACCAAAATCGTGTGTAATCAGCATAATCGCTGTTCCGAACTTTCTCTGCAGTTCCTTCATCATTTCCAGAATCTGTGCCTGAATGGTAACATCCAGCGCAGTTGTCGGTTCATCTGCTATAATCAGATCCGGTCGACACGCCAGTGCAATTGCGATGACTACTCTCTGTTTCATACCGCCGGAAAACTGATGCGGATATTCTTTATAACGGTCTCTTGGAATACCAACCAGCTCCAGCATCTCTCCTGCACGCTTTTCTGCTTCTGCCTCAGAAATTTTTTCATGAATCCGAATCACCTCTGCGATCTGATCTCCGACATATAATACCGGGTTCAGTGCAGTCATCGGATCCTGAAACATCATGGAAACCTTTTTGCCGCGAATCGTTCTGTAAATACTTTCCAGACGTTTTTCGTCCCGTTTTCTCGCTTTTTTACGGGCAAAATCGAAAAATCCCTTTGCCTCCGGTTTTTCGGAAAGCATTTCATTTCCTTCTATTTTTATACTGCCAGAAATCACATGAGCCGGAGGTTTGGGAAGCAGTCCCATAATGCTGAGCGCTATTGTTGTTTTACCTGCGCCAGTTTCCCCAACTACTCCAAGAATTTCTCCCGGATGAATATCAAAAGAAATATCATTTACCGCTTCACAGATTCCCTCATCTGTTTCGTAATGAACGGTCAGATTTCTGACTTCCAAAAGATTTTTGGTTTTATCCATCGTAATCTCCCTTCCGGATCTCTTATTTTAATCTGGGATCCAGCGCGTCTCTCAGACCGTTTCCAAATAAGTTAAATGCTACGACTGTAATTGCAATCATCAAACCAGGGAAATACACCATATGTGGTGCCACTGCCATATACTGCTTTCCTTCAGAAAGAATTGCGCCCCATTCCGGAGTCGGAGGGGTCAGGCCAACCCCCAGATAGCTCAGGGAAGAAATCGTTAAAATCGTTCCCGAAATAACACCAATTGCATTGATAACAATCATACCAACTGCATTCGGAATCAGATGTCTCAGCATAATATGCAAATCCGATACGCCGATCGATTTGGATGAATTTACATATTCATTGTTTCTTACCATGAAAACTGCAGCTCTTACGTTTTTCGTCATACCCTGAATCGTTCCGGCTGTAATCGCTACAATCAGCTGCCACATCCCGTTTCCAAGGATAGCAACCAGTGCAATACAGAGCAGAATGCTTGGTATTGCCTGAATGATATCAATGAAACGCATGATAATGTTGTCGGTACGTCCTCCAAAATATGCTGCTGTCAGTCCAAGTCCGCCGCCGATCAAAAGACCGAGTAAGGTACAGACGATGCCGATCGGAAGAGAATATCTCGCGCCGTATACACAGCGACTGAACAAGTCTCTTCCCAGGTGATCCGTTCCAAACAAATGCTTCAGCGACGCTCCCTGACGGACTGCTGTATAATCCTGCTCCTGATACCCATACGGTGCAATGATCGGTGCTAAAATCGCCACGATAAACATGATCAGAATAATAACCAGTCCTGCCATGGCAGTTTTATTTTTGCGAAGACGCTTAATTGCTTCCCGTCCCGGGGTATTGCTGGTAACTTTTGCATTTTTCTTTACCTTTTTGTCCAGCTTTTCCATAGCAGGTGTTCTGATTTTGGACATTTACGCTACCCCCTTTGCTGCCTTTGTTTTCTTTACAGAAGATTTCATCAGTGTTGTTTTCAGTCTCGGATCAGCTACTGTATATCCAACATCCACAATAATATTAATAACACAGCAGATCAGTGCAATTACGATGATGCCGCCCTGCAGGGAAGGAAAGTTTCTGGCAGATACCGCATCCGCAATATATTTACCAACACCAGGTACTGCAAAAACCTGTTCCGTTACAACCGCGCCGCCCATCATACCTTCCAAACCACCTCCGATACCGGCGATAACCGGAATCAGTGTATTGCGGAATGCATGTTTCCAGATAACGATTGTTTCTTTCTGGCCTTTCGCTCTTGCTGTTTTAATGTAATCCTGACGGATAACCTCCAGCATGTTCGTTCTGACGCCTCTGGTTGTTGCAGCAACTGAACCGAATGTAATCGACACAATTGGTAAAATCCAGCTCTTTAAGCTTCCGTCATACATAGACGGCACCCAGTGCAGATCAATTGCAAACCACTGAATCAGCATCAGTGCCAGCCAGAACCCCGGGACAGAAGCACCAATCATGGTAAAAACGACGATGATGCTGTCTACAACCGAATTTTGCTTTACCGCAGCCAGAATGCCGAGTGGTGTTGCAATGATCTGTGCGATAAACATTGCCCAGATTGCAATCGTGATCGTATTCGGCAAACGCATCGCGATTTCCTGTGCTACCGGCTGTCTTGTTTTATAAGACGTTCCCAGATCTCCCTGTACTACCCCAAGTACATAAGAGCCGAACTGCTTCAAAACCGGATCGTTTAATCCAAGCTGTTCGCGGAGATTATTTTTCATCTCCTCTGTTGCAGTTCCCGGAAGAAGCGATGCTACCGGATCGCCGGGTGTAACTGTCTTCATAATAAAGACGAGGACAATAACACCAAACATAACCGGGATGATGTACAGAATTCGTTTTAAGATGTACTTCAGCATGTTGTTCCCTTTTCCTCCTTTTTCACTGAATTTTCTCCCTCTTTCATCTGTGTTTCTTTTTGAAATATTTTCATTGTTGTGAAATATTTCATCTGATGTCATTATCATTCAATTAGACATTTTTGTCAATATCTATCGCATTTTTATTTATTTTTTGTCGTATTGCACATTTCCGTGATTCTATTTTTATATATTTTTCATTTTTATGAAATATTTTTCATTTTCTTCTTGTTTTCTTTTCATTTCATCCGTATAATCATTTCATAAGATAAAACATCACAGAAACGAGGTGAACGCCATGAAGCGCAATAAGCCAACCGTTGCAGAAATTGCCAGACACTCCGGTCTTTCTCCTGCAACCGTTTCCAGAACATTAAACCATCCTGAGCTTGTCAGCCCTAACACCAGCGCGCTGGTTCATTCCACAATCAGCCTTTTAAGTGCCCGGGCAGAACAACCGGCTCCGGACACTTCCAAAGTTTTGCAAATTCTGGTAAACATCCCGGATCCCGGAAACCTGTTTTACAGTGAGCTGCTCAATGGAATCCTGAAATCCGCAGATTTCAGAGGCTATCGCGTACTGATTACGCGCGACCTTCTGGATTCTCCGGATTCTGTTGATTCCATTATCCGCCAGATTTACCTATGCAATATTCAGGGCATGATCCTTTGTACTTCACTTTCCGATGCAGGCTATAAAAAAATCGCTGCTCACGTTCCAATCGTACAATGTACGGAAGCAGGTACCGCAGATTATTCCTATGTCGGAATTGATAACTACAAAGCAGCTTTTTCTGCTATGGAGCACATCTACTCCACCGGCCGCAGAAGAATTGCCCTGTTAAACGGCTCGCTTTCTTTTACCTATGCCCGACAAAGGCAAAAAGCCTACTGTGATTTTATGAGACAGAACGATCTTGTAATTTCCGCCGGGTATATCCTGAATTTTGCAGGCATTATATATGAAGCTGCTTACGCCAGCGTTTCCCAGCTGCTCGCTTCTCCCAATCGTCCGGATGCCATTTTTGCCGTATCCGACATTTTTGCCGTTGCAGCCGCCAAAGCTGCCGCTGCGCATGGTCTGAAAATTCCCGATGACCTCGTCATTGTCGGATTTGATAATATCCAGCTGCTTTCAGCGGTCAGCACGCCGCCGATTTCATCCGTTCAGCAGCCTCGTTTTCAAATGGGCTACACCGCAGGTGAAATTCTTTATGACTGCATTACTACCGGCACTTCTCCGGCTCCGCAGCGCATTATTTTACCAACAGAGCTGATTATCCGCTCTTCTTCATTACTGAAATAAAGCAGGATCACGAAAAGGATTCCTTTTCTGTTTCAAAATAACATTTATTTTCACAATCTAAAGGAGGTTACTTATGACTAACACAGAAGTCGTACTCGCAATGTACGAAGAATTTTTTAATGGACACGACGTCAACGCCGCGTTAAAATATGTAAAAGAGGATTATATCCAGCATAATCCAGGCCCCGGACAGGGACGTGCCAACCTGATGAGCGCTTTTGGTGAAAAATTTCGAACTAACCCGGATTTTCATTTAAACATTCAGTTCACAATCGCAGAGGATGATAAGGTCGCTGTTTATCTCAAGGCGGTCGATCCTCAGGGAAATACCACCTGCCGCGTTGTCGATCTGTATCGTCTGGAGGACGGAAAACTGGCTGAGCATTGGGATGTTTTACAGGGAGTCGGGAAGTAAACAGAACAGGGGGTATTTGTTTATGGTGTCAGAAGAGGAAAGAGCTTTAAGCGGCGTTTTATTCACGCCCGGTGATCCCGAATTGGTCGCAATGAAACGCGTCGCACACAATCTGAGCAGGGATTACAATCTGACCTATGAGGAAGAAACGGACAAAAGGGACGAAATCATCGACAAACTTTTAAAGAGCCATGGCGAAGGATGCCGTATGCAGGGACCTATTTTCTTTCATTACGGAAAGCACACTTCCATTGGCAAACACTTTTTTGCCAATTTCAATTTTACCGTACAGGATGACGCCCTCGTAGAAATCGGCGATAATAATAATTTTGGCCCGAATGTCACTATCGTAACACCGGTTCACCCTTTGCTGCCCCGCGAACGGGATCTGATCGCAGACAAAGATGGCAATCCCAAGCACATGTGTTATGCCAAACCGGTCAAAATCGGAAATGACTGCTGGTTTGGAGCAGGCGTGATCGTTTGCTCCGGCGTCACAATCGGAAACAACTGTGTTATCGGTGCAGGAAGCGTTGTCACAAAAGATATTCCGGATAATTCCTTCGCAGCAGGAAATCCGTGTCGGGTAATCCGTCCCATTACAGAATCCGACAGCATGCGCTATAAACCGAAAATTCTGCAGGATAATCAGATTATCAAATGATTTTTTCTTACACGTCATCAAAACAGCCGCCCGGCGTCAAAACCGGGCGGCTGTTTTCATACTCATGATAACAAACTATTTACAAAGCGTACATTCTGTCGTTTGCTGATATCTGCCGTAAAGTCTCATTCCCCGATCAGACGCTTTAACATCACATGATGTCTTCTCAGTTGTTCGATCGGATCAGGAGCCTCAGGACCTCCCATTTCAAAATAATGTCTCTGCCCTTCATATTCTGAGGAGATGTATCCATCCCATCCTTTTTCCTTCAAATAGGCAATCGGTCCGGCATAGTCAATAGAGGGTTCATCACAATCTTCTGTCATTTCGTAGAATTTGCCATGACAATGTTTTGTATAATCCAAAACCTCACCAATCCAGGCAGGATCATCATAGATCTGCCTGCACATCTGTTCCGCAGCTGCAATTTCCGGCTTGTCGCCGCCCAGCTTTTCTACGTCCGAATTTGTCAGACAGCATCCCGCCCGATAGGCTTTGTCAATCTCATCCAGAATGGACTCTTTTGCTCCTGCACGCAGATATGCCTTTTTATCTGCCAGCGACATTCCTTTCGTAAAGACTGCAAAATCGAGCAGAAAGCCTGCATTTTTTGTATTTTTTCGTTTTACCTCTTCCAGAAAATCCTGTGTCCACCAGGTATGGATACCTCTCGGCGAATGAATCTCCGTCGCAATAAAAATGCCAAGTTGTTCCGCAAATTCAAAGCATTCCGAAAGAATCTGAATGTCTTCTTTTCTCATAATGCCGGTGCGATATACCGGAAAGCCCATTCTGGCGCAGTTTACCATATCTTTCTTTGTCCAGTAAATGGTTTCGCGGTTCGACATATTCCGTTTTGCATACCACGTTGTAAAAAATGTCGTGTCGTATGCAGTCGGAACCGTCTGATATTTCTGCATCAGATCCTTAAATTTCGCAATATCGTCATCGCTCATGGTGCGGTCTTCCGAACGCAGGCTCGGATAAGGCATCTGATCTACCAGCACTTCGATTCCATCTGCGCCGACCTGGTTTTTAACCGCAGCCACGCACGCTTCCAAATCCATCTTCCCAAGAAAATACGGTTCCTGTAAACTATATAAAGATACGCTTCTTCCAATACTCATCTTCCTGTCCCCCCCCTAAATTTCAAAGAATGACCAGCTCTTTGTTCCAAACCCGTTCGGAGCATAAATTACGCTGATTCCGATCTCAACGTCCAGCCGATGGCTTCCTTTTGCAAGTCCGCCCTTCATAACGCGCATTCTCAGCCCTTCTCCGTACTCCCAGAAAAAATTCAAGGCAGTCGTAGCTTCTTCTAACGTAAAAACTTCGTCCGTTTTCGCAACAAGGCGAATATCCTCTACATTCACAGGCTGATTATCAAGCGCAATTTTAACAAATGAAATCTGACTCAGCGGAACCCCCTCATAGTACGGAATCCGTGCCCGGAATTCAAAGCATTGCACCCCATTGTCCAGCATCACATTTTTTTCGCTTCCCCCTACGATAATATAGCGTTCATTCATCGTTCTTCTCCTTCCCCTTTCATTTCCCTCTCTTTTTTATGAAATATTTCATATTTATGATTATATTTTCATATTAGCATATTCTATATTTTTTGTAAAGATTTTCTATTTCCAAAAACTATGCAATTTTCCTGTACTTTTTCCTTTTAAAAATTTATTCTTGTTAATCTTATGAATTGTCATTTTTTCATTTTTTGATATAATCGACTTGTAAAAATGAAAATTTGCAATTTGTAAAGGAGTAATTATCATGAAAGTTCGCGCAATCCAAGATGTAAATGGCTTTTTTCAGGCGCTCGATGAATGTGAAGGAAGAGTTGAACTGATTACCGAAGATCACGATGTTTTAAATCTCGCTTCCAAACTGACGCAATTTATCGGTCTGACAAGAGTATTCAGCAATCCAGACTACACTTCTTATGAAATCGTCTGCTATCATGCTGAAGATTATGATAAACTGAAAAAATATCTTGTTCCCGCAGATGCAAACTGAGTTTTGCAGATTCTATCGGAACAAAAAGGATGCCACACGCACAGGCTGCTTCTCCCAAACAAAGCATTCCTGCGCGCATGGCATCCTTTTTTGATTCTTTATTCCGGTTCCCGCAGCCAGCCGCAAACAGGGTAACTGCTGCGACTGACGCTGCAAGCACAAATGCTGTCAGAGAGCTTTTGCACCTTACCACACCAAAACCTCACAGCCATCCTCTGTTACCGCAACGGTAACCTCCCACTGTGCGGACGGCTTGCCGTCATCAGTATAAATCGTCCATCCATTATCGGCGTCCTGATAAATTTCAGCTGTTCCGGCGTTTACCATCGGCTCGATCGTAAATACCATTCCGGGTACCATCAGCATCTCTGTCCCCTTTGGCGTTACATAGCTGACAAAGGGATCTTCATGAAATTCCAGTCCAACACCATGTCCGCCGATGTCCACAACGATACTATAGCCATTTTCCTTTGCATGGCGGTTGACCGCATCTGCCATATCCCCCAGAAACGTCCACGGTTTTACTGCCTTGATACCCTCTTCCACGCACTCCTTTGCAACCCGCACGAGCTTTTCCTTATCCGGCGTCGTCTTTCCAATGATAAACATTCTCGAAGAATCGGAGAAATATCCCTTGTAAATCGTAGAAACATCGACGTTAATGATATCGCCCTCTTTTAAGATCACGTCCTCACTCGGAATACCGTGGCAAACCTCGTCGTTGATGGAAGTACAAACGCTCTTCGGGAAGCCCTCATAGCCGAGCGGAGCCGGGATACCGCCCAGTTCACGGGTCTTGTCGTCAACCCATTTGTTGATCTGCTCTGTGCTGATTCCGGCACGGATATTCTCTGCCACATAATCCAATACGGCGACATTTAATTTACCGCTCTCCCGGATACCCTCGATCTGCTCCGGCGTCTTGATTATATCATGTCCGGGCACGATATGTCCTTCCAGCTCAAAGCCATGAATCTTTTCATCGAACCGCATGTGGCAATTCTTGTACTTTTTGCCGCTGCCGCACCAGCACGGGTCGTTACGTTCCAGTTTCTTACTCATTTTCTGTGTTCTCCTCCAGTTCTCCGGCTTCAATTCTGGCAGCTTTTTCTTCCAGATACATCCACCGCTCCATTTTTTCTTCGAGCTTTGCAGAAGCTTCTTCCTTTTGCTTCGACAGCTCGTTTAAACGGACAAAGTCCGTCGCCGCTTTCAGAATATCCTCATCCAGTCGACAGACCAAATCTTCCAGATCTGCCATCTCCTGTTCAATCGTATCATAATCTTTCTGTTCCTGATAGGTAAATTTCAGCTTCCGCGCAGGCTTTTTCCAGGTTGCCCTTGCAGACTCACTCTTTTCCCCTGAGGTTTCTTTTCTGCCGCCGTTTCCGGCTTCTGTTATACTGTCAAATTCCTGCGCCTCCATACTTTTGCGCAGCGCATAATCGCTGTAATTGCCTTCGTACTGCTGCAGGTGTCCGCCCTCTTCGAAGGCGAAAATCCGGCTCACCGTCCGGTCGAGAAAATACCGGTCATGGGAAACGATGATGACGATCCCCTCAAAATGATCCAGATAATCCTCAAGCACTGTCAGCGTTGTGATGTCGAGGTCGTTGGTCGGCTCATCCAAAATAAGGACATTGGGCGCGCCCATCAGCACCCGCAGCAGATTCAGCCGCCGTTTTTCCCCACCGGAGAGGCGCCCGATCTCCGTATACTGCTCGCTTCCTTCAAACAAAAAGCGCTCCAGCATCTTCGCCGCAGACACGCTTCCCTCCGTCGTCGGCACAAATTCCGCAATCTCACGGATGTAGTCGATCACGCGCATATTCGGATCCATATGCGTCACTTCCTGCGCATAATAGCCGATTTTCACAGTCTGTCCGACGATAATTTCACCGCTGTCAGGCTGTTCCTTTCCGGTCAAAAGCTTCATCAGCGTCGTCTTTCCACATCCGTTTGCGCCGATAAACGCGACACGGTCATTTTTCAGAAAAATGTACGAAAAATCGTGAATCAGAATTCTGTCCCCGTATCCCTTTTCCACATGGCGGGCTTCCAGGGTCGTCCTGCCAAGGCGCGTGGAAATGCTGCCGAGCTCCACCTGTCCGTCCGTCTCCGGCGCCTTACGATTTTTCAGCTCTTCATAGCGCTCCAGACGCGCTTTCTGCTTTGTCGAACGCGCCCGCGCACCGCGCTGCACCCATGCGAGCTCTGTCCGCAGGATGTTTTGGCGCTTTAGCTCCGTTGCCTGCGCCATTTCCTCCCGCTGCGCCTTTAATTCCAGATATCCTGCATAATTCGTGTCATAGGAATAGATTTTTCCCTTGTCCACCTCTGCGATCCGGTTGCACACACTGTCTAAGAAATACCGGTCGTGGGTAATCATCACCAGCGCCTCTTTGCGCTGTTTTAACTGCTCCTCCAGCCAGTCCGCCATCTCGTGATCCAGGTGGTTCGTCGGCTCGTCCAAAAGCAGAATGTCCGCTTCCTTTAATAAAACGCTCACCAGTGCAAGGCGTTTTCTCTGCCCGCCGGAAAGCTCGCCCGATTTCTGGTCAAAATTCGAAACGCCCAGCTTCATCAGCATCGTTTTCGCCTTTGTCACAAGCGCCGCCTCATCCTGATGATCCCGCTCCTCTGCCTGTCCGGATTCTGGTCCGGACAACTCCCTGTGTCCTGCCAGCACACAGTCAAGGGCCGTCATTTCCGGGTCAAAGACCGGATGCTGGGGCAGATAGGCAATCACCGCATGGTTCGCTTTCGTCACTGTACCCTCGTCCGTCTCTTCCAGCCCTGCCATGATTTTTAACAGCGTGGACTTGCCGGTTCCGTTGATGCCAATGATCCCGACCTTTTCGCCCTCCTGCAGAAAAAATGACGTATCATCAAACAGTTGCCGTCGGCTGTAGGATTTTGATAAATGTTCTATGGAAAGTAAATTCATTGCAATCCTCATTTCTGTTGCGGTCATTTTGGTCAGTTTTCCCTAACTTCTGTTCACAAACTGCCATAAAGCCGTTTCTATTATAATTCTCCCCCTGCATTCCTGCAAGAAGTTGTTTTTTTCCATTGTTTTTCCATGGCAAAACGTGGTACAGTGCACTCGTAGCTTTCTCATAGCTTTCTATGGATAGATTTTCTGCTCGCAGAAAAATCTGTCTGCAGGAAACTGCGAAGGGAGCAACTGTGTAGGCAGATTTCCCGCCTGCAGAAAAATGTATTTACGAAAGAGGTCACTCCCATGCAACAGAAACAATCCATTTCCAGTCAAAATTTGTCCGATTTTTGGCGCAGCCGCTTCGGATTTCATTCTAAAAAGCCGTCCGATTCCGCTTTTTATAAAACGTTTTTTTCCATGTATCCGCTGCTCGTCCTGCAGAATATCGTGACGCTGTCCGTCAATCTCGCCGACAACATGATGCTCGGGGCTTATGGCGAAGCCGCCCTGTCCGGCGCAGCTGCGGTCAATCAGATTCAATTCGTCTATCAGTGCCTGCTCACTGCCCTGGGCGATGGACTCGTCATGTTCGGCAGCCAGTATTGGGGCAAAAAGCAGCTTTCCCCGCTGCGCAAAATTGCCGCATCCGCCATGCACTTCGGGCTTTTGCTTTCCGCAGTTTTATTCCTGCTGGTCAGCATTTTTCCGATACAGGCGCTTCGGATTTTCACGACGGATTCCACCATCCTCGAACAGGGCGCGCAGTATCTGAGTATTATCCGTTTTACTTACCTGTTCTTTGCGATCACACAGATTCTGCTCGCAACCCTTCGAAGCGTGGAAATTGTCGGCATTGCGTTCCGGCTTTCCTGCATGGCGCTTCTTGTCAATTGTACGATTAACTATCTTCTTATTTTCGGTCATTTTGGTTTCCCACAGCTGGGCATCCGCGGCGCGGCGCTCGGCACGCTGACCGCCCGCATATTGGAGGTTATCGTCCTGCTCGTTTACCTTTTCCGCAGCGCAGGCAAAAAGCTCGGGCTGCATTTTTCCAATTACTTCCATGCAGATCCGGTTCTGATGAAAGATTACCTCAAAACAACAGCCCCCATGCTCGTCACGAATGGACTCTGGGGCGTCAATACCGCCCTGCAGACCGTTATTTTAGGGCATATGACAGCTGCTGCCATCGCAGCAAACAGCGTTGCTTCAACCCTTTACATGCTCATCAAATCCACCGCCATCGGTGCTTCCTCCACAGCCTCCGTCATGATCGGAAAAGCAGTCGGATCCGGTGACATCCCGCTGACAAAACACTATTCCAAACTGCTGCAGCGTCTGTTTTTATGCATCGGTGTACTGTCCGGCATTGCACTGTTTTTCATCCGTATCCCGATCCTCTCGATCTACGATCTGCAACCTGCCACAAAGGAAATGGCAAATACTTTTCTCATCATCCTGAGCGTCATCTGCGTCGGCATGACTTATCAGATGCCCACCAACAACGGCATCATCCGCGGCGGCGGAAACGCACTTTTCGTCGTCAAAATGGATCTGATCAGCATCTGGTGCATCGTCCTGCCGCTGTCGTTTTTCATGGCGTTTGTGATGCATGCATCCCCGACCGTCGTAGTCTGGTGCCTGAACGCAGATCAGATTTTCAAATGCGTGCCCGCCTTTCTGGAATCCAACTACGGCAACTGGATTCGAAAGCTGACGCGGGACGAGTGAGGGCGCAGACGTGATACAGTGCCCCTCGCCACCCCGCGGGAACGCAAAAAATCCCGGAACAGAATGTCTTCTCAGCAACTATTTGCCAGACAGCATCCTGCTCCGGGATTTTTTATTCGCATATTGGCATCGGACAGCTACACTTCTTCCAGCCGCCCGATGCTGCGCATGACGCACGCAGCAGCCATTTAACAGTGGCTGCCGCGTAAACCGCCCTGCCTGCGCCGCTTACGCGTTTACTTTTTCTACACCGATGGTAACGGTTTCTCCGTTGACGTTCCACTCCTTGCTGACTGCAAGCGCTTCTTCACCGACGAACGCATCCGCCAGAACCTTGCCGGCGATCATTGCTTCATTCCGCGCAACAATGCCTTCTACCTTCTCATTGCCGCAGACAGAAACCTTAATGTGATCCATCACTTCAAAGCCTGCATCCTTACGCATAGTCTGGATCTTGCTGATGACTTCGTATACAAAGCCCTCTTCCAGCAGTTCCTCAGACAGGTTGGTGTCCAGAACGACTGTCATGTAGTTATCTGCCTCAGATACATAACCGGGCTTCTGAGCCATATCGATCAGCAGGTCTTCTTTGGTCAGCTCCACTTCTGTGCCGTTCACGTCAAATTTCAGTGCTCCAACGCTTTCCAGCTCATCCATTGCAGCATTTCCATCCAGCTCATCCAGATGCTGTTTGATGCCGCCAAGCTGTTTGCCGTATTTGGGTCCCACGGTGCGCAGCTGAGGCTTGAAGGTGTATGCAGTAAAGTCACGCACGTCATCTGTGAAGACTACCTTCTTGACATTTAATTCGTCCTCGATGATCTCCTGATAGAAATCAGACAGCTGCTTGTCGGCTTTAACAAACATCGTGCCGATAGGCTGACGGTTCTTAATGTTTGCCGTGTTGCGGCACGCACGTCCCATAACGACGATTTCCAGAACCTCTTTCATATCCTCTTCCAGCTTCTCATCGATCATAGCGGTATCCACGGTCGGGAAGTCGCACAGATGAACGCTTTCCGGAGCGCTTGCATCTACGCTGCAGACGAGGTTTCTGTAAATATCCTCTGTCATAAACGGGATCATTGGGGCTGCAGCCTTGGCAGTTGTCACAAGCGCTGTATACAGTGTCATGTAAGCGTTGATCTTATCCTGCTCCATGCCCTTTGCCCAGAAACGTTCCCGGCTTCTTCTTACATACCAGTTACTTAAATCATCCACAAAATCCTGCAGCGCTCTTGCAGCTTCGGGGATACGGTACTGATCCAGGTTTTCGTCCACAGCCTTTACCATGGTGTTGAGTCTGGACAAAATCCATTTATCCATAACGGAAAGCTTATCATATTCCAGAGTGTGCTCTGCCGCATTGAAATTATCGATATTTGCATACAGTACAAAGAACGCATAGGAGTTCCACAGCGTGCTCATGAACTTACGCTGACCTTCCATAACCGCCTTGCCGCTGTAACGCTTCGGAATCCAGGGAGCAGATACCGTATAGAAATACCAGCGGTTTGCATCTGCGCCGTATTTTTCCAGGGCTTCGAAGGGATCCACCGCATTGCCCTTGGACTTACTCATCTTCTGACCATTTTCATCGAGAACGTGACCCATAACGATAACGTTTTCAAAAGGAGAGCGGTTAAACAGCAGCGTAGATTCCGCCATCAGAGAGTAAAACCAGCCTCTTGTCTGGTCAACAGCCTCGGAAATGAACTGTGCCGGGAACTGTCTCTTAAATACGTCCTGATTTTCAAAGGGATAATGATGCTGTGCAAAAGGCATCGCGCCGGAGTCAAACCAGCAGTCGATTACTTCAGGAACGCGGTGCATGGTGCCGCCGCAGTCCGGGCACTTCATTGTGATCTCGTCAATATAAGGACGATGCAGCTCTACAGTCAGCGCCTTTTCGTTGCCGGATTTCTCGAACAGCTCCTGACGGCTGCCGATGGATTCCATATGTCCGCAGGAGCACTCCCATACGTTCAGAGGAGTTCCCCAGTAACGGTTTCTGGAAATACCCCAGTCCTGTACGTTTTCCAGCCAGTCGCCGAAACGTCCTTTACCGATAGATTCCGGAATCCAGTTTACCGTATTGTTATTTGCGATCAGTTCGTCGCGGACTGCCGTCATGCGGATGAACCAGGATTCTCTTGCGTAGTAGATCAGGGGCGTGTCGCATCTCCAGCAGTGAGGATAGCTATGCTCAAACTTCGGAGCCGCAAACAGCAGGTGCGCATCCTCCAGAGCCTGCAGGACAAGGGGATCTGCTTTCTTTACAAATACACCCGGCCAGGGAGTTTCTTTGGTCATATCACCTTTGCCGTCTACCAGCTGTACGAACGGAAGATCATATTTTCTGCCTACGTTTGCATCGTCTTCACCGAATGCAGGAGCGATATGAACCACGCCGGTACCATCTGTCAGAGTAACGTAGGTATCGCAGGTTACATAGTAGGCTTTCTTATTCTGTTTTTTACAGATATCCACTGCACAGTCAAACAGCGGCTCATATGACTTGTATTCCAGATCTTTACCGGTGTAGGTTTCCAGCACTTCATAAGCGGGTGCTTCCGGATTTTCCGCATTCAGCTTGCCAAGAACGGTATCCAGCAGAGCTTCTGCCATATAATAGGTATAACCGTCAGCAGCTTTTACCTTGCAGTATGCTTCGTTCGGATTTACGCAAAGCGCAACGTTGGAGGGCAGGGTCCAGGGTGTGGTTGTCCATGCCAGGAAATAAGCATCTTCACCAACTACCTTGAAGCGAACGACTGCAGAACGTTCCTTGACGTCCTTATAGCCCTGCGCAACCTCCTGTGCAGACAGCGGTGTTCCGCAGCGAGGGCAGTAGGGAACGATCTTAAAGCCTTTGTATAACAGGTTTTTGTCCCAGATCTGCTTTAATGCCCACCACTCGGATTCGATATAGTTATCATCATAGGTGATGTAGGGATTGTCCATATCTGCCCAGAAACCAACGGTATCGGAAAATTTTTCCCACATACCTTTATATTTCCAGACACTTTCCTTACATTTGTCAATAAAAGGAACCAGTCCGTACTGTTCAATCTGATCCTTGCCGTCCAGACCCAGCAGCTTTTCCACTTCCAGCTCAACCGGAAGTCCATGGGTATCCCAGCCTGCCTTACGGGGTACATAATAGCCCTTCATGGTGCGGTAACGGGGAATCATGTCCTTGATAACACGGGTTTCCAGATGTCCGATATGCGGCTTGCCGTTTGCAGTCGGAGGTCCGTCATAGAATGTATAGGTCGGACCCTGCTTGCGCTGTTCCATACTCTTTTTGAAAATATCATTGTCACGCCAGAACTGCTCAACGTTCTTTTCGCGTTCCATGAAATTCAAGTTTGTGTCAACTTTGTTGTACATGGCTTTGTTCCTTTCCTTTGAATAAACTGATGCCCTCGGGTCGCGCATGCGACATGATTCCATTCCGCCGCAGTGCGATCCAATGGGCTTTTTTTCGTCTGAAAGACGATAAAATAGAATCCTGCTCTGCAGGATTCTTACGCCTGCGGCGGGCCGCGCATGCGGCATTACTCCATTCCGCCGCAGTGCGATCCGAGCTTTTTTATCGTCTGAAAGACGATAAAAAAGCCCCGCCCCTGTAAAGGGACGAGGCACTTGTTCGTGACTTCGTTTCACCACCCGTTACAACATACGCCCGCTGCAAATCAAATCTGCCGGGAAATATGCGCTCCGATAACGCCGGAAACTGACGTTGCTGCCTACCAGATACCCTGATCCTGTGTTTCCTGCAAAAGCTTCTGCTCTTCGGAAACCGGATCTGCCCCGGATACCGTTTGACCGCACAACTCGGAAGGGATTTTCAACCAACTCTACTCGCACCGGTCTTGCACCTGCACCGGCTCGCTGCAGCTTTCAACGATGGCTTACTGTCTTCGTCACAGTCTTTCTTTTTTATAACCTGTTTCTATGAGGCTGGAATGCGTGTGCATTCCGATGCCATAGATTATAAAACCCGAATTGCGGCATTGTCAAGCGGAATGGGAAGATTTTCCTGGAGCAAGTCATTATGACACCAATTAAGTGAGCATCAATTGAGTATCCAGTTTTCTTCCTGTAAGGAAATTGACTTTTTCCGGATTTTTCTTTATGATAAACGTAATCCAGTTTTTTCTGGACGTCTTTTTCTGCCGACTCTATTATATCATTGGATTTTTATCGGATTGCTTTTTCCTGATTGTTTAGAAAATAGAATAGGATTACCCGCTATCTCTAATATGCTTAATTGGAGAACTGTCGGGGCACTACGTCAACCGCCGGACACTTTGTGAAAGGAGGTTGGTGCTATGATTACTTATTCGGAATTATTCCAGTTTGTAATGATGCTTTGCGCTGTTATAACTCTTGTTATTTACATTTCACGCAAAAAGTAGCGCCCCTG
>ERZ1026884.315-NODE-315-length-33056-cov-12.621587_pt1 | contig 33056 bp, 33 predicted proteins | sample MGYA00380172_ERZ1026884 | MGnify/ENA primary metagenome ERZ1026884 (study PRJEB33269, sample SAMEA4719808) | human gut metagenome | biome: human-associated habitat; feature: organic feature; material: feces | place: Cameroon | collected 2013-10 ... | reverse complement strand
TAAGAATGGTTGGCAATTCGCACCAAGCGAGTTGTCAACCATTTTTTTGAAAAGGTTTTGCCGTTTGGATTTAATATTGTAGATTTGTGGTGAGATAATTATTCTGAGTAACCACTCAAGTTTTTGAAATATATGGATTTGACACATAATATAATAGAATATGTAAACTGCTGTGTCGGAGCTTTTGCTAATCGCTTTAAATTGACATTGGCACAGTCGTATGCCTATTTGCGTAGGTTTAAAGGTATAGATTTCCTTATTGATTGTTATGCTGCAGAGCATACTCTTTCTATAGAGGATGCTGTGGAGGATATAATGTTGTTATGCCAAAAGAATGGAGGGCGTGTAGGATGCTAAATGTCAGCGAAGATATCAATGTTTTTTAAAAACCATTAAATTATGAAATCCAAAGTTTATGAAGGAATGCTCCTTGTGCTATTCCTTTTAACGACAGCACTTGCTGCCTGCACCGATGACGAGCCGAAAGACCGCGTCAAGGAAATCAGAATGACCGTTTTGCCCGAAACCGGCATAATGTACTCTCCGTTTGACGACAAGCAGGAGAACCCGATAGAATGCCTGCTCGTCAAGACCGACGACAATCCAAACCAGATAGAACGTTTAGGCATGAACCGCATCGAAGGCTTCACCTACGAGCGAGGTCACGAATACTATCTCTCCGTAAAGCGAACGATACTTGCCAACCCGCCCGCCGACGGTTACAATCGCACCTACAAGCTGATACGCATACTCCAAGACCGACTCGTTGCCGAACCCAGTACGAAGGTCGACAACGACATCAAGTCGGAGGCAGACATCGAGTACAACGACTTGTGCCCTTTCACGAAGTATTCCATCAGCACCAAGTATCTCGTCAACGCCGATGGTGCCATCTTCTACGCCGACGGACGCAAGCTGCCCTCCTACAAGTCGGCACGTATTTGGCTCGACAACATCCTTGACAAAGCCGATGCCAATTGGAATAAGTTCCAGTCGATACCCTATCAGGCGTACTATTCGTTCGTAGTCACTCCCTTCGCCGACCAGTTGCGTTTGGTATACAACAATTCCGACGGTCCGATGTTCAAGGACGTAGTGCCTGAAGAAGAATTCAGCAAGATCAAGTCGATGCAGCCCGGTGAGTCGGTGCGTTACTCGCTCGTCCTCGCTAACATTCACAAGAAAGGACTCCAGAAACTCGAGTTTGCAGTCGAAAAGCAATAAGATGGCTGGCAGATATTATCACCAACTCGTTTTTTATAGCCGTCTGTCAAGAATCCAAACAGCAATAAATCTCCGAAAAGGTTTTGCTGTTTGGATTTATGTGAGCTACTTAAGTTTATAATGTTTTATGTCAAAAGAATGAGGGCGATATGTATGCAGTAATTATATCATATAGCCCAAAGAAATCATAAGTGAAGATGTTCAATTCATATCAGGATGGACTTGATCTTGAGCTTCTGCGTCGTTACTGCATGGAACAAGGAGAAGTACGCTTATTGAAGCGTGGTGAGATATTTGAGGATGCAGGCAAGCCGTCAAAATATGTGGCTTATGTGGAGCGTGGATGCTTCAAGTATATGGTGAATAACGAAGAGGAAGGTAAGGACTACTGTACTGGTTTTGCCTTCGAAGGAGAGTTTGTGGCTGACTATCCGAATTGTCTTACTGGCAGAAAGTCAGAGTTGACTATTGTGGCTGGAACAACGTGTAAGATATTCCAAATATTAGGGAAAGAACTGGATAACTTATTGGATTCCTTACATACGAAAGGACTCAAACAGGTCATATCCGATAGTCTTTTTGCTCAAGTTTATGCACAATATCTTGATACCTATCGTATGACAACCAGAGAACGATATAAGCGTTTGCTAATTCGTTGTCCGGAATTAGTTCAAAGCATCAACTTGAAGGATATAGCCTCTTATCTGAAAGTTACACCAACAACTATAAGCAATATACGTAGGGAATTTACTTTTGGAGAGTAAACTCTCAAAACACTTTGAGAGTTTGACCTTATAATGTTTTATAGTCTTAGAACACGTGCTGTTTTTAATGGGCAAACATTAACTTTGCACAAAAATACAGTATGAATATTCTTATAATCGGAGCTACCTCAGGTATTGGTAAGGCTCTTTTTCTGAAGTATGCCAATGCAGATAATCGAATTGGTATTGTAGGTCGGCGAACAAACCTGCTTAATGAATTAAGTCAGCAGTATCCTTCCAAAACCATTGTTTCAAAAGCAGATGTCACAAACTTAAATGAGACAGAACAAGCGATAAATACTCTTCTAAAAGAGTTCGGTCACTTAGACCTTGCTATTATGTGTACAGGCGTTGGTGACATTAATGCCACGCTTGACTATGCGATTGAGCGTCCCGCCATTGATACAAATGTTGTTGGTTGGACATATGTTATTGATAGATTGTATTGCATTTTTGAACAACAAGGTTATGGTCATCTTGTAGCTATAACTTCTGCTGGTGGATTGCGAGGCGAACCGGCTGCACCAGCCTATAGCGCAACAAAAGCCTACCAAATTAATTATATGGAAGCAATACGCAAGAAGGCTTTCAGAAATGGTGGTTGCATAACCGTAACAGATGTCAGACCAGGTCTTGTTGACACAGCTATGGCAAAGGGAGAAGGTTTGTTTTGGGTGATGTCGGTAGAGAAAGTTGCTACTCAAATCATTGCAGCTATTAGCAGAAAGAAGTCAAAAGTCTATGTCACCAAACGATGGCACATACTTGCTCTATTATACAGAATTCTGCCCTTTTATATCTTCAAACGATTGTAGCTTCTAACATTTTATAAAAAGATTTTGATATTTGGATTTAATGTTGTAGATTTGCAAGTATGAAAACCCTCCTCACTCACCGTCTTTCTCAATCTGAAATCATGCAATTGTGCGCCTCTACCCACGGCGCGCATAACAATCATCTTAAGGAGGAACTGTATCAGCTTACGCTTGATGCCGATCGTCGTGTGGCTGTCAATGCGCTTTGGACGTTCACCCATTTTGCGGCGGCAGATAATGTTTGGCTGTTTGCCAAGCACGACTAGCTTATTGACCGTTGCTTGAATGAAAAGGACACAACGAAGCTCCGTCTTATCCTCACTCTGCTTCTTCGCCAACCATTCGATGAAGAAGCCATCCGTACCGACTTTATTGACTTTTGCCTTGTGTGTCTCATCGATGCCCGAGCACCGTATGCAATAAGGACATTGTGCATCAAGCTTGCCTACGAACAGATGAAGTATTGGTCCGAACTGCTTAACGAGCTGCGCCAAATGCTCGATTTGATTTCCAACGAGCCATTATCTCCTGGACTTCGTTCGGCTTGGAGACAAGTGATAAAGAAAATAAAAGCATAAAAACTATAAGTATGCGAAAAAATGTGTCAGAAATATCAGCAGACGCATAGTCCATTATAAATCAGAGAGTTGAGGGCTGATAGATAGCTGTTCGGTCAGGGTTATCTGCCAGCCATCTATCAGCCTTCATCGTCCATCTACCAGTTTACTTCCTAAAACATAGGCAAAACTGAAGTAAAACTTTCCTAAAACATAGGCAAAATCGAAGTAAAACTTTCCTAAAGCATAGGCAACAAACTGCGAAACTCCCGCACAACTGGAGTGTTGTTCCGGTGCTGCTTTTTGTTGTTCCGGTGGCACCGAAGTGTTGTTCCGGTGCTGCCGGAGTTTTGTTCCGGTGCTACCGGAGTTTTATTCCGGCACTGCCGGAGTTTTATTCCGGCACTGCGGGAATTAGTATTATTAGAAGTTTCCAAACATCATATCATTCACCACGTAGGTGCATATATCGTCAAGATCGGGCAGAGAGTCGGCCTTTGTCAATTTGATGTCGCATTTCTTGCAGAAATCACTGGAATGCTGCGTCGAGCATTGAGTCTGTTAGTATCATAAATTTCTGTTTTTGCTTACAAATTTAGATAAAATTGCCGAATTATAAGCCAGTTGGGATAAAAACAGGAATTGATATCTCCGAGTGCTCGCTGATAGGCTGGGAGATAGGCTGGCAGATAAGTCGTTTCGGCGCTTATCTGCCAGCCTTTATTCTGTTGATACACAGTGAGATGTACCGTTGCTGGAAGATATGGCAGATATTTTCACCAACTCGATTTTTATATAACAATCTGTTGAGAATCTAAACAGCAATAATTCTCCGAAAAGATTTTGCAGTTTGGATTTAATGTTGTAGATTTGCAAATATGAAAACCCTCCTCGCTCACCGTCTTTCTCAATCTGAAATCATGCAATTGTCTTGCGCGTCTCACCGACACCCGAGCACCGTATGCAATAAGGGCGCAGTGCATCAAGCTTGCCTACGAGCAGATGCGCCACTGGCCCGAACTGCTTGATGAACTGCGCCAGACACTTGACTTGATTAGCTGCGAACCGCTGTCACCAGGGCTGCGCTCGGCATGGCGGCAAGTGATGCGGAAATTGTAATGTCGTACAGTTGTATATCTATGCACACTCGTCCTTAAATGGCGTGTATATTGTGAAGTATTGCTGTCCGGTAAAACAGACAGTATGGTCAAAGACGGGCTGAAAGCCCAACAATCACATAGCCCAGGGCAGCGCCCTGGGTAAACATTATATCCCCACATCCCCATACGCCCTGCAAGGGCAAAAGCCTAATTATTAAGGTGTTTAATATATATCATGTTTAAAGGATTTCATCCAATTGTGCCAAAGAATCCCTAACTTGAGAAATGACAATTATATAATATGATATACTATCGAACCACGTCCTTTTCCTCTAAGCCTCATTTCTATCTTATTTACAGTGCTTTGGCTTGATGTTTGTACCATATTTTTGAAACCTTTTTATTATATTTTTGGTTCTTGTTCGTCTGCAAACGATATGGTATTTTCTTCTAAACGCCAACGTTTTTATTGAATATCCGCTTTTGAAACGCAAATTTTCCCTCCCACTTCTTTTGCCCATCATGTTGTGTTGGACAACAATAGCTTGGTAATCAATAAATAAAATCATTTAGCAACATATCTTACAGACGATGATGCCGTCTGCTCTTGGTATCATCGTTTGGAAGATATGGCAGATGTTTTCACCAACTCGATTTTATACCTATTGAGGTATTTTTTTGAATTTCCTTTTTTTTATTCGTAGAAATATATTAATTTTGTGCAGATTAATTGACTTCGTGTATTCGTACACTTAGTTTCAATCGATTTATGCCTCAGTTCACGCCGAGCCTTTTACGGGTATTTATACTTTAAACAAAGGAGAAAGGGTGGGTAGAGGCACGACATAATTAAGGCGTTTACTTGACGCTCTGTTTGAGACAGCTTGGAATCTCGCAAATTCAAAGTCATTATAGTCTTGAACTTAGCAACGGTAGATGTCCCGGGTGTGATTATATCATTCCTGTGTGGTTCTCTGTAAGCCATCATTGTACCCTTATAGGTGCAGTGCGTGGTTGTGTACACAGACCTCACGGGTAGGATTATCATATCGGCGTGGGCTCTGACGTTGTCTGTTCGACTATAATAGGCAATGCGAGAGCCTCAAGCTGTGGAATGGACAACAGGTAGGTTCTCCACGCTTTTTTTGTGCCAGAATAATAACCTAATCAGAATGCTAACCCTACATTGTTCAGGAGAAAGCAATGTGCCAAAATAAGTCTATTATGGCTACAGGATTTTTGTATCTAAACACTCGCAACGAACTGATTCGCCTTGACTGTTCCAAGATTGTGTACATGGAGGGTGATGGCAACTATACCAACATTGTGCTTGTCAACAAACAGAAGGTGGCTGTCTGTATGAATCTCAGCAACATGCAGCAGTTTATCTCTGAGAGCTTGCGTGAGCGTGCCTCTATTTTTGCACGCATAGGTAAGCGTTTCATCGTAAATCTCAACTTTATATATAAGGTGCAACCTCTGCTGCAAAGCCTTGTTGTGACTGATGGTGTTCACTTCACCTTTCAACTCGGTATATCGAAGGAAGCACTCAAGCAGCTAAAGGATATTCTCGTCGGACGGGTTCCAGACCGAACTCAAATCAATGTAGGATAAAATCAAAAACGATGGAAATTATAATAGGAAGAGAAGAAGGCGCACGTCGTCTACATTGTATTGTTGGTGGACGTGAATTCAATATAGGTCAGGCTGGCGCAGTGCCATTGTCTGTAAGTCGTCGGCATTGCAAGATTTCAGTCAATGGAAGCAATATCAGCATAGAGAACATAAAGGCGCAGAACGTAACCTTTGTAGACGGCAACCAAGTAGTCAGCAAAGGTATCACCTCGAACAGCCGTGTGCAGTTAGGCGAAGAGCGATTTCTTGTACCTCTGCAGCAGATACTGCAACTGGCTGGTGTCTCAGCAGCCAACGGAGTGAATCCGCAAAAAGAGGCACCGACATTCTCGTTGAAACCCATGAAGGCTGTGTGGGAGGAATACGACAACCGCAGAATGAAGATACAGAACGATGCTGCCAAATCTGCGAACAAACAACGTCTGCAAGGTCTATTCTCCATGTTTGGTATGTGTCTCGGCTTTATTCCTGGCATAGACCCTACAATACGCATTATCATCATTGTTGCCGCTTTGTCCATAGGTATATATTTCTTTATAAAAGGAAGCGTCACTGCAACCGTTCAACAACAGTTGCACGACCTCGATGATGAGTATGCCAGGAAGTACAAGTGTCCTAATCCAGCTTGTGGAAGACCATTTGGTGCGATACCGTACCGCAACATCGAGTACAATAAGCAGTGCTTGGCTTGTGGTTGCAAGTACACCCACTGACATTTTGTGTAATAATCGGGGCGTTTCATACAGGATGCCGATTTTCTCATGGTATTGAGGTTGAATAAGCATAATTTTGCAGCATCAAAATAATGATTTAAAAACTTTAAAAGCTATTGATATGAACAACGAAGAAACAATCGTCATGAAGCCACAGAACAATAACAAGGCAGAACAGACACAAAGCGTAGAGACAGTTGGTAAGAAGTCGAACAAAGGCAAGAAGGTAGTCGCTACGGCAGCCGCCTCAATTGTAGGCGGTGTAGTCGGTGGTGGTGCTGCTTATGCTGCTACGGAAATGCTCCATAGCAAGGAAGAGGCAGAGGAGCAGAAGCCTGAGGAAGAAGCAGTGGAAGCGGAGAAGCCTGCTGCAGCAGTCGTTGACGAGCCTCAAAAGGAGCAGTCTGACGAACCCCAAAAGGAGGAACTTGTATCCAGAGTAGACGATGAAGAAGGTGGCGAACCAGACTATACTAATCACAATGGTGCTGACCCCGTAACACAAAACCCCGAAGTGCAGGCTACGGTTGACGACACCAATGGCGGCAATGCCAATGAGGTGCAGGTGTTGGGCATGTACGAAGCGCAAGGCGAGGACGGACAAACCATGCAAGCGGCTATGCTGACCAACGGCCATGAGGTAGCTGCTGTTGTGGATTTAGACGGTGATGGTGTAGCAGACGTACTTGCTGTGGACGAAAACCATAACCAGCAGATAGATGAAGGCGAGGTGTACGACCTCTCAAACGATAATGTACATATGGCGGATTATCAGGATTTGTATATGGCGCAACAGCAACAGATGCAGATGGATCAGGAGCAAAATACATTTGCCTATAACGCCAGCGATGACCAACCGGATTACAACAATGATGCCGATTTGTCATATGTATAAAGTCACGCAGATACTACTCTTATCGGTAGTACTTGTCTTGTTGCCATTATCAGTCCAAGCGAAGATTTATCTTTTGTCAGTCGGCATATCCGACTATCCTGGCACACAGAACGACCTCCGTTTGCCGCACAACGATGCAGCCACAATGCAGTGGCTCTACAAGGAGAACAAACAGGCAAAGGTCTGCTTGCTGATGAACGACAAGGCAAAGGTGGCTACCGTGAAGAAGGCTCTGCAAAAGATGGTTTCAGTAGCAACTGCCGACGACATCGTTGTGATATTCTTCAGCGGTCACGGGGTTAAAGGCGGATTTGTCTGCTATGACGGTTTCCTGTATTACGATGATATCTATACGGCGATGGCATCGTGCAAGAGCAAAAACAAAATGGTGTTTGCTGACGCTTGTTTCGCAGGAGCTATACGCCAGGGTAAGAGCAACGCCAATGCGAGTTCAAACAGCGTCAATAAGGGCAATGTGATGTTCTTCCTCTCCAGTCGCAGCAACGAGAAGTCTATCGAGAGACCAGGTATGACAAACGGCTTCTTCACTTACGCCTTGCAGCATGGATTGCGAGGAGGTGCAGACAAGAACCGAGACCGCATCATTACGGCAAAGGAGCTGTTCGACTATGTTAGCGAAAAGGTGAAGAAAGACTCAGGCAACCGTCAGCATCCCGTGATGTGGGGCAAGTTCTCCGACGACATGCCCGTGATGAAATGGTGATACCAATATAAACAGAACAAAAATGAATGAGATAAAGATAAAATGTCCTACTTGCGGCAAGGTGCTCCGTTTGAAAGATGTACCAAACATCAATGCGGCGTTTTTCACCTGCCCCGTATGCAAGGAAAAGCATATCGTTGGCAAGTGCCAGCGATATGTGGAGCAGCCGAAGCCTATCGCTTCTTCGGGTGATGAAACCCAGTATGGAGGTGGTTTTGTGCAGCAATCGGGAGGCGATGAAACAAGGATTGGTCCACGACCTCAACATGGTGGTGGAGATGAAACACGAACAGCCTCCGCTTCATGCCCTACGGTCGGTGTACTTGTGGATAATATGGGTAGTACATATGCGTTGCGTTTAGGTATTAACACTATAGGACGTAGTGCAGCTTCGTCGACAGCAACTATACAGATAGCCACCAACGACCGTACCATGAGCCGAAGCCATGCCGTGATAGAAGTGAGCCATGCAGGAGGAAAGACAATTCACATTCTCAGAAATGGAGCGAACAAGAATCCGTCCTATATGAACGGAGTACTCATCGGACAACAAGACCAACTGGTGCTCAACAATGGTGATCGTATCAAGATGGGTAGTACAGAACTGACATTCAAAAAGTAACAGTATATGAAATTCAAGATTAAAGCATACAACCTGCAGGAACTTGGACAAAGAACAAATCAAGAAGATTCGCTCTTTCCTGCATTGGGTAAGTCAACGTCTGACGACCGCTTGTTCGTTCTCTGCGACGGAATGGGCGGACATGAGAAAGGCGAGGTGGCTTCGGCTACGGTGTGCGAGACATTAAGCCGTGTCATCCTTTCCGCTTGGCATCCAGGTGAAGTGTTGAGCGACGAACTCTTCCTGCAAGCACTTAGTGCAGCCTACGATGCGCTTGATGCTAAAGACAATGGCGAAGAACGCAAGATGGGCACCACGCTCACCTTCTTATGTCTGCACGCCAGTGGTGCCATTGTGGCGCATATAGGCGATAGCCGTATATATCAGTTGCGTCCGGCTTCAAAAAACTCTCCGGCACGTATCGTCTTCCGCACGCAAGACCACTCGCTCGTCAACGATCTGGTGAAGATTGGCGAGATAACAGAAGAGGAGGCTAAGCACCATCCGCAGAAGAATGTCATCACACGTGCTATGCAGCCTTGCCAGGAGCATCGTGCTAAGGCTGACATTGCCCATCTCACAGACATCCTACCTGGCGACTATTTCTACATGTGCTCCGATGGTATGTTGGAAGAAGCTTCTGACGAGAACATCCTCAATATCATTACCAAGCCTAATGCTACAGATGAGCAGAAGTTGGAGATGCTACGCAATGTGACAGAAGAGAATAAGGACAATCACACGGCACACCTTATACATATTGATAAGGTGGAGTACAGCGTGGCTTCTTCAGAGCCTACAGGCAATCCTTCTTTAGAGCAGCATGCAAAGATAACGGGGATATTGGTTAAGCCAAAGTTTCGCAAACCCAATAAGTGTAAAGTCTTGTTAGGAATCATTGGTGTTGTGATTGTAGCGATAATTGCTGTCGTAGCTTCGTTCTTCCTTTGTGGGGGAAAGCATAATTCTCCAGACGTTTCAAGTGTGGATAGTATCAAGGTGAAGCATACAAAGGACCAATCAAGAAATAAGGAGGTGAAGGAGAACCCGAAGGACTCAAATTCTTCTAAAGATAAGTTTTAATAACACCAAAAACAATGAATATGAAGAAAATTTTAATTATTCTTGTTGCTCTATTTTCATTTTTATATGTAAAGGCAGATGTAATAAAAATGCAATCAACAGAATTAGCTCTAAAGTTGTATGACTATGGAACTCAAAGTTGGCATGATTGGAGTGATTGGGAAGATTGTAGTGTGTTGATTGTTATTAATACTGATAATGATACATTTACTATCTATAGTAGTCAGATACAAAAATACGATATATATAAGTATGGCGATCAAGGTGTTTCTGATGGTCAAGATGGAAAATTATGGTATTTTGATTGCGTGAATGAAGATGGGCTACGTTGCGCAGTACGTCTGCGTATACAAAGTGATGGAGCACGGCAATTGTATGTTGATTTTAGTGATGCAAGTTGGGTTTATAATGTATATATAAAATAAGGTGTTAAATATGATAATGTATACATTACCTCATACAACGAAAGAGTCTAAATAGAAAAAGGCAGTTAAATCATGCAACAACAATTGATTATAGGAACACTCCTGCATGGAGGTACATACAAAATAGAGAAGATCCTCGGACAAGGTAGCTTCGGCATAACTTACCTTGCTGAGCATACTAACCTTGGAAAGAAAGTAGCAATTAAGGAGTTCTTTATGAAGGAACTCAACTCACGTGGTGAGGATGGTAGTATTACTGGCATGTCAGACAGCAGTTTGTCTCAAAACTATTGCCAGAAGTTCAAGAAGGAAGCTATCAACCTCTCGCGTCTTGATCATCCCAACATCGTTCGTGTCACCGACTCGTTCAGCGAGAATGGCACGTTCTACTATGTGATGGACTTTATAGAAGGACAGAACCTCAACGATTATATCAAGTCGCATTATATAGATGAAGCTGAAGCCGTAAGTATTATCAAGTCAGTTGCTGATGCTCTCATCTACATGCACGAAGAGAAGCACATGCTCCACCTCGATTTGAAACCAGGCAATGTGATGCGTCGCAATGATGGTCATATTTTCTTGATAGACTTCGGATTGAGTAAGCATTATAGTACTGACGGTCAACCCGAGACATCTACCACAATAGGTCTCGGTACAGCAGGATATGCTCCTATAGAACAGAGTAATCAAGCGAAGAATGGAGAGTTCCGCCCTACGATAGATGTGTACGCTCTTGGTGCTACATTCTACAAGCTTCTCACCCGTGGAACACCACCGCCCGCATCCGACCTTGTTAGCGATGACGAACTGCTTGAAAACAAACTTCGTGAAAAGGGATTGTCTGACAATCTTATCAAGGTTGTCACCGAGGCGATGTGTCCGAATGTAAGAAGACGCACGCAGAGCATAAAGGAATTCAAAGGCAACCTTGATTGCATAAAGAGCGAGACGCAAGTGACAATTAACGTTACATCGGATGATACTATTGCAGGCACAGGTAAAGAGGAAACGATAGTCACTTCAGCAGAAGATTTTAAGAAGGCAGGAAATGTGTCAAAAAGTCCTGTGTTTACTGAAGATGCAGCAGAAAATACGGAGAACAAAGCTAAAAATGAAGATGACATTTCTTTAAATCATTCCATCTTCAATTTCAAAGGACGAGTAGGACGTGTAACCTATTGGTTGGTGGTGTTCTTAGGAATATTTGTTATGGTATTTTTCTTTTTTGTATTAGAGGAAACAATGCGAATCATGGATGTGCAAGTTGAAAATAGTGTATTAAGCACGATGGAGTCCATCATGTTCATGGTGTTGTGGGTATTGAATTTCTATGTAGTGTTGGCTGTTGGAGCAAAACGTTGTCATGACTTAGGACATTCAGGCTGGTTTCAGATGATTCCATTCTATGGCTTTGTAATGCTATTTGGTGCAGGAGATCGTGATGGCAATGAATATGGAGAGCGTAGAGATGGAATTTCCAAAAAGAGTTTGAAACTTTTAGGCAAGATTGTCGGTGGAATATTTGGAATATCTTTGTTTTTTATATTTATAGCAAATAGAGGTAATTCTGGAGTTATAGATGATACGTATGACTATCAGTATGACGCTACCGCTGATACAGTAGCTGTAGATACAGTATATTAAGGGTACTATGATATTGCTGAATAGCCTATTATTAGGTATTTTTATTTTAATAAAATTAGTCAAAATGAAAAAGATTTTTTCTGTAATATTAATGATGTTTGCCATTCTTGCAATGGTAAGTTGTGACTCGCTCAACCCCTCAGAGCGGCTGATGGTTGGTAAGTGGTATTATTCAGAAAGTAGTATGGATCATGATGGAAATAAAGCTACAGTAGAAAGTAATTATGAATATCATGATGACAAAACTTATATCAGCAACGGCACCGTGCGGTTAGTTTATGACGGGGATGGTGTGCAGGAAGTTGTGGTGTTATCATTGGCTGAAAAAGGGATATGGAGCATAATTGACAAGATGCAAAATACAAATACCACTGATGTTGACATCAAAATTGTAGATGTCTCATTTCAAGGAGAAAATCTGACAGATGATAGAACTGTTATACAGGAATTAGTTGCTTCGGAGAAGAAACGTCTGTATTATGATATGGTTATACCTTGGAAAAAAGAATCAATGGGTGAAACTTCATATCGAATAATAACTCTAAATGAAACAACGTGTGTGACAGTCGACAAAGACGGACATAAGACTGAAAGGCGTAGAATAAAATAGGAAAGGCAAACGATAAGGATTTTCTTCCTGTCGGCACGATGTAGAACGGCAAGTATAAGGTACCATATATGGATATAAACAACAAATTAATGTTGCAAGCAGGAACTATCTTGCATGGAACATACAAGATAGAGAAGATCCTCGGACAAGGTAGCTTCGGCATAACCTACCTTGCCGAGCATACTAACCTTGGAAAGAAGGTAGCAATCAAAGAGTTCTTTATGAAGGAGCTCAACTCACGTGGTGAGGATGGTAGTATTACTGGCATGTCAGATAGCAGCTTGTCTCAAAACTATTGCCAGAAGTTTAAGAAGGAAGCTATCAACCTCTCGCGCCTTGATCATCCCAACATCGTTCGTGTCACCGACTCGTTCAGCGAGAATGGCACGTTCTACTATGTGATGGACTTTATAGAAGGACAGAACCTCAACGATTATATCAAGTCGCATTATATAGATGAGGCTGAAGCCGTAAGCATAATCAAGTCTGTAGCTGATGCTCTCATCTATATGCACGAGGAGAAGCACATGCTCCACCTCGACTTGAAACCAGGCAATGTGATGCGTCGCAATAGTGATGGACACGTCTTCCTCATAGACTTCGGATTGAGCAAGCATTATAGTACTGACGGCCAACCCGAGACATCTACCACAATCGGTCTCGGTACAGCAGGATATGCTCCTATAGAACAAGGAAACAAAGCGAAGAATGGAGAGTTCCGCCCGACTATAGATGTGTATGCACTCGGTGCTACGTTCTACAAACTTCTCACCCGTGAGACACCACCGCCAGCTTCCGACCTTGTCAGCGATGATGAATTGCTTGAAAACAAACTTCGTGAAAAGGGATTGTCTGACAATCTTATTGAGATTGTCACCGAGGCGATGTGTCCGAATGTAAGGAAGCGCACGCAGAGCGTCAGGGAGTTTAGGGACGCATTGACAGATTGTTCTGTACAGACACCAGAGTCTATCCCGACCAAATCGGCAGAAAAAGAAACTATAGTTGTAAAGAAAGTAGCACAAACGACAGATGGTGAGGAAACAGTCGTCGCAGATAAAGGTACGAAGAATAGCAGTTTGCCCACCAATAAAAAAGCAGTAGAAGAAACTTATGACGAAGATGATGAAGAAGAAGATACTTCACGTAAAGAAATAAAATATTTCATTGCATGTCTTGTACCTCTTGTGATTCTATATTTCGTATTTTCTGGATTTCGAGGATGTGGAGATAATAAAAAACAGACATCTGAACAGTGTGCTGATTCTATAGAGAATACTTTTGAATATCCCCAAAATGCTTCTGGTAAAGCTGTTGATTTGGGATTGCCTTCTGGAACCTTATGGGCAGATAGAAATTTAGACGCATTAGATGAGACCGATGAAGGAATGCTGTTTATTTGGGGTGATCCAACGGGAATGAATGATACAGTAAAAGTGCCTGACAATGTGTATAATATATCAGGTACAGAATATGATATTGTAAAAGAAAAATGGGGCGATGATTGGTGCATGCCTAATTTAGAACAGTTCAATGAATTACATGATCAATGTAGTATTAAAAAGATAGAGAAAGACAATATAAAAGGCTATCTTGTAACTGGACCAAATGGGAATACGTTATTTTTCCCTTTTTCCTCTCTTTATAAGGATGAATATTTTGGGGGATGGGAATACCAAATGTCATGGACAGATACAAGAGAAGGAGACCACGTCTTGAGCTGTAATATTGTAGATGGATTTCATAACTCTGACCCTACTCTGAGATTTACAATTAGACCTGTTCGAAGTAAACAGTCAAACAGGTAAAGAAAGAATGGTTTGTCTACTTTAATGGGGCAATAGTGTCATGGAATAATAAATATAAGAAATATGAAAGAAAGAATATACGCATTAGAAAAAAATCTAGGAATGCTTCGCCAAATTGATTTGGGCGATGAGGAAGAATTTCGTTTTGTTGATGTGAGTATCTATAGGTTAATTGCATCGGTACGAACGATACGTTGTTGGTCAGACTATGGTCAATTCAACGAAAGACGTCTTTCATTGTGCTTTGATGGAAAACAAGACAATATAAAATTAAATGGAATTACTATATTTTATGTCGTCAAGGACATCTTGAAATTTTATCTTTCACGCAATGGTTGCCATCATAACTTCACAATTAATTGGCAGATAGACAATGGTGATATATATGAACAATCATTCTCTTTATATTGTGACGCAGACGACAATTTGTTACCCCATATAGTCTATGTCATATTGCTTATTTCTGAAGTGAAGAATGAGGAAATGGTGCAAATCTATTGGGATATGCTCACAAATGGTTCATTTCCGATTAATAATACTATAGGAAAGAATTTAGATGATGCTAACAATTTGAGGAAAATCATAGATAAAATAGTCCAAGAATATCCTTTTACAGAAAAATTCTTTCAAGACGGAATGAAGAATATTACCTGTTTTCTAAAAAAAGAGATAGACAAAATAGAATTGCACTAACCAAAGTTTCACACATGGTAAAACAAATAAACAACATGAAACAGAAATTACAAATCGTTACCACAATCGTAGCAATCCTCATAGGATTGACTGCTTGTCAGAGATCCACTAAAGACCAGTTGGTCGGAACTTGGCATTGTGTCAAGACCATGACCATTGATGGTGGAATGGTGAGATTTGAGGGAACTGAAACGAATAATGACGACGGCACTTATTCTGGTATCGCAAATGCTGTCTATACGGTTGACACAGAGATTGAAGGTGTTAATGTCCAAGTAAAGATGGGGGTTAGCTTTAAGGATAGCGGAGAATGGACGGTGAACGACAAAGAGATTGTTACCACTCCAACATCCGCAGGAGTAAAAGTGACCAGTTTGAAATACTATGACCCTTCTGACGGTTCGTTCATTGCAGAACTCACGGGAAGCGAATTGACAGAGACATCAAGTGCTTTTGCAGACGAACTGAAAGAGGGACTTCTTGAAGCATCAACCGAACGAATACTGATGCTGCAAGAGAACAAGCATGTTACGGAGTCGATAGATGATGATGGCAGAAAGATAACAATAACTTATACAAGAGTAAGATAAATGAAGAGCGACTATCAAGCACTACGTTCTGGCACTATCCTGAAAGGGAAATACCGAATAGTAAGCCACCTCTCGTCGGGTGGCTTCGGAAAGACGTACCTTGCCGTGTATGGTTCTCACGACACAAAGGTCGCCATCAAGGAGTTCTTTATGAACACGGCAAATTTGCGTGAGTCGGATGGCGTGTCTGTAAGCGTTGACAGAACTAAGGAGAATGCCAATGCTTTTAAGTCTCAATTATCGAAGTTCAAGAAAGAATATGAGCGCCTCAGACAGATTTCCAATGTTCATGTGGTGACGGTTTGTGATTGTTTCGAGGAAAATGGAACAGCCTATTATGTAATGGAGTACGTAGACGGTGATGACTTAAAGGGAAGACTGCAACAACGTAGAATACCATATTCAGAGAAAACCGTACGGAATTATCTGAGACAAATCCTGGATGGTCTTTCAGCTATACACTCTGTTGGGCTATTGCATCTTGACATAAAGCCTGCGAATATTATGGTGACAGCACGTGGCTATGTTAAGCTGATAGACCTTGGTGCAAGTAAGGATTACATGCGAGGCGTTGGAGCAACTGTTCTTACTGGTATGGCAAGAACAGACCGCTACGCTCCGCCAGAACAGATTGATGGAAGTTACGATAAATTGGGGCCATGGTCAGACTTCTATGCTCTTGGCGCCACCATATATTATCTGCTTACTTGTAATGAGATACCAACATGGACTGCACTTAATGAGGACAAAACACGCGACAAGCACATTGCATTGCCAATGCCAGGTGTATCCGATGAAATGAGATGCCTTGTTGCTTGGCTAATGAATACAGATAGAGAGAAACGACCTCAAAGCGTTGATGAAATTCTGACGATAATGGAATCGAAAAAATGGACAGGATCGTCATATGATGATACAACGGTGCTTGTAGATGATACAGAAGACGCAACGGTTTTTGTTGAAAACCCCAAGATACGGTATCAGTCGAATGGTTCTCAACCGGGGAATTACTATAACAGAAAAAGTACTCTATGGCAAAACGATACACAAGAAAAAGAACCTGAGTTCAGCTTTGTCGGATGCTTGTATATTCTGATTATAATTGCGATAGCAGTATTTGTAGTAAAATTTTTATTTATGACATAAATATTGAAGATTATGAAGAATATTCTAAAATGGATTGGTGGAGTATTGTTGATGCTCTTTGTCGCTCTGGGCAAAGTTTCGAAAGTCGCTGAAAGAAACTTAAACCACGCAACTCAAATGACAGAAATAAATGTAAATAAGGCGGTTAAAGAACTAAACGAGGCAACGATTAAAATGTCCAAAAATCCAAATATTCAACGTGGAGTCATTATTGGAGGAAGCAGAGCCGTGCATAACACTACTCGAAGTAATGCGCAAACAACCTCGCAACCTCGAATGGTAAACTGTATGCAATGCTACGGACGAGGACGAGTGCAAAGTAACGATGGATATGTTTATAGTTGCAGCAGATGCTATGGAACAGGACGGATTTTTATCAAGTGACACAATTGTTTTAATAACATCATTAGTGCCACTTTTTACGGGACACTAATGAGAAAATACATATAACTATAGTTAAGCGAAAATATCGCATCACAAGTAATTTACTAATTTAAAACTTTTTATTTATGGGAAACCAAAACTCAAAACCAGACAACAATATGATCTGGTTTTGAGTACTCTGTTCTGCTGTAGCAATCATTCATGCTGCAAAAGTTGATGGGCTCTATAGAAGTGGAGACTACTCTGGTGCGCAGGAAGCCGCTTATAATGCAAAAAAATATGCTCAGTATGGTCTCATCGTTGGTCTCATTGTAGGTGTTATCTATTTCTTTATTGGAATGGCTGGCTCAATGTAATTCCTTGGTGACTATTATCCTAAAAAACTAGAGAATGATAATAGGGAATTGAATCGTTTGTATTATGGTTATTAATACATAGCGCCATTTTCCCTCCCGTTTCTTTGTCAATCACATTTTTCTTTATACCTTTGCACCCGAAACATCAAGAGCAGTTTAAAATCTGCACCAACCGAGCACGACAGCCACGGTGGTCAAGATACGATGTGGAAATAAGTTTAATTTCAAAAACAAGTCATTATGAACAATTCATTTTACAACGATTTCGCTGCGCGTTTCGCAGCTTGTACACTCACTTCACTTGTCGAAACATTTAATAGTCAGGTAGGAAAGCGTGGCTTCAACTCCATGCGAGCAGCCCATGACAAGGCTCTTATCGACGAGCTTGTGCGTCGTGGCGTAGACGTGTCGGCAGTATTCGACGGAACAACCCTTTCTTTTGCCCATCATGTTGTGTTGGACAACAATAGCTTGGTAATCAATAAATAAAATCATTTAGCAACACATAACCAATGCGAGAGCCTCAAGCTGTGGAATGGACAACAGGTTGACTCTCCACGCTTGAACCAGTAAGCGTTTTGTAAGTATCTGTAAATCAAAAGGAACTTTATAATACCAAGTTGAATTGATACTATAAAGTTCCCATTGATTGGAAGAGAATTCTCTTCTGATAATTTAGACTAACAAAGCTTCTTGTACTTGATTTTAGCGGTTAACATCCATTAACTCGTTTTTAGCAACCTCAATTGCGTCAATGCTCAGTTTTTCCTCACCATCCAAGGCATCCAAAACTTTGTCGGCGAGCAATAGCTTCAGCATCTCATTTTCATCCTGATGCAGCAATTCTGCAAGTTTGACTACTTGCTCTCGTTTGGCTCGTCTATCTCCACGCTCAATCTTACTGAACATAGGGGTGTCAATCTCTAAAGCTGCTGCCAACTGGCGTTGCAATAAATCTTGCTCGTCTCTGAGTTCTCTTATTTTGTCTCCGAATAACATATCTCTTGTTTTCTTTAAGTTCGACTAAATAAATTTTGTTCTACTAATGCATAAAAGATGCATTATTGCTGATTATCAGAATATTATAAATTTAAGTGTGTGCACTTCGACTAAGACTTCCACTAAAGTTGGACTAAGCTTTGACTAAAATCCACTTCTTACCATTTGTTAATTTGATAATGCCTTCTTTTTTGAGAGCCGACAGCAAATTACTTATCTTTCGAATCTTCTGTTCATCTGTCAATACATCAGACAACTTGGATTGCAATAGTTGATTGAGCTCGCCTCTAGTAGCTCCACCGAATGATTTTAGGTATGATATGATCATCTCTTTGAAGTGCATATCATTGAAGCTCCTGTTTCTGATGTATTCAGTTTTCAGTTCGTCATTATTGGCAGTCTTGGCAACATATTCCGACAGATATAACTTAGGATAGCGTCCTTCTATAAGGTGCAACTTCCTTAATCGAATTGCAGTCTCTTTGTCTATAGCGTCATGTTTCTGTACCATATCCAATGCGATGCAGTCATTTAGAGACAGATTGGGATTGGCTTTCAACAAACGATAGTATTTCTCATTGATCAGTTTGCCGTAGATTTTTACTGTAACTTCCTTTCTTGCTTGGTCTATCTTGTAATCGGGCATCGGGAAGAAACGTTTTTGTTGTTCTGTGAACACCTTGCGGATTCCTCGTCCGATTGTATCTATCATGTTAAAATTTACCATACCCTGACACAGGACATAGTTACGATAGAATTTCTGTGGACCATTCTGCTCAATAGCATTCCTGACAGTGCCAGGAAGAAAATATCCTCCATTTGCAAATGTCACGGAATTTGGGTCTTCCACCATAGTAATACGCTCCTGCATGGTGTAATCTTGGTGAGCTATACAATTATGAAGCACTTCGCGTATGCTGTAGTCATCGTATTGTTTGACAATGTCCGGAAACAAAGTTCCACCAGGTAAGATACGCTGGTTCAGATTGCGAATCTTTGACAAAGCCTCATTTACTGTCAGAATGAATGGCGTATGGAAATGCTCGTAATCAATCTTCTCGTCATGGTCATCAATCAGTACCCATGTGATAGTAGCCACCGCGGGACTGATTAGATGGATTGCTGTTTCTTTACCCAACAGCAAAATTGCAGCACGTGTCAGTTTACTTTTTATTGCCACGCCAGCACGATTAAGCAGTTCCATATCATCCCATTCATCAACTTCATCTGCTAAGCGGGGATGAACTGCCTTGTACTCATTACGTGCTTTAACCAAGGCCTTTCTGTCAAGGTCGTCCAAAGTGGCATTTTCAACAATCTCTGCAGACCAATCAAAAACAGGGCTATTTTCTTCCAATATGGTATTCAACCTCTCTTGAGTTAATTCCACCAAGGAATCCTCAATGCGTTGCCATGCCTTGTTATGGGCATATACCGGTAATTTGGGGCGATGTTTAGGAATGTGAATCACCCAAACCTTCTTTCTGGTATCATTCGTGATGAATACTTCAACATCAAGTCCTTCTGTAGATAGATTGACACAGCGTTCCGTCAATCTCAGAATAGCTTTCTGTCTATCATAATTGTAGGTGTCAGTTCCAATGATATCTAATGTCTTATCATGTACACCTATCACAAGATGCCCGCCCTCCATGTTGGCGATAGCCGACACGTAGGAAATCACATCATCTTTCTCGTCACCGCAGAAAGAGTTCTTCAAGTTCTTAAATTCCTTCCATTCGCAGTGAGCATTCTCCTGTGGATACTTGTGGAGGAGATATTGTTGTAGTTCGAGTTCAGTCATAATTTTATTCTGATTTCATATACTTCTTTTCTGTGACAATTCTTTATACATCGCTCATACAATTATGTAAAGTTATAAATAGAATATTCAGCCACTACAAGAGTTTATATTATCTTCGTATGCGATTTTTTGCTTTTGACTCATAATCACGTTTAGAAAGTTTGGAGTAAAGAAAATCATCATTCAAGAGCCTTATGAAACTATCCTGAGACTTTTTTGAAGGCAATTTAATCTTATTATTTTCTATTTTCAATACATTTTTTAAGACATCATGATTTCTCACAAATTCAAAAATATCAGTTTTGGGTATCTCTGTAATAGGAGAAGAATCCAATGCCCTCATTACTCGTCGAGCAAAAGAAATTTCTGTTAATCTCTCTTGCATACCTTCTATACTATCAACAATATTAAGTTCTTCAATACAAGTTAATGCTTCTGATGCACGGTTTATAATTATTGAGGCAAATTCTTTGTTATTGTCAAGGTAAGACAAGTTTGTAATAAAAACTTCATTGTCAAACATTAGTGCGTCTATCTGGGAATCTATACGTAAGATATCCTCTCTAACTAAATCAAACTGCGTTTCTGATTTACTGATGTAATAACGACCTCGACTTTGGCGCATTAAATTGACATTATAGTTGTTCCTATAAATTACAACTTTGTTATTAGCAGTGCCAGCTTCTATTATAAAATAATTAATGTCAGACAATTTGTCATTGTCAAAATTAAAAACTTTTGATGATGTAAAATAATCTGCATCGTGCGATTCATAAGCCTCTCTCATTAATGTAAAAAAGGAAGGCTCTTCATCAGGTAAATCATATCTATATACCACATTCATTCTTTCATCCCGAGATGACAAGTCAAGTAATGTCCTTTCGTTATCTTGAGCAAACAAGTCTATTTCTTCTTGAATAGAACTTTGATATCCTCTACTTATATTCGATAGTACATCACGTTTTATATCTGCTTTTTTTAGACATACCCCATTTTCAGTATTCATAGCAAAATAGATGAGGACCTTAAAATCGTCACCTTGATTTATTACTCCTTGAAGTTTACTTACAAAATCGTTTTTATTCATATTACAATATATACATTATCTGCTACATGATATGGAGATACCTTATCCCCAGCATTTAAAACTCTTCTATATAACACAACAGATCCGGATGGCAACTCTTTACAATCTGTATGTGTTTGGACTTCTGCTATCTTGTATTTTAGCAAAGCCATAACAGGATTAGCATAATATAAATTAGTTTGTGTATAACTAACAAAAATAACAGCAAGCATTATCGCTAGTACAAGCAAATCTCGCCATGTTTCATAGTTTACAATCAAAACTGCAAATAAGGTTACCAATGTTGCCAAAGAGTTGATGTAATCTTGACTTCTATCAGTTATTTCCTTTATAATAATAGGAAGTGAAGTTGGAGAGCCGTCTAATCTTTTATTATATATCCTTAAATAGTGACATCCAATTAATAAACATACTATGCTTATATATGCGACAATGTTGGAAGGACTGAAAATAATTCCAATTGGAGCCCACTCAAATCCTTGCCAGAAAGTCCAACATATAGGAACTTTCCATGTTTTTATTAAAATGACACTCCACATAGCACTTGTGGATATCAGCCACAACCTAAATTTATTCAACATAATTATTCTTTACCATAAATAACACCAAATAATCTTTCTACTTTAGGACATAAAAAGGTATTGGCACTGGTTACTCTATCTTTACTCAATTATACTCTCACTAAAATCATTATGCTTCTCCTTGTTATTCAAAACACATTCTTTACTTGTATTTGCATAACAGTATACGCAGAAATGACGGCAAGTGTTATACATACCAATATCTTTGCTCACCATGCAACCACAAATTTTTCGTTGTCCAGTATCCTTTACTTTCTTTTCTTTCTTTGGAATAGGTGGGAGATTTCCAAACATATCCCTTTCTGGCCATTTTAGGGTATGAAGATAGTAAACTAATTCTTCGTCATCAGCAAAAATACGTTTCATCAGTTCCCCATCAATACACCGATTGTGCTCAATGCCGTAAGATTCAAGATCAATATCTTCAGCACATGTAGCCATTTCAACATCCCAGCCTTGGTCATGCCACGCTTCTCGAATTTTCTTAAGTCCTTGTACAATCTCTATTCTTTGGGCATAATTAGCTTCTGCATTCTCAACATCTTCCTTTGTGAAGAAAATAGTTTCCTTAACAAGATTATTCTGAACCTTGCGGTATGCTTTTACATCAACAAAACTGAAAACCAATTTATTAGTGTAGCCTTTCAGTTTGTTTCCGATATGCCATATTCTTGTAAGCAATTCTCGTGGCCCAATGGTTGAAGTGATGATCAAAGGATCAAATCTCCAAATGACTTTTTCCCTGCCTATTGTGTCTGACAAATTCTTGAATGTTTCAATACGCTCTTCTACAGAAGGTACATTAGGTTCAAAGCCTTCCTTTATATAGTCATTCAGTGTCACTTGGAAGTAATAATGAATGCCCATTTCATCCAGTATATGAAGATAGGGCATTATTGGTTTGGGATTCTTTGTCCAAAAAACAACAACCTTGCATTTACTGAAAGAGATATACATCTTTTGCTGGTTGAATGGATTATACCAAGCACAATAGCCTTTTGCCAAGCGGTTGAAAAACCACTTGGCGTAAAAGGCTGGTATATCTGTTGAACGACTGGCAGAAATAATGACAGGAGCTGTTGCTTCTACATTATCACCCTGTTCTGTTAAAATTATTACTTTATTGTTCATTTTAATCTGCAAGAATCATATAATCATCCTGTTTTTCTAAAATATTACCACATATAGGACAGCCTTTAGATGGATTCCATAATTCTGCATTTCCGTTACAACGGATGCATTTAACATTGTTTGTACTATTTTTATATGCTAATATTTTTCTTATTTCACTTCTTTTCATAAAAACCATGAACTCAGAGAAATTAATAAATTTTGCATACTTCCTTCGATGAAGAAATCTAAGCAACTTGTTCCAAAAAGTTTCTTCTGTCCATATAACGGCATCATGAATTAAATTCTTTCCAAAATATTTTGATTCTTCACCTTTAACAGCCTCATTCTGAAACCACAAAACATCATTTTTCATGCACTCTTGAAATTCTTCAGGAACAATTTTCATCAAAATATCAGCTAAATATTTATCTTTCTCAAGAGGATACTCCTTTGCGCTTAAGTATATATCCCTATATATCCAATTCTTTGTAAAGACGTGATTGCATTCTGTACATTTATAAAAATGACCAGGACCAGAAAGTAAACTATTGTCTCCATCTTTAGATGATAGAATGCTAAAGCCACATCTGTTGCATTTGTAATTATACAATGTCGCCATCTTTTCTATTTAAAGTTCATTTCGCAAGGTATTACAATTGACCTTTAGTCAAATGGATGCAAGCCATCTGACTAAAGGCTAAAATGTCATGAAACAACTTAAATTATATTATTCATAAGATTTCGATATTTTTTTTATGGCAAGTATGGTTTTTTCTATATCTATAGGTTTATATGCTTCATTCTTCCATTTCATATCCTTCCCATTTTTGCTAATAGAATCGTTTTGTCCAGATATGAGGTTCTTACGGAATATTTCCAAAAGTTCTATTTCTGATTTTCCTGAAGCATATTTCGGATCTAATACCCATTTCAAATCTTTTACTATCTGCTTGTATGCAAATTCATTAAGTCCAGGATTGATTTCCCTTATAAACGCAGCTATTGCGTCGACATTCTGAATTTTGAATGGCAATTTGCCCACACCTGACTTCTTGGTTGCAGGCTCTGCATTGGTACTTGAGTCCTGACCAGAGAACAAATTTCCAAAGAAGTTTCCTATTTTTTTTATAGGACTCATTATACCAGACCCTTCTGCTTGAATATTGAAGTAAGCAAAAAAATTATCTCGTATTTCCCTAGAAATATTCAAGTCGTCAAGCATGTAACGGAATGAGACGGGGTCAGCAACCTTTTTTTCTAGTTCAAGTGCTACTAACGCTTTGTCACGATAATCTTTTGCGCTTTTCTTTGTAAAGTCCTTCAATACGCTCTTTACCACATCAGAGAGTTCCATGGTTCGTGATTCTGGCAAGCTTAAGACATGTTTCATCTCCTTGTAGAGATTTGTTCTGGTACTTATTAAATTTTTTAATATATACAGATATGCCTCAAAATTGCCTTGGGTGGCCTCTAGTTGCAATGCGGATTCTATGTAGGAGTCATTGGTTCTCTTCTGTCCATGAGGCAACGTGTTTATAACAGATTGAACATTCTTACGAAGATCTGTGTTCACTACAGGCGCACCAACACCATTTGATTTGATCTCAACAGGTTGTTGTATAAAAGGCCATTCTCCTTTTGACTCTGTATTATAGAGAAGTGTACAGATTGCTCTGTAATTCTCACCAAATGATGGAAGATTTGCAATGGATGCGATTATCGGTTTCGGAATTTTTACGTATCCTATCGTAGCTCCCCACAATGCAAGTGAGTAACTGTAGTCAGAGTATGAATTATCTTCACAAAACTGCACAATAGCATCAAAGTCTTCTCCCTTAAGAATAAAAGCTGCTAAGGCCTTAAGGATGAGGTTGTCTTGCTCTTTTACATCAAGCGGAGTAAAGCTCTTGATGTTCTGTCTCAAATCATTCATGAACTGTTGAGCAGGGCTACCTTGCCATTGCCAATTCAATGATTCCCATATGTTTTTTGCGGAGATAGTAATTTGAGTCGCAATATTGAATCTATCTGTACGCAAGGTATCAGGAGTCGGCGCAGTACCATGCCATAATATAGTATCAATAAACTTATTGAATAGCATTGTTTCCTGAGTGTCCTTTGTAAGCATGCATGTTTCGTATGTAGGATCCAAATCAAATGTGTTTGCCACATTAAATTCGGAAACATGTTTCCTTTGATCCTCCTTCACAATCTGAGAAGTATAAGACTTCAAACTATCGCGATACGCTTCGATGTTGTCATATCCATATTGACTTAGTGAGACGTAAGAGCGCAGTCCGTTCTTTTTCATGAAATTCGTTTTGAGAACATTCTCCTCATCATATAAATTCAGCAACTTATTGAGTGCATCCGAAGGAATTGCAAGTTCTGTGAGGGTATTATTCCACAATTCCTTACATCTTTTCATGGAAGGATCAAACTTACGAAAGTCAGTATCTAACTGTTTTAATTCTTGGTAGAAAGAACTATTACCGAAGCCTCCATTATTCTTGAGAGTTGCGACAATATCGTAGATTCTTTTCTGAATTTTAAGTAAGATTGCACTATCAGAGGATACAGATTTGGAAACGCCAAGATAAAATCCCAAAATGAACCCTTTAACGACATTTAATTTGTTGTTCTGGAGAACTTTTGCATCATAATCCTTGCATGCATCCTCTACATGAATATTCAATCCGAACAAATTAGCCAAATTGAAATCTCCTTTGCAAAGGTCAAACTTAAAGTAATCTCCAAGTTTGTTTGTCAAACTATCAGAACAACTAAGTCTAGAATGATTTAAATCCTTGACATTATAAAATAATATTCTCGTGTTGAAAGGGGAAAGATTCAAAACATTGTCCAGAGAATACACATGAATCTCATCATTTTCGAAAATATGAGTCAACAGAGTTGTCTTTTCGTCTATATCAACTTCAAGAACGATAGGACGACTATCGTGTTCGTCATCCCTTATCTCGAAATAAGGGATTTTCGAAAACAATATCAAAACATTCTTGAACGGAATGAGATCCAATCCGCAGAATGTATTATATCCATAGTTCCTTGCATTGTAGAACGATAATGGAGCAATACATTCTGTCGATAGAATGTTGTCTATATTAAGTGAAGATGTTGCTATAAATAATTTCATTACAGTCAGTGATTAAATAATATCAATTTCTTCGTTGTTGTTGTATATAGGATTGTCCTTCTTTGGGAAGAGTGGAGATAAAGATGATGTGTATCCTAAATAAAGACGTTCACTACACCTCGTCATAGCCACATAAAGTGCTGCACGCTTATCTGTACTCTTATCACATCCTGGGATAAAGACATCCTTGAATTGGAGTCCTTTTGCACACCACCAAGTCATAATTTTGGGGTTAGAGGAATGGAAATCCAAGTCCATTTCAGTATCTTGATTGGCATTGTACTTGAATTCGCACGTGATGCCTTTTCGCATCAGATACTCCTTGACATATTCTACAGACCATTCGCCCTTGTCATCCGTATTGAATGGCAATAGGATTCCGACATTCGTTAAGGATCTGTTTTTTATGATGTTCGCGATTTTATCGAGTTGTCCATCATAACTATTTGAAGAGATAAGGTTGGGTTTCTCACCGTGACGCTTGCACTTGAGAACCAAGTCCTCTACATTTCCTACCTTCTCGCCAAGAGCTGCGACTTCTTGAGTCAGTCTGTAGTTGAAATATAGAGGATCGGGAGCAATGCCCATATCCGAAGCCGTGCGTTCAATGGATTGGGTCTGGCCTCTATCGCCAAAGCCCATAATAGATTGAGCAGTATCGCCAAAGAACAAGCAATATTCCCCATACTGTTTCATTTCATTAATTTCTTCCTTTGTAAAATCTTGGCATTCATCAACTATGAGGTATTTCACTCTTCTTTGATTATGACGCCATTGATGGTAATGATATACATTTCTAAGTCCCAACTTTTTCAAACCATCCTCAAAATACTTTCTCAAAGACTTGGTATATACGATAATTGTGTAACTTTCACCGAGAGCTGCTATTTGTTTTGCCTTATGAAGGGCAATAAGCGATTTGCCGCTTCCTGCACTGCCGGAAACAACCATAGACTTGTTATTCTTTCTGTCTATCAGCTGCCTCTGAAAATCATCTAGACTTGAATAGTCAATGAAGAATTCTGAATCGAAATCTGCCATATTATTTTAATTTATTTGATAATACATGAGTTATATTCGGTTTTCCCTTTGGATGACACAACGATATTCTCAGCAAATGGTTTCTTCCCAATTATCCGGTAGATAATCTTGCTTATATCGTTGTTCTTTGCAGAATGAGTTACTCTTATCTCCTTCTTGAAAAAGCATCCATTTATACATTTGGACTCTTTGTCCTTGCATGCAGTCGGGTATATTGTTGCGAATTCATCGTTTTCGGCTACGAATTCATTCAATTCTGCATTAAGCATGTACGGAATGAATTTTTCCGTTGCCGGACTTTTTATTGTTACATCTTCTATCAGCATAATGCCTTTGTCTGTTAATTTAGAAGACAGCATGCTTGCCGTTTGTTTGTAGGCCTTATTTTTAATACGCCTTTTTGCTAGCATCTCGCAGATTGCTTTGCATGATAGAATCAAATCGTATTTGGCTGATAAGACATCTGATACGAGATTTAAATCGTTCTCGCTTTCAATGAAGACTGGACCTATTCGGTAATCAATCTTGAGTCTGCTGTGTTTCTTAAACTCTGCCATAATCTTCTCAAAGAATCTTAAGGCCATTTGGCTTCCGTCTATTGCTAACAGTTTGACGGATTTCAATGATGGTTCGTACTTCTCGAGAAAAGATAGAAGTCCAAAAAGATCGCCACCAGTGCCACATCCTAAATCAAGGATACTGACAGAAGTCCGTTCTCCGACTAAAGAAAGATAATTGCTGTTTTGGCTGAATTCTTCAATGATTGATTTTACTTCGACAAAACTTCTCGGGAAGTATGTGCCGAGGTATACTTTAATCTCGCCTGTGTTCAAATTCAGATTGTACTCAAACCTGGAATGGTTGGGAGAGTATTTCGCACCAAGGTCAAAAAACAGATATCTGTCTAACCAATTGGGAAGGTCTACATCTGCAAGTGTGCCATCAGAAGGAATGCTGGCGGATTCTTCTATGTTGGGATTATCTTCAAGTGTTCCCTCTTCTGTTTGAGATACAATACGCTCTCCTGTCTGCCAGTACAAAATATCATCCGACATCCTTGCCATGTCTTTTTGCAAGAATCTGTACAGACGCTTTTCTTGGTCAGGTGCAATCCGCCCTTTTAAGAGCACGACAAACTCATGATCTATGTGCTTCATAAAGGAGGGATACACTCTCCCAAAATCTATTGGATTAAGGGCAAAAACCTCTATGTCGTTCACCCCAAAAACAGCATTGATAATTTGATGTGCATACTCCTTCAAGGGTATCAAATCTGCACTTGAGTGTAACGCATTTACCTCATCCGCTACACTTTGACTCTCTATTTCTTTTGGATCTATGACATCTCCGGTTTGGGGCAATTCTGATAAGCTTTCTACTTGGTGCAATGTATCAGGTGCTTCGCTGAGCGCATCTTTAGATAGCTTTTGGACATCTTTTTTTATGTCCTCAAAGATCTCTTTCTTGTTTTCCTTGGGTGCCTGTGATTCATAAGAGACATTGCTGAACTCTGTTAGATAGTATGAATTAAGATTAAGAAGTTCAGCCAAATTCACTATAGCCAACGGATTTAAATCAGTCTTGGGGCATGTAATGTCATCCAACTTTTCGATGAAATGAGCGTCATCGGTTATGTGTAGCCATGATTTGTTAGTTGCACTTAAGTTGTTTTCCAATTCAATGGGTTGATGAAATATAATAAGATGGGGGACATCCTTGATTTGATTTTTTTCAACCCCCAAGACATTAAGTTCTTTCTTAACTATCGAATGGTTTATTCGTGCTTGTTGGAGGACTGTTTTTCTTGAACCTCCCTTGATAGTTTTTCCATCACAAGTCCATTCTCCGTTTTCATTGGCAACAACTTTGCCACCATAATTCTTAAATTCTATTGAGATGATCGCATCCTTCTTGATAAACAACGCATCTAATTCGCATCCGATGTTGTAGTTGCCGACGAACACACAGAAATCCTCCAAATTCTCATAATGAGCTTTGAGTTTCCCACATAAGAATCTGAATTGTTCTCTTTCTGCCGTATTGTCGTAGTTCCCTACTCTGAATGCTAAAAGTCCTCCCATTGTTAAACTTCAATGAAATTTATGTAATCCCAATAATATTAGCGCCAATTTTTCCTTTGAAAGAATTGCCAATTATTGACCTCAAAGATAGGAAATCTTATTCAGACGAAAGAATAAATAATTGGAAATCTTTATTTGGGGCATCACATTTCTGTAATTTAAGGTGATTTGTGGTAATTAACGCTACACATCGCCTCAAATTGTCGTTATCTGGATAAACCTTGTGACTTCTTTTTTGATGGTGCTCCTAACCACAACTTCAGTGTTCCGTCCCAATTCGTAAGTTGGTCAGCACAACCATTGGAGCCACCGAGTGAAACGTATGTATCTGCGCTGCACGACATGTAATCAATGAACGAAAGGAAGTTCTGAATGATAGGTTCGTTATAAACAACCTCATCGGTAGCAAGGAGTTTTGTCCAGTGTGCGACACATTCTCTCCGATAGTTGCCACAACAATTCCAATCCATGCTCGCGAGAAATCTTTCAACGGCAAATTTTGCTCCTTGTGGGCGTTTCCATAACAATCCCTATGGTCATGTAGAAGTCTCGCGCAAGGTTGCTGAACTTTATAATGATGACTGGGTAAAGGACACAAAGAATGTGTTTGAATATGTACTTGGTGGTTGTCAAGACACAAGACTTTTGAATGTGCGTGTGTTTGACGATATAACTAAGCATCGTGTTTACAATAATCAAACCAAGGCGGCTAAAGAAAAAGGTGAAACCAATTGTACGTTATGTGCCGTAGGTCATGATGCAAACAAAGATAGGATTTGGGCACTAAAAGAAATGGATGCCGATCACGTTGAGGCTTGGAGCAAAGGCGGAGCGACCGACGAAAGTAATTGTCAGATGCTTTGCAAGACACATAATAGGGCGAAGGGGAATAGATAAGCTCGTTTATGGTGGCTGACAGATTAGCTGTTCTTGGGGCTTATCTGCCAGCCTTTATTCTGTTGATACACAGTGATGTATACTGATGCTGGTAGATAGGTTGATGCCCAGCCTACTATGCGCCGGATGTCTGTGCTGTGGCGGATAGTGCGAATGCGACAATCATACAAAACGGCAGCTATACGGTTAGCCTTACATATGCCCGATCGTCGAAGCTCTTGTTGCCCTCAACGAGACCTTTCGTAGCCACAAAGCTGTGGATGTTCTGCGGGTCGTCGGCGAGCTGCTTTGCCAGCGCCTTTTCGGTGTCGCGGAGCGTGGGCAGCAGAGTGGGGTAGCCGTCGGAGGCAAGCACGGCGGAGCTGCGTACGCTGACGAGTCGTGTGCCGGGCATGTATATCGGCGTGCCGTCTATTACGGCATACAGGCGGTTCTGACCTTCGAGCATTGCCTTTATTATCTGCGGCTCTATGGCGTGGCGGGCGTCTGCGGGCAGCATGCCGCCCTTTATCATGTCGGCGCGCTGCATGGCTGTCTCCTGCTCGTAAGGCTTTGGGTTTTCGTAGAACACGCCGTCTACTATGGCCTGGCAGTCGCCCACCATCCATACCTCCTTCCGATGTTCGCTGTATATTATTGCAGAAGCAGTGAGACGCTCCTCAGGATGCGCAGCCATGCGTTCGGATATGCCGCGCTCTGCGTATTCCTCTGCGATGTGGCTAGTTATGCCCTGGCAGAACTCCTCCAGCGTGGCTTCGGCAGTCATCTGGCGGATATAGTTGCGGATGAGCAGCATGGCGAAGCGTCCGTTCTTCATCGTAGGGTCGAGTCGGAAGGGTGTCTTGCTTGTGCTGCCGTCGATTACAGCCACGAAGTTGGGTGTGCATACGATGCCGTCTTCACAGTCAGTTGCTGTGTGCTTGCCACAAATGAAACTTTCTTCGATGTGCATAGTGTTGTCCTTTCTTTCTTTAATTGTTTGATAATTGTATTACTTTCTTTTTTTTCAATCTACGCTGCACCCACAGAAATGCCGGAATAAGGAACAAGTCTGCCATAATCCATGCTATGGGGTCGCCGAAGCAGACGCCGGTCCAGGCGATAGCTGGCACGAGCCAAAGGCTGACACCGCAGCGTGCTATCATCTCCATCACGCCGCTGAGCATAGAGAGGTTGCTGAAGCCGAGTCCCTGGATGGAGTAGCGCAGAATGGTTAGCAGTCCGAGGGTGGGGTAGAAGTAGTTGTTGATGCGCATGTACTGCGCAGCGTTGCTCACCACGGCAGCCTCGCCGCTGTCTACGAAGAGCTGCATCATATAGTCGGCGAAGGGATATATCACGAAGAAGGTGAAGACGAAGTAGGCGAGCATGAGGCAGATGGCATCCTTCACGCCACGCGTTACGCGGTCCATGCGCTGTGCTCCGAGGTTCTGTCCGCAGTAGGTAGCCATAGCCACGCCGATGTTCTCGAAGACGCAGGTGAAGAGATACTTTATGCGGAGCGAGGCGGTGAAGGCTGCTACGCAGGTGGTGCCGAGAGCGTTGTTGGCACTCTGCAGCATGATGATGCCAATGCCGGTGATGGAGAACTGCAAGCCCATCGGCACACCGTTGTTGAGCAGTATGCTCGTGCGGCGGTTGTCGTAGCGACGTTCGTCGCCTTGCGGGATGAGCAGTTGCATGTGCTTGCGTATATACCATATACACAATGCTACGGATACAGCTTGCGAGAGCCATGTGGCTATGCCGGCTCCTGCTACGCCCATGCCACAGAAGAGTATGAGCACAACGTCAAGCAGGATGTTCACGAGGGCGGAAGTGATGAGGAAGTAGAACGGCTGGCGCGAATTGCCGAGTGCGCGTATCTGACCGGAGAGGAGGTTGAAGCCGAACGTGAGCGGTATGGCTGCGAACTGCAGCATGAGGAACGTATAGGCATCGTGGAAGATGTCGGTCGGGGTGTTCATCATCTGCAGGATGCGGTGGCAGGACATCAGCGAGAGCACCATTATCACCGTGGCTATGACAGCCGACACTCTAACAGCGTTGGCTACGTAGATGCGCATCTTGCGGTAGTCCTTCGCCCCGAACGCTTGTGCTACGGGTATGGCGAAGCCTGCGCAGGCTCCGTTGCAGAAGCCCATAACGAGGAAGGTGATGGAGGTGGATGCGCCCACGGCTGCCAATGCTTCTACACCAATCCATCTGCCTACGATGACGGCATCGATGACGAGGTACATCTGCTGAAGGATGTAACCAAGTATCAAGGGCAATGCGAACTTGGTAATTTGGCGCAGTGGCGATCCGACCGTCATATCGCTCACCGATGCAGCCTTCTGCGATGTAGTAGAAGGGTTGCTGTTGGGGGTTTGTATTTTCATATGTTATCCTGTTTGTTCCCTTTTTTTTCTATGCCTCTTTAAGCCTTATTATGCCTCTTTTAGTCTTACTAAACCCTCCCCGACGGGGAGGGTTGGGAGGGGCTCTTTAAAAAGAATCTCACGAGCA
>ERZ1026884.307-NODE-307-length-33881-cov-17.210105_pt1 | contig 33881 bp, 27 predicted proteins | sample MGYA00380172_ERZ1026884 | MGnify/ENA primary metagenome ERZ1026884 (study PRJEB33269, sample SAMEA4719808) | human gut metagenome | biome: human-associated habitat; feature: organic feature; material: feces | place: Cameroon | collected 2013-10 ... | reverse complement strand
GAGCCTTGCGTATGGCTTCGCCTACAATATAGGCGTTCACATCTTCTTTGAGTTTGGTTTCCATTGCTTCACGCTCTGGTGTACCTCTTTTACCCCAAAGTTTATCTTTCATATCGTCTGCTGGTATTAATTTCATCTGTGCCATAATGCTATTTCTTTTTATTGTTAAAGTACTCTTTTCTTATCTCTTCTGCTTTGGCAATCTCCTTTAGCGGTGTTTTCTGAGTTTTTTTGACTATGCCATGTGTAGCAATAACCAAAGTCTCTTCCTCTGTATCCCAAAAGGAGAAAAGCCTGTAGCATATACCATTGTAGAGAGTTCGAAACTCCCATATCTCGGTATTCTCCAATTTCTTGAAGATGTCAACTTTCATCACTCCTTCCTCAACCTTGAAGATGTTGTAGTATATCTTCTGCTGAGCTTTGAATGGCTGCGCATCCAAAAAGGCTTGTGCTTCTTCTGTCAACACCACTTTTAGCTTGTTGATGCCCATTTTGTTTTGAATTATGGTACAAAGATAATGATCTGTTTCCAAACAGCGATACAAAATTCGGTTTTTCATCTCTATCAGCCCCACTTTTAACACTCTCATTACTTGTTAGTATCAGATACACAACTTACTCACTCTTTTATTTCCCTAAATTTGGAAATTCAAAAATAGGGAAGAAAAATATTATTGATTATCAAGTACTTAAACCCAGTATTGTGTTATTCGGAGGAAATTGGGAATAAAGAATCAAGGGATTACTTCTCAACAACTGATGTCTTATAAATTCATCAAAAACGTATGCATTATTAAGTTTGTGTGCGTTTTTTATAAAACTTTGAACCCTCATTACTTGTTTATAAAAAACGCATCTGCTAACTTTGCATATAATTACTGACGCAGTGGTTGTAATTAGAGGTTAGGATTTGACAAAAAAGTGGTTAGAAGGAAAAGGTAAAGCACCTTTGCGAATGCAACTATTCATTGTAATTCTTGCTAAATAACTTTTCATAGTCTTCCCCAACTTTCTTACGCTAAAACCACTCGCCACAGTTAAACTTGTGCTTTATAAACAACATGCACTATACCATAGACAACATTACCGCCCTCATAGGCGCTCGCCGCTTTGGCAATGCTGAAGCGAGCATTGAGTGGTTGCTTACCGACAGTCGTTCGTTAGCATTCCCTGAAACTACTTTGTTCTTCGCCTTACGCACTAAGTTAGGCGATGGACATCTTTACATTCATGACCTCTACCGACGTGGTGTTCGTAACTTTGTGGTGGGACAAGTTCCTGCTGAATACGAAACTGCCTACCCCGAAGCCAACTTCTTGCTTGTGGTGAGTCCGCTCAAAGCCTTGCAACGCTTAGCAGAACGTCATCGCGAGGAATATAATGTGCCCGTGATTGGTGTGACGGGTTCGAATGGTAAGACAGTGGTGAAGGAGTGGCTTTATCAGTTACTCTCACCCATGATGCACGTTACACGTTCACCCCGCTCTTACAACTCACAAGTGGGCGTACCCCTCAGCGTATGGTTACTCAATGAACACACCCAAGTGGGCATTTTCGAAGCTGGCATTTCACAACCTGATGAGATGCAGGCACTCAAGGCCATAATTCAACCCACCATAGGTATTATGACCAATATTGGGCCTGCACATCAAGAGAACTTTGCTACTATTCAAGAAAAATGCCTTGAAAAAATATCATTGTTTAAAGACGCTGACGTAGTTATATATTGTGCCGACGACGATGTGATTAATGAGTGTATGTCTTCGTCTCCTTTCTCGGGCGATACCATTGCTTGGTCACGTCGCAACCATGACGCCTTGCTCTATATTAGTTCTGTACGCAAAGAGGAAAATGCCACAACACGCATTACCTATCGTTACTTAGGACTTGACTACGAAATGTGCATTCCTTTTACCGATGAGGCTTCTATCGAAAACTGCATTCACTGTTTGGCGGTGTGCCTTTATCTGCGTATTTCGCCCCAAATAATTGCACAGAACATGGAACACCTTGAACCAATAGCCATGCGCTTAGAGGTTATTCAAGGTGTGAGAGATTGCACGGTAATTAACGATACGTACAACTCAGACATTGCCTCGCTCGACATTGCGCTCGACTTTATGAACCGTCGTCCTGAACAAGGCAATAAGCCTAAAACGCTTATTCTCTCGGACATTCTGCAAACAGGTCTTAATCCACAAGAACTTTACAAACAAGTGGCTGACATGGTGAACCACCGTGGCATTGATCACTTAATTGGTGTAGGTCCTGAAATATCTTCGGCTTACGATTTGTTTGACATTAAAAAGACTTTCTTTGCCAATAGTCAAGCATTGATTGAAAGCGGATTGCTTGATACATTAAACCACGAGATGGTGCTTATTAAGGGTTCACGTCAGTTTGGTTTTGAACAAATCACTGCTGCCCTTTCATTGCGTGTGCACGAAACTACGCTCGATGTGAACTTAGAAGCTATTGCCGAAAATCTAAATTTCTATCGCTCGTTTATGAAGCCCGAAACGAAGATTACTTGCATGGTAAAGGCTTCGGCTTATGGAGCAGGTTCTATCGAAATAGCTAAAACATTGCAAGATCGTGGTGTTGACTATTTGGCGGTGGCTGTGGCTGATGAAGGTGCCGAATTACGTCGTGCTGGAATTACTACGGGTATCATTGTGATGAACCCCGAGATGACGGCTTTCAACACACTCTTCCAATATGACTTGGAACCCGAGGTGTATAGCTTTAAACTGCTCGACGCACTTGTGCATGCTGCACAAAAGGAGGGCATTCAAGCTTTCCCTGTTCACATTAAACTCGACACGGGTATGCACCGCTTAGGATTTAACCCTGAAACAGACATGCCCCAAGTCATCGACCGACTTAAACGTCAGTCTGCCATAGTGCCACGCTCGGTATTCTCGCACTTTGTTGGGTCTGATTCGCCTGAATTTGATAAATTCTCTGCGCACCAGTTTGAAATATTCGACCGAGCCTCTAAACAACTTCAAGATGCCTTCCCACACAAAATATTGCGACATATTTGCAATAGTGCTGGCATTGAGCGTTTCCCTGAGCGCCACCTTGATATGGTACGTTTGGGCTTAGGACTTTATGGCATCGACCCCATAGACAATCGTCGCTTACACAATGTGACTTCGTTACGCACTACCATTCTCGAAATTCGCAATGTGCCTAAGGGAGATAGCATAGGCTATTCACGACGCTCATTTGTGGACCGAGATTCACGCATTGCAGCCATCCCCATTGGCTATGCCGATGGTTTAAACCGTCACTTGGGTAACCGCGCTTGCTATTGTTTGGTTAATGGACACAAGGCCCCTTACATTGGCAATATTTGCATGGATGTTTGCATGATTGATGTAACCGACATTCCGTGCGAAGAGGGCGACCAAGTAGAAATCTTTGGTGACAACTTACCTGTAACGGTTCTTTCGGATGTGCTCGATACCATTCCCTATGAAGTGCTCACCTCGGTTAGCACACGTGTAAAGCGTATTTACTTTCAATAAACACACATTTTGTGTAAGACTTATCTTTGGGGAATAGATCGCGCAAAATATGAAAGAACATCTTGCACGATTTTATACACCATAACTACATAAAAAGCACCAGCCTTAGAAATTGACTAATCTGTCAAATCTTTCTAAGGCTGGCGCTTTTTTAATGTATAAGTTGGGCTATAAAATTTCTAATTTTCAGAATTACTCTTATACCAAAGCTTCGTCCTCTACAACTTCCTTCTTTTTAATTTTATAGCCAATCATTGCTATTACAACACTCATCAACGGACTGAGGATATTGAAGAAGCAATAGGGCAAGTAGGTTAAGGTGGCCACACCAAGCACTGTGCTTTGTGTCATGCCACAAGTGTTCCAAGGCACAAGCACTGAGGTTACAGTTACACTATCTTCGGTGGTACGACTCAACAAACAACGCTCGTAGCCTTGACGGTCGTAAATGCGCTTAAACATATTGTTGCTCAGCAAAATGCAAATGTACTGATCGGCTATAGCCAAATTGAGCATTAAACCCGAACACACCGTAGATGCTACCATACTGACACGACCATGAATCATGCGTACGAACAAACGTGTGAGGCTACGCACCATACCACCTGCCTCCATTGCTCCACCAAAACACAAGGCACAGATGATGAGCCAAATGGTATTCATCATGCCCTGCATACCTCGTGTGGCAACCAACGATGTAAGCATGGGATTAGTGGTTTGCACTGAGGTTTCGCCATAGATGCTTTGCATGGCACCTTTGAACAAATTACCATCAACAATCTCTGCCAAAACTTGAGGCTGGAAAATTAAAGCAAACACTACTGCCAACAAGGTAGACAAACAAAGTGTGACTACAGGTGGCAAACGCTTGGCGATCATTACACCTGTAACCACTGGTACGATGAGCAACCAAGGGGTGATGGTGAAACGCGAAGAAAGGGCTGTGGTGAATTGGTTGATTTCGTGACTACTGTTACTGGCAGTGCAAAAGCCGGCTATCAAGAAGATGACAAGCGAAATGGCTAACGAGGGTATGGTGGTGATAAGCATATAACGTATGTGCTTAAAAATAGACACATTGAGTGTGCCTGAGGCTAACACAGTTGTATCTGATAATGGAGAAATTTTATCACCAAAATAGGCTCCACTGATAATTGCACCCGCTATCCATCCATCTTCAAAACCTTGCGCACGACCAATTCCCATAAGTGCTATGCCTATAGTGGCAATAGTGGTCCATGAACTACCCGTCATGATGCTAACCATAGCACTGATGATGCACGATGAGAAGAGAAATATTTCGGGATGTATAATTTTAATGCCATAAAAAATCAACGAGGGAACTACCCCACTTACCATCCAAGTTCCACTAAGTGAACCAATAAACAATAGAATAAGTATGGCACTTGTCACACTTGAAATATTGTGGGTTATGGCGCGTTCAAAATCTTCAAAAGGAATGCGCAAAAACAAGGTGCCTATAAGTACGCAACAAGCCGACACAGCAAGTAAAGTAACCTGACTGGCTCCTAACAACGAATCGCTGCCATAGGCTCTCACTGTGACTACTAACATCACTACCAAGAGCACCAATGGCAGCATGGCAAGGAACGCCGAAGGCGTTTTCTTTGAATTTGTCATGTATAGTTATTGTGTTTTATGTTATAATTTGATGCAAAGTTATGTATTATTGAATATAATAGCAAAATTATACACTTTATACATCACTTATGCATTTGTTTTATTAACTTTGCGTGGGGTTGAAGGTTTTATTAGGTAATAGGGCAAAAATTTATTAGGTTAATAGAACATTCAATGACTGGGAGTAATGGACTAAAGAGAATTAGCTTATTGAAACATGGAAGGGATTTAAAATTCTACGCATTTAAGAAAACAAAATGACAATACAACAACGCATAGAAAACCTGTTGCACTATTTGCAACAAGGCATTTACGAAAAAGAAACTGAAACAGCATTGGCTTTATTGGCTGCCTTGGCAGGCGAAAGCATTTTGCTGTTGGGACCTCCAGGGGTTGCCAAATCTATGGTGGCACGCAGACTAAAGGAAGCATTCAAAAACGCACAATCGTTTGAATATTTAATGTCGCGCTTCTCTACGCCCGACGAGATTTTTGGTCCTGTGAGCATTGCACGACTTAAAGAGTCGGACAAGTATGAACGTGCTACAGATGGTTTTTTGCCTACCGCTGATGTGGTTTTCCTAGATGAAATTTGGAAGGCAGGACCTGCCATACAAAATACGTTGCTCACAGTGATGAATGAAAAATTGTTTCGCAATGGTGACAAAGAAATGCACTTACCACTAAAATTACTTGTGGCAGCATCTAACGAATTACCAGCAAAAGGTGAAGGATTAGAGGCTTTGTGGGACCGTTTTATGATTCGCATAGTGTGTAGTTGTATTCGCAACGAAAACGTGTTTCGCAACATGCTATGTCAACCGACTGAGGATATGACTGCATCTTCTAAATCTGCCCCTTCTCCTATTACTGCTAAAGAGTATGCACAATGGCAAAAAGAGGCTCAACAAGTAACACTTTCGCCTGCCTTGCTCGATGCAATTAGCTACATACGCCAACAGCTGCAAAAGGTGGAGGTTGAAGGCAGTGAACTGGCTCGACGCATTTATGTGAGTGACCGCCGATGGGTACACATTGCAAACTTACTACGCACCTCTGCCTATGTGCAAGGACGTGAAGTGGCAGACGTGGCAGACTTGTTGCCCATGTATCACTGTCTGTGGAACGAACCCATCGAAATAGAACAAGTAAAACATATTGTGCTGAAAAGTATTTTTGCTCCCTACTTGCAACAACTCGAAACATTGGCACAGAATGTAAAAGCAGACTTACGTACATGCAAAGCTAAAGAAGCATTAGCAAAGGCTGTGCGCGAACATGACCATCGTGACGATGATTTGCTGATTGTGGACAAACTTTTTTACCAGATAGAAAATCATGGCACAGGGCATACTTACGTGTTCATTACAGACTTTAAGAGTTTGCATGCCTATAACCCCGACCACATTCAACGTGGCGTTATTTATAAAGACAATACACAACGCGGACGTAGCATTGTACGCCTATACACCTCTGAAAACAAGGATATAAGCAACCATACCGACCGTGAATTTGTTACACTCTATCGCGATAACGAACGCATTTTTATAAATGGTGTTGGCTTTAAAATGAGACATAAAGGGGCTGCTATAATGAGTCCACAAACAGGACACATTGGGGGACTCTTTGACTCATTAAGCAATAACGCTCAAGAAGATACGCACGAAGATACCATTAAAGCTGCTCTGCCCTACGCTCACTATGAGGATGATGCGGAGAATATTTGCAACCAAATTGATGCAGCACAAAAACATATTAGCCAAAATATGTTTGCCAATGCCAACGATAAACAACAAGTAGAAGTTTACTTGCAAGAAATGTATAAACGCATTGCATTGTGCCGCGTAGACATTCGCAAACTGCTTTACAATGAATGAGCCTGCTTTTTACCTAAACGTGATTCACAATTTTGTGGAAAATGGCGAAGAGCCTGACCTCAGCCTACTTGCACAACCTGATGCGGTATTGGAATATTTAGCACATACCATGCACGATGCTGAGGTAAAAGCTTTGGTGCTGAATGATGAAATTGCAGCGCAAGTGTTTACCGACACGATGTTGCAGTTTGTTAGGCTTAATCAAGAAAAAGCTGCCTACCAAATGCAACGCACCAGTTTTGAACGTAAACAAATAGAGGAGGCTGCCACATGGAACCTTATTAAACGACGTGATAATTGGCAAGCCTTGGTGCAGATGATGGACGATAAATATGCCGAACAAGGGTTTGACAAGGGATTTTATCTGCACGAAATGGAAACTGCACAAGGCTATGCAGACGATGCACTATGGCAAACGATGCTAGATGATTGGCAATATCACCTTGACCTACGTTTGCAACTTAAGCAAAGAGATTTTGCGCAATCACGTAAGGATTTACAAAACCTTACGTTGCGCAATAATCTAAAAGGTGCCACACAGTACGTCAAAGAACACGACATCACGCAACATGAGTTTTGTCAAGCATGGGGATTGATGGGAGGACGTTGGAACACGTATGAGTTTCAACGCCTTTACAACACCGTACGCTTGCAAAAGCGCTACCCTATCCTCACAGATATTGCGCAACGCATGGGACGCAAGGCTGATGCTCAAGGCAAACAACGCATTGGTTACACCTCGGGCAATAGCGAAAACATGAAACATGCTTCGCAAAGCGACATCACAGGCATTAGTTTGGGACACGATATTGGGAGTTTGCTACCAGCAGAAATGGCACAGTTTGTTGATCCCGAAATGGAGGATGTTTTTTTACAAAAGTTTGTAACAAGCCGTCTGCAAACCTTCGACTACCAAAGTCACATGTTACAAGCAGCCCGCAGTTTACACACTAAACCTGCTCGTTCACATGGTCCGATTGTGGTATGTGTAGACACTTCTGGGAGTATGATGGGCGAGCCTTGGGATGTTGCCTTATCCATGTCTATGAACTTGGCAGAACTGTGTACACAACAAAAACGCGACTGTTTCCTCATTGCCTTTGCAGTACGTGCCATCCCCATTGATATATGCCATGACCGTGCTTTATTGCTTAAATTCTTTGCACAAAAACCACAAGGCGACACTAATGCACAACAAATGCTCGACAATGTATTTACACTGCTGCGCTCTAATGCACGCTATGTAGGTGCCGATGTATTATGGATTACAGACTTTCGCATTCCTTCTGTGCCCCTATCCTATTATCAAGAAATAGAAAAATTACAACAACAAGGCACACACTTCTATGGGCTGCAACTTGGCATAGCAGAAAATAAGTGGACCAAGCGCTTTGATAAGATATATCAAATTGAGGATATTAAAATGCGATAATCAGGCGCACGTCGCAGAAATAAAGTTTGTTTTACGCGCCAACCTTACCCCATTAGATAAGGCTGGCGCATGAAATATTGATGATTCACACCCACAAGAAATGGCTTTTATTTGACAAAAATTGTACCGAAAAAGATGGGTCTATAAAAGCAATACAATAAATATTCACACCTTCCTATAACACACCTTATTTTATAATGCCATTATCTGTGTCACTTAGGTTTATTCTCTTTTCAGCCGATTTATGTTTGCTTCCTCTGCTTAGGCGCCATGAGATGTTAAGTGAAACTTGGTTGCCATTGCCTTTAGAATAGCCAATGGTATGTTTATAGAGATTGCGGTTGAAAAGTTCGTTTTCGTATGCCTTGTAGTTGTTGCTGAATGGGTTAGCCCATGACAAAGAAAATTGCCAATTTTGCCATGCGTAGGATGCTTTTAATACAGCGTAAGCCCCGCTGAAAGCTTTTGATTCACCCTCAAAAAATGTGTTGCCATTGTCAATGTATCCTTGTAACGTGCACTTGCCGAGATATGCCGTGATACTACCAACATAAAACCACGAAGTATGGCAATGCGTATAATCGTTGCCGAAATTAAAGCATCTGCTTATACCGCCATAGGTGGCAAACTGAAGTTTTTCGGGCAAAAGCCAATAGTTGATGTATGCCATGACATTTAATACGTCTATCTCTTTTTGGTTAATCTGCGTATAGATGAATTGATTGTCTTCTGTCCGTTCATAGTGAGCCATATTCGGTTTTAGGCATTGCTTGTAGTAGCCTTCAATAAAGGTTTGCAAACGATTGGTGTTATACGACAACTGCAGTCGATGATCCATGTCGTGCGAAGGTTTTAAGTCGGGATTACCTACAGTCCATTCCATGCTATTGGTGCGAATCATGGCATCGCTTGTCATGGCTATACGTGATGTTTTGTCTTGCATCTGATAAGTATAACTCAGTTGCAAACCATTTTTGATATGGTATGTTAACGACACCTTGGGGCGGAAAGTCCAGAAGTTGTACTCATGATTGTTCTGTGTGTAATGGATGTAACTTGCGCCCATGCCCAAGGTATAACGCAGATGTTTGAGCATACCCTTGATTTCGCCAAAGGCATACAGGCGATTGTTGTTTGTTTGGGTTAAAGAGGAGGCATCACCTATATACTTATTTTGGATGTATTTATAACTATAGTTCACCCCCGTAGATAGCGTAAAAAGTTTGAGGTTGTTTTCGTAGATTGCCTCAGTAAGCAATGAAGCAGTTTTGCCATTCACATCATACTGGTAAGTATTACCCTCGTTGTTGAAACTATTGGTTCGTGTGGAGATGTAAGTTCCTACGGCATTAGCAGTAAAGGACTGACGTGGGGTGAGTTGACGACAAAAATACATGTCTAATACGGGCGAATAGCTTTTGTTCTTTTCTCTGCTTATTGCTCTGTATTGGCAAGAGTCTTCAACAATGTCCTTTATATTATAGTTATTGGGAATGTTGTTAAATGCTTCACTCAATGAAATTTGAAAAACTGTTGCTGTAGAATCTGCCCAATTATAGGTTAATTTGGCACCATGTGCAATAGATTTTCGAAGCGTTTCCACATCATTTCGCTCAATAGTATAGTTACTGCCATCAGCTAAGGTATATTTAGCAAACTGTGTGCTTTTTGCACCCTGGCTTCGATACCCACTCATATCATGCGAAATAGTCCATTCGCTTTTGCCATGATTCCATTTTCCGTAGACCACGCCTTCGCCTTGTAAGGTGGTAAGTGCTGAGGTGAGATCTGTGCCTATGGTATAGCCACTTTCGTTTCTGCGTATAACGATGTCAATGACAGAAGCGATACCTTCACCATAACGAACACCAGGATTGTTTATGTAGTTGATTTTTGCAATATCCTTAGGATTGAGTGCTAACATCTCTTGTTTACCTACGATAATGCCATTTACTCGAAGTTGAACGTCACCCCGATTGTCAATGGTGGAAATAGAGTGGTTAATGTTATCGACACGGAGATTGGCAAGTGTGAGTTTTTGAAGCAAGCTGTAGCCATTGTTCGAAGCTTGTTTCTGCACATCGGTAGGATAGATGGTCATGCCATCGGGTTTGTTTACAACCTTAGCTGCTTTAACTGTTACCTCATTGAGCGTTACGGATTTGTTTGCATCTTGTGCGTAGGCATGGAATGCAGAACTAAGGATAATGGATAGTGTAATTAGTTGTTTCATTTTGCACCATTTTTTTGATTTCGGTGCAAAGGTCGTTTAAGAATGATAGAAAGCCAATTTGTTTGTCTGACATTATCCTGACATTTGGCTGACAAAACTTATCTATTTGATTTTCAGACTATAACTTTTTCCTCTGTTTGATTCTATTTTTAGGCTATTGGCTTCGATGATAGGTTTAATACGTCTGATTAGCGTGTAAAGCGTGTCGTTTGCATCTGGTTTCTTAGGCCATAGTCGTTCGCAAATATCTTGTTTAGACAATGTGTGTGTATGGGTGGTTATAAACATTTCGAGTAGGGCATGTTGCATGGGAGTAAGGTGTATTTCTGCACCATCAGTTGTGGTAAATGTATTATTATGGAAAACAATGCCTCCGTACGATAGTCCTTGTAACATCAACTCGGGCTTATTTCTTTTTACATGCCACAAACTACCCAAAAGCCACAATACTCCTATAAATAAGAAAGCACCAGAAGCCTTTTGGTCTGACATCCTAAAGGTTGTTGCAAAGTTACAGTTTGCCTCTGCCACCAGTTCAGTCTTTAATAAACCTTCTTTGCGTATCATTCGCATAGAAATCCCTGCGGTGTCTTTTAATTCGGCTATAGTAAGGTAGTTACGATAACAACGTATTGTGTCTGTAGTGACTACATTGTCTGGCATTTTTGCGAGTGTTTTTTCTAATGCTTGATTCACGTCTTGTGCTATTCTATGTTCTGTACAGCGATAGTTATTCACCCCTGCACATAATGCACAGAGCAAAAGAAAACAAAACACGATGTATGGAAGTATCTTCATAACTTATTTCGTTATAAGGGTTGTATTCACTTTTATTGTAAAATCTGCACCCTGTATGGTGTTATTTTACCTTTGTTGCAAAGGTACGTTTTTATCATGTGACGTGCAATATATAATGTGGAGAAATGAATTTATGTATGATGTACAAGGTGTGTTGCAATAGCCATATCTTTACAAAGTCTGTAGAATATTACTTTGCCATTTAAAACATAATACTTCCCCATTTAATACGCATTACTTTGCCAAGTAATATGTTTAAACATTTACGCTGATTTAAACGCGAAAAAGGAGAAAACTTCCAAACAATCTGGAAATTTTCTCCTTTTATTTTTTTCGCTATGAGTGAAAAAGCTTTATTTACTTAGCCTTTTCAACGATGGCCTTGAAAGCCTGAGGATTGTTTACAGCGAGGTCGGCGAGAACCTTACGGTTAATCTCGATACCAGCCTTGCGCAAACCACCCATGAGCTGAGAGTAAGAAAGACCTTCGAGACGTGCAGCAGCGTTGATACGCTGAATCCAAAGAGCGCGGAAATTGCGCTTCTTGTTGCGACGATCGCGGAAGGCGTAGGTCAGACCCTTTTCCCAAGTGTTCTTGGCAACGGTCCAAACGTTCTTGCGGGCACCATAGTAACCGCGGGTGAGTTTGAGGATTCTCTTACGCTTAGCTCTTGAAGCTACGTGATTTACTGATCTTGGCATTTTTTTGTTACATTTTGGAGGTCAGCGCCGTGGTGCATTTTAAGGTTTTAAGCACACAATCGGACTTTTAGTAGGCTGAACATCCGGTTAGACTTTAATGTTTAAGATTTTTGAAACGTGTGCGCTTTTCACGCTACATGTGCGCGATTAGGCACGTTTCTGACGCGATTTAGCGGAGGCAAAGGAGTTCGCGAACCTGACGTACGTTAGTACCATCAACGATAGCTACGTGATCGAGGTTACGCTTTTGCTTCTTAGTCTTCTTGGTCAGAATGTGACTGTGGTAAGCGTGACGTCTTTTGATCTTACCCGTTCCAGTGAGAGCGAAACGCTTCTTAGCACCAGAATTAGTCTTTACTTTTGGCATTTTCTTTTTGTTTAATTTGTTAATATATCACTGCGGCTACGTGAGATACCGAACGTAGCGCGCAAGCATTTTCGTTTGATGTCCGCGACTATAAAGATTCTTCAAAAAACATTTAGAAAATCCTTATTCACAAGGATAATTTCTAATTTTTTCAGAAAAATCTATTAGGAAAGCGACTTTTAAAAATCCTCGCCTTCAACAAAGGGACCTTTATATTCCTTCTTTGCCTTTACTTGCGGAGCCTTCTTTGCAGGTTTAGCTTCTTCTGCACCCTCTGCAACATTTTCAGTGGCACTTTCAGTCTTTTTGGGAGCACCAGTCTTTTTAGGTGCTATAAAAAGAATCATGCGCTTACCTTCGAGCACAGGCATTTGTTCAACCTTGCCATATTCTTCCAAGTCATTGGCAAAACGAAGCAAAAGCACTTCACCTTGCTCTTTGAAGAGGATTGAACGACCACGGAAGAACACATAAGCCTTAACCTTGTCACCTTCAGAAAGGAATTCTTTGGCATGCTTAAGTTTAAAGTTGTAGTCGTGCTCATCAGTTTGCGGTCCGAAACGAATTTCCTTCACTTCGATTTTAACCTGCTTAGCCTTCAATTCCTTTTGACGTTTCTTTTGCTGATAAAGGAACTTAGAGTAGTTAATGAGGCGGCATACGGGAGGCACGGCATTGGGTGAGATTTCCACGAGATCAACCTCTTTTTGCTGTGCTAGCTGAATGGCCTGACGCGTAGGCATTACTTCTGACTCTACATCGTCACCCACGATGCGCACTTCGCGACAACGAATTTGTTCGTTGATGCGGTGCTGCGGTTTATTATTATTGCGGTCGCGGCGATTATTCTTCTGCGGTGCTGGCATTAATTAGCTTTTTATGAGTGTAAGTTTACGAGTTTTACAAGTTTTGAACAGCCCTAATGTATGGCATATATCCTTGCATCCCTTTAACTTTTGATTTTATTGATTTTTAATCGGCTGCAAATTTACGCCTTCTTTTTTGAATATCAAAGGCTTAAACGCTTTTTTTACGTTTTTCTTTTACAAACATTGCCTTTTTACACGTTATAAACCCACAAAAAATGCCATCTAAACGCTTTTGCAAACACTTAGACGGCAATTTTATAATAATAGAAATCTATTTTAGAAGTTCTCTGTCATTTCTGTAACCTCGTCGTTAATCTTCTTAGCGAAGTCAGCAACTGAGAGTACACCTTGGTCACCCTCACCCTGCTTACGCACAGCTACAGTACCATTGGCAGCTTCCTTCTCACCCACAACGAGCAAGTAAGGCACGTGCTTCATTTCGTTATCACGAATCTTACGACCAATCTTTTCAGAGCGATCATCCACATAAGCACGTACATCCTGTGCATTGAGTTCCTCGCAAACCTTCTGTGCATAGTCATTGAACTTGTCTGAGATAGGCAAGATAGCCACCTGGTCGGGAGTCAACCACAAGGGGAAGTGACCCGCTGTGTGCTCAATAAGCACTGCCACAAAGCGTTCCATAGAACCGAAGGGAGCACGGTGAATCATTACAGGACGATGCTTTTGGTTATCGGCACCTGTATATTCGAGTTCAAAACGTTCGGGCAAGTTATAGTCTACCTGAATAGTACCCAACTGCCAACGACGTCCAAGTGCATCTTTCACCATGAAGTCGAGTTTAGGACCGTAGAACGCAGCTTCGCCATATTCAATATGTGCAGGTAATCCCTTCTCCTCGCAAGCCTCAATAATAGCTTGTTCTGCACGTTCCCAATTATCTTCAGAACCAATGTACTTGTCGCGATTTACCTTATCGCGGAGTGAAATCTGAGCTTCGAACTTATCAAACTTCAATGCCTTGAAGATGATCATAATGATATCCATTACACGAAGGAATTCATCCTTTACCTGTTCGGGAGCACAGAAGATGTGAGCATCATCTTGAGTAAAGCCACGCACACGAGTCAATCCGTGAAGTTCACCACTCTGTTCGTAACGATAAACAGTACCAAATTCTGCACAACGGAAGGGGAGTTCTTTATAAGAACGGGGTTTCCATGCAAAGATGGCACAGTGGTGGGGGCAGTTCATTGGTTTGAGCATATACTCTTCGCCCTCTTCAGGAGTGTGGATAGGTTGAAACGAGTCCTTACCATATTTAGCATAGTGTCCTGAAGTAACGTAGAGATTCTTCGAACCAATGTGCGGTGTCATTACCTGCTGATAGCCATAACGCTTCTGAATTTTCTTCAAGAAATCTTCCAAACGGAGACGGAGTGCAGTACCCTTAGGCAACCACATAGGCAAGCCCTTACCTACGAGGTCAGAGAACATAAAGAGCTCCATTTCCTTACCTATTTTGCGGTGATCGCGACGCTTAGCCTCTTCAAGCATCTGCAAATATTCATCGAGCAATTTCTTCTTGGGGAAGCTAATACCATATACACGAGTCATCATGGGGCGCTTCTCATCACCACGCCAATAAGCCGAGCTTACAGCTGTTACCTTCACAGCTTTAATGGGAGCTGTTGAAAGCAAATGCGGACCACGACAAAGGTCTGTATAATCGCCTTGTGTATAAGTAGTGATGTTGCCATCTTCGAGTTCTTCAATGAGCTCGTTCTTATAAGTCTGGCCACGTTCTGCAAAGAACTTCAGGGCGTCTTCCTTTGAGATATCTTTGCGTACAAGAGCTTCCTTCTTTTGTGCAAGCTCTTGCATTTTCTTTTCGATTTTCGGAAAATCGCTTTCGCCAATAGCCACACCTTCGGGAGGCATTACATCATAATAGAAGCCATTTTCAATAGCAGGGCCAATACCAAACTGAGTGCCTGGCCAAAGTTGCTGCATTGCTTCTGCCATAAGGTGAGCAGAGGTGTGCCAAAAAGCATGTTTACCCTCAGCGTCATCCCATTTATAAAGGTTTATCGTAGCATCTTCATTGATAGGACGGTTCAACTCAACAGTTTCACCATTCACACCACAAGCTATAACGTCTTGTGCCAAACGCTGAGAGATGCTTTCAGCTATTTCAAGACCAGTAACACCATTTTTGTACTCGCGCACTGATCCATCAGGAAAAGTTATTTTTACCATGACAAATTGGTTTTATTTTCTAAATTGCGGACAAAGTTAGTGCAAACCGAGCACAATACAAAATAAAAGACCAAAGGATTTTTATTTTTATTGTCGAGGTGCAGCCTAACTTGGTGAAACAAAGTTAGTGCAAACCGAGCACAATACAAAATAAAAGACCAAAAGACTTTTATTTTTATTGTCTAGGTGCAACCTAATTTCGTAAAACAAAATTGGTACGAACTGAGGAGGGACAAAACAAAAAGAAGTTTTTTTTAAATTCTTTGTGTAATGACATTCAAAGCACCTAAAATTACAAGAAGCTATTTAATATTAAGTATAATTTAAGGGTGATTCTAAATATTTTGGAATACCTCAAATCTGCAACCATAAGGAATCTAGTATACTTATTTACGCCTTATCACCAAACAATAAATTCAATTGTTGATCAAAGTCGCTCATAATCTCACGGTCTTGAATCACACGGAACTTGTCATATTCGGTGAGAGCCTTTGTTATAGCTTCATTGTGAGTTACACGTCCTGCATCAGACAACATAGGGCGGTTATTTAAATTCATATAGCGTTTTAAGAGACTTGCCCAATCAGCCATAGTCATCAGGACATGATCTTCAGCTCTTTGCTCAGCAATATCAATAAAAGCATTACTTAAGCGGTTAAGCGATTCTACTTCTTTTTCACTTAAGTAGTTTTTTGCTACTGTAACATCAGACTTAACGACTCGACCATCAGAAGCATTTTTCCAAGAAGTTAATCCCATGTGAGGACGTTCTGCATCTGCACGATCATAGATAATTTCTGCAGCTGTTTGTTGAGTAACAGCATAGTACATCATGTTTTGTACAGTTTTAAAGAATAAACGAGTTTCTTCAGAGTCCTTATCATAGTCGGAACTACACTCACAATATATATCAGTTATCTTCTGATAATAACGACGTTCGCTGATTCGTATCTCACGAATGCGATCAAGCAAATCATCAAAATAGTCTGCTCCAAAAATATTCTTACCTTTCAGACGATCGTCATCAAGCACAAACCCTTTAATGAGATACTCTTTCAGTATTTGTGTCGCCCAAATACGAAACTGGGTTGCCTCATAACTATTCACGCGATAGCCCACTGCGATAACAACATCTAGGTTATACATCATCACCTCACCAGACCATTTGTCCGAAGTTTTTTTAATTTTTCTAATTGCATCGGACAAATGGATTTCTCCACTTTCTTCTATTTGATTAAGATGATAATTTATTGTTGGTACAGTCACCCCAAATAAGTCTGCCATTCTTTGCTGAGAAAGCCAGAAGGTATTCGTATCAAAAATAACTTGAACTTGCACATTTCCACGTCTACCTTTATACATAAGTATGGATGCCTCCATACTTCGTGCCACAACATCCGGTGTCAGGGTTGCACTGAAATACTGTTGTGCAATCTTAACCATATCCTTCCTCTTATCGGCATTCATTACAACAGCTATGCAAGCAGCACGTGAAAGCCGAATACTAGTTACTTCTCTTACAGCACCACTACCCAATTCAGCCATCTCTGTAATCTCTATAAAGTGATCACCAAGATGGTAGCCTTTCTGCGAAATCCAAGCCTGTGCTTTAGCTATGACGCGTTCAAAATTCCAATACTTGCCATACCCCATCACTCGCGCTAACTTACGCGAGTTCCACCATTCTTTGCCATCAGCATCCACTTCACAAAGTTGATCAAATGGTGACTGAAGTTCTGGTACATTTTGTATAATATCAGGCATATTCCTATAAGTTTATTATTGTAATATGTATCTATTACCACTACAAATCATTGATTACTCCTCACAATCTCCTTCTTGGACTAACGAGCGAAACTCAAAGACTAGCTCTGATGCTGGGATATTGCATTCCTCGAACATTCCATGCAAAATGCTTATCTTTGTAGCTGTACTATTATCAGTCCACACATAAATACCTGGTGCTAGTTCGTGTCTCCAGTCTTCATGCGTAGTCGGAAAACTGCACTTTTCGTTTGCACAGAGCCATTCTATGGTTGAACGTTTTTCTATCAAAATATGTCCACACACCTGAATAAGCATTTCTTTCCAAGTATTGACCGAATATCTAACTCCATGTAGTATATATGCTTGAAGTTTCTTACCAGTAAACTCATAATCCTCATCGTCAAGTGATGCAGACTCTGCTTCACGTTTCGATGGTTCAAATGACGTTGTAGGCATAGGCCAAAGGCGCATAAATACATCAAGCAACTCTTTCTGGTTTCCTTCTTAAATTGCAAGCTTTCCAAATTCTTTATGTACCCAAGTAATGTATTGCGTATTTTTGACGAAGAGTTATCCTCGTTGCTAATGCCGAATTCCTGTTTCAGTTTTTCTTTATTTATCAACATCATTCAGTTGTCTTTGTTTTACCACAAACAGAAACAAGAACTCCCATGTACAAAGTACTCGACAAAATTACTATATTTTTTTTAATCACTCCACATCTCAACAGAAAAACGTGGTTCACCCGACAAAACCCATGTTTTGGATTTTGTCGGGTGAACCTTTAATTTCTAAAATCAGATAATCACTTTACACACTCTTGCATATTCTCTATAAAAATACAAACACGAGAATGCACAAACCAATCTATCAGAATTATTAGAACAGACTTTGAAGAACATTCGAATTTTATTTCTCAATAAACTTCACAATCCACTCCCCTACTTCTTTGGTTCCATAATGTGGAGCACCTGGTACTTGAATTTCGGGGGTACGCACATTGGCATCAAGACTGGCATCAACGGCTTGACGAATAAGTTTACCTTCGTCTGTTAGACCAAAGTGCTCAAAGAGCATAGCTACAGAAAGAATTTGTGCCAATGGGTTCGCAATATTCTGTCCTGCTGCTTGTGGCCATGAACCATGAATAGGTTCGAACACAGGTGTGCTTGCACCTGTAGAAGCAGAAGGCAAAAGTCCCATAGACCCCGTGATGCACGAACCTTCGTCGGTAAGAATATCGCCAAAAGTATTTTCGGTTACAAGCACATCAAAGAAGGTCGGCTCTTGAATCATACGCATGGCAGCATTGTCCACATACATAAAATCGGTTTGCACCTCAGGATGTTGTGCAGCCATTTTCTGCGCCACCTTACGCCACAAACGTGATGAAGCAAGCACATTGGCCTTATCTACCACAGTAAGGTGACCACGACGTCGGGCTGCATACTGATAAGCCACTTCAAGGATACGCTCTACCTCTTCGCGCGAATAAGCATTGGTATCATAAGCATAATCATCTCCCTCTTGCTTTTTACCAAAATACATACCTCCCGTGAGTTCACGTATGCACACAAAGTCGGCGCCTTTTACCAATTCAGCTCTAAGGGGCGACTTATGAAGCAAGCAACTAAAGGTTTGCACAGGACGTATATTGGCAAAGAGCCCGAGTTGCTGACGCATGGCAAGCAATCCTTGTTCGGGACGCACTTTTGCGTTGGGATTGTTGTCGTATTTAGGATCGCCTACTGCCGAGAAAAGTACTGCATCGGCAGCTTTACACACCTCGAGTGTTTCAGGCGGAAAAGGATTGCCCACTGCGTCAATCGCAGCAGCACCCACTAAGGCTGGAGTTAACGATAGTTCGTGACCAAACTTATCACATACGGCAGTAAGCACGGCTACGCCTTGAGCCGAAATTTCAGGACCGATGCCATCACCGGCAAGTACAGCTATGTTGAGTTTCATATGCTTCTATTTTATCTTTATTTGCTACTAAAAAGTCTATGTCATCAAGTCCACGTTCAAGGCAATATTTTTTATAGCCATTGATGTCAAAATGCTCTGTTTGATTTGTGGCAATATTGGTCACAGTTTGATTGGGCAAATCTACGCGCACTTGAGTTTGAGGGTCTTTCGCTATGCTCTTAAAAAGTTGTTGCAAAAATTCCTCACTTACCACTACGGGCAACACAAAGTTGTTAAGTTCGTTTTGTTTATGTATATCGGCAAAAAATGAGCTAATTACTACACGAAAGCCATAACCAGCTATTGCCCATGCAGCATGTTCACGACTTGAACCACATCCAAAGTTTTTGCCAGCCACAAGTATTTCGCCACTATAAGTAGGATCATTAAGCACAAAATCTTTAAGTGTGCCATCGGCATTGTATCGCCAATCACGAAACAGATTTTCGCCAAATCCCTCTTTATCAGTCGCCTTTAAAAAACGAGCTGGAATGATTTGATCGGTATCGACATTCTCAAGCGGAAGAGGTACGCAAGCAGATTGTATGATTGAAAACTGATATCTCATTGAATTTTGAAATTAGGAAAGTTAGACAACCCTTTATAACCCAAAAAACTTTTATAAATCTCTTGGATCGCAAATTTCTCCCATCACAGCTGCTGCAGCTGCTACTAGTGGAGAAGCCAAACAAGTGCGAGCTCCCGGACCTTGACGTCCTTCGAAATTACGGTTTGAGGTTGACACACAAAGTTTGCCTGAGGGGATTTTGTCATCGTTCATAGCCAAACAAGCAGAACAGCCAGGTTGACGAATTTCAAAACCTGCATCGTGCAACACTTTGTCTATTCCTTCTGCTTCAATTTGACGCATTACGCGCCATGATCCAGGCACAAGCCAAGCTGTTACATGAGGTGCTTTATGACGTCCTTTTGCAACCGAAGCAAAAGCACGGAAGTCTTCAATGCGCCCATTGGTACAAGCTCCTAGGAATACGTAGTCTACATGCTTGCCTATCATCTTTTCGCCTTCAGCAAATTGCATATACGCTAAAGCCTTACGGTCTGAATCATTCTGTGCTGCAGGAATCGTTTGCGTAATGCCTATACCCATACCCGGATTGGTGCCATAGGTTATCATCGGTTCTATATCGGCTGCATCAAACGTTACTTCTTTGTCGAACACAGAGTCCTCATCGCTCTTTAGCTTTCGCCATTCCTCCACAGCCTTTGTCCATGCCTCACCCTTTGGAGCATAGGGTTTGTCTTTAATATAGGCAAAAGTCACGTCATCGGGTGCCACTAAACCTCCACGAGCACCCATTTCAATCGATAGGTTACACAATGTGAGTCGTCCCTCCATTGAGAGCGAACGAATGGCAGAACCTGCATATTCCACAAAATAACCTGTAGCCCCACTTGTAGAGAGTTTACTCATCAAGTATAAAGCCACGTCTTTTGCCGTCACCCCTTTGCCCAATGTACCTTCCACATTGATACGCATGGCACGTGGTTTTGCTTGCAAAATACATTGCGAAGCCATCACCATCTCCACTTCTGAGGTACCAATACCAAAGGCTATAGCCCCCATAGCTCCGTGTGTTGAAGTATGTGAGTCACCACAAACAATGGTCATACCTGGCAACGAAAGTCCTTGTTCGGGACCAACCACATGGATTATCCCATTATTAGGATGCATCATTCCCCAATAACTCAGTCCAAAATCGTGCGCATTCTGTGTGAGCGTATCCACTTGTTTGCGCGACACGGGGTCGGCAATGGGTTTATCTTGATCGTGTGTAGGAGTGTTATGGTCGGGCATACAAAATATTTGCTGCGGACGAAAACACTTTAAACCGCGCTGACGCAATCCTGCAAATGCTTGCGGACTGGTTACCTCATGGGCATAAAGGCGGTCTATATATAATTGGTCGGGACCATCTGCCACATGCTGCACCACATGGGCATCCCATATTTTTGAGAAGAGAGTGGCCATCTGAATTAAGTATTAAGTGTTAAGTATTAAGTATTATATGCTATTGCATTATCAATGTAAGAAGTATTACAAAAAATGCGCAAGTCACAATTACTTAATGCTTAAAATTATTTATTGCATCAATATAAGCCTCAACACTGGCAGTAACAATGTCGGTGTTGGCACCAAAACCATAATATACCGCGCCATCATATTCTACCTGCATGTGAACCTTTCCCACATCGTCAGAACCCTTATTGATGGCTTGGATGGTAAATTCTTTCAACACCATTTTTCGTTTAATAATATCCTTCACGGCATTGATAGCAGCGTCAACAGGACCATTACCTTCAGCAGCAGCACGGAATTTTTCGCCAGCAATATCAAGCACGATGGCGGCAACAGGACGCACTCCATGTCCACTTGTCACTTGCAAATAATCGAGTTTAATGCTATGTGAGGCAGCACGTTCTGCACCTGCAAGCACCAATATATCGTCATCCGTCACCTCCTTCTTTTTATCTGCCAAAGCCAAAAAGCGTTGATAAATATCGTTGAGTTTTTCCTCACTCACTTCTACGCCCAACACATCAAGTCGATGCTTCAAAGCAGCATGTCCCGAACGAGCTGTGAGGATAATAGAATTATCGTCAATGCCCACATCCTTAGGATTGATAATTTCGTAGGTTTCTACATTTTTAAGCACACCATCTTGATGAATGCCACTTGAATGGGCAAAAGCATTACGTCCCACAATAGCCTTATTCGCTTGTACGGGCATATTCATCAGCGAACTTACCATCCGCGAGGTAGCAGCAATTTTCTGTGTATTAATGTTCGTTTGGATGTCAAGGTGGTGACACTTCAAAATCATAGCAATTTCTTCCTCTGCTGTGTTACCCGCGCGTTCACCAATACCATTAATGGTCACCTCCACTTGTCGTGCACCATTCAGCACACCCTCAAGTGTACAAGCAGTAGCCATACCCAAGTCATTGTGACAGTGAGTTGAAAGAATCGCATTATGCACACCGTCCACATGCTCCATCAAGTATTTAATTTTATTGCCATACTCATGGGGCAAGCAATATCCTGTAGTGTCAGGAATATTCACTACCGTAGCACCAGCCTTAATCACAGCTTCTACCACACGTGCCAAATACTCGTTGTCAGTACGTCCTGCATCTTCTGCATAAAACTCTACATCCTCCACATAGCGTTTAGCATACTTCACGGCAGCTACTGCACGCTCAATAATTTCTTCGCGGTTCGAGTTAAATTTATATTTAATGTGACTATCGCTCGTACCAATACCTGTATGTATGCGTTTACGTTTGGCATATTTCAAAGCCTCAGCAGCACAGTCAATGTCTTTTTCTACAGCACGTGTCAGTGCGCAGATAGTGGGCCATGTCACTGCCTTCGAAATTTCTATTACTGAGTTAAAGTCTCCCGGACTCGAAATGGGGAATCCTGCTTCAATCACGTCCACGCCAAGTTGTTCAAGTTGTTTTGCCACTTGAATTTTCTCTACCGTGTTAAGTTGGCAACCTGGCACCTGCTCTCCATCACGAAGTGTAGTGTCGAATATGTAAAGTCTGTCGCTCATATTATGATTTTTGTGTTTATGATATTACTTATGGATTAATCACTATCATCTAAAAACCAAGAACCTCACTCTTGCAATTTGAATGCAGGAGTGAGGTCCTTTTTCGTTTTGTATGATGTGTGTGCAGTATTGCACTAAATAGCACCATGACATCACGCCGTGGATTATATCCACAACTCTCACTCCCGCGTACCCCATGTACGCAAGCGCAACAAATTGCTAAGTCGGAAGTAAGAAGTATATGCCATCATGTTATTTTCTTTTTGTGTGGGCAAAGTTATAAATAAATTACAAAATGCAAACATTTTATGCAGAAAAAATAGAAAAATATTTTCTTTTTATGCACTTTGCTTATATTTTGCTCTATATATTAAACTTTAAGCACGTGTTTTTACGCAAAACACCCTTACACAAATTGGTTTTACACCCCACGGTTAAAAACCATAAGGATTCATGCGCTTATAGCGCTCTTTCATTTCATTTTCCACATTTGCATATTCGCCGTCTACCGTCTTTGCCAATTCTGGTTCCAGTTCGAGTGAGCGTTTCAAATCCTCAGCAGCACCAGCCACATCCTTCAAGTGGTTTTTCACACCTCCACGCGCTTTATAGGCAGCAGCAAATTCAGGTTGCATATTAATAGCCTCGTCATATACAGCAAGTGCCTTATCCCATTGTGCCGTTTGTTCATAAAGACTACCCAATTTCAATACAGCCTCTCTGCTAAACGGATTCAGTGCCTGCACAGCTTTAAGGTCAGCCACCGCCTCGTCTGTTTTTCCCAAAGCCGCAAAAGCCTCAGCACGCAACAGATGATAGTTCTCGTTTTCTGCATCAATGTCCACAAGGGTTTCAGCATCAGCCAACACCTCGTTCCACTGTCCCATTTGCTTCAACACATCCGCTCTCAGCAACAACGCATGCTGATATTTAGGTTCCTTTGCCAAACATTGCGTGAGGTGTGCTATTGCCATAAAGTCCTCATGCAAACCATGTTCTGCCTCAGCAAGCAAATAGAGTGCACGGGGTTCTGCCTCATGTTGCTGCAAAATGTGTTCACAAGTAGCACGCTCATCCGCATAAGCTTGTGTCTTACCTTGCGTTTGTGCCAACAACAAACATATTTCTAGGCTATCACCCTCTGCATTTTTCACCATTTCTTGCAACAGTGGAAGGGCTTTTTCGTTGTTTTCAGTGTGCAAATACACCTCAGCCAACAGCCCTACGGTGCGCAATTCATGTTTAAGTTCTAAAGCTGCCGTCAAACATTTCTCGGCATACTGAAACTCGCCCATTTGCATGGCACGCACGCCATCGTCACACAAAATGTCATATTGATTTTCGGGCGACTTATTTCCGCCACCAAATATAGATGAAAAAATTCCCATATACGTATTTTTTGAATATCACTTAGGTGGGCGAAGTTACAACTTTTCGTTTTCATACCCAAAAAAACAAGTCGCATATCGCATTTCCCCTCAAAAAAAGCCTCACATCGCCTTCCCCCCCTTTAGGCAAAATAATTGCCGTGCAGAAGAAGTTTCTTCCGCACGGCAACTATATAAATTACAAACTATAAATTAGCCATAGATAACCTTACCGTTCTCGTCCTCATAAGGCTTCATATCCTTAGCATATTGGTTCATGGCACGAAGGCTCATACCCATTGACGAGAAACCACCATCGTGGAAGAGGTTCTGCATGGTTACCTTACGAGTAAGGTCAGAGAACATTACCACGCAATAGTCAGCGCAGTCCTCAGCATTTGCATTGCCAAGGGGCGACATCTTGTCGGCAAAATCCATCATGTTGTCAATCTCCTTAATACCCTTACCTGCAGTAGTTGCTGTAGGGCTCTGCGAGATTGTGTTAATACGCACATTCTTTTCACGACCATAGATATAACCAAACGAACGTGCAATGCTCTCGAGCATGCTCTTAGCATCAGCCATATCGCTATAGCCATAGAAAGTACGCTGCGAAGCCACATAAGTCAATGCAACTACCGAACCATATTCAGCAATCGCATCAAGCTTCTTGGCACTCTGCAACATCTTATGGAACGAGATAGCCGAGATGTCAAGTGTCTTCTGCAAGTAACCATAATCCAAGTCATCGTATGTGCGGTGCTTGCGCACGTTGGGGCTCATACCAATAGAGTGGAGCACGAAATCGATTTTACCACCAAGCACCTCCATGCTCTTTTCGAACACGTTAGTAAGGTCGTCTGTATTCGTAGCGTCAGCAGGGATTACAGTAGCACCGATTTTTTCGGCAAGTTTATCAAGTGTACCCATGCGCAATGCCATCGGCGTATTGCTGAGTGTGATTTGTGCGCCTTCTGCAGCAGCCTTTTCAGCCACCTTCCAGGCGATAGAGTCTTCGTTGAGCGCGCCAAAAATAATACCGCGCTTGCCTTTCAGTAAGTTGTGAGTCATATTTTTTTATTCTCTTGTAAAGATGCGCCCCTGCCCAACCACACGTTATGAAGTCGTCTAAACTTTTCTGACGAAGATTAGATTTAAACTTTTATCTCTTCTAAATTCAATCTTTACCTTTCTTTTTGACCGCTTTTTGACCTTTCATCGGTCGTGTAGCTCGCTACACTCCCTCTTCAATGCCAAAAATCGCTTCAAAAATAAAGGTAAATCTTGAACTTCATAAAAGTTTAGACGACTTCTTTTGTAGCAAGCATAAAACACTGCGATATTCATAGGTATGAAAACACAGAAAAGCGCTAATCTTTTCAAATTTCGTGCGCAAAATTACACATTTTGTGCAAAACATGCAACTTTAAGCCCAATTTTCTCTCTCTGATCCCCCAAATATTGCGTTTTATGTTCTACAACATAATCTCACACATCCACAATCGCTAAGAAAAAGCATACCTTTGCAAAAGATTTTTACCAAAGAAAAACAGGGGTGGTTCATCCCCTTCCCCCTCACTCTTTAAAAAACAAACATGAAACCTATTCTCTACACCCTTTTACTCACAGCTGCATGCAGCATGCCTATGCTTCCCATCCACGCCAAAGTGGGCGACGTGCTCCCCATACCCCACATTGTCAATACCCCCACAGGCACAGCCCCATTTCAGCTAAACCGTGAACTCACACTCACCGATGCCACGCAATGTGCCTTGCTACAAGACTTTCTCACCACCCACGGCTGCACGCTTAAAGAAGGCGCAACAGCCCAGGTACGTGTGCAGTTAGTTGAAAGCATTGCGGCTGCCCACGACTACGCATTAGCCGCCTTCGACAACGAGGCATACCAACTTCAAGTTAGCGAAAACGAAATTCTCATAACCGCCGTAACGCCCACGGGTGTGATTCGTGCCACCCAAACCCTCGTACAACTTGCCGAAGGCTACGACACAGCAGGTCAAACTGCCCAAATCGAGGCTGTCAACATCACCGACTGGCCCGCATTTAAAGTGCGCGGATGGATGCAAGACGTAGGTCGTTCGTTCCTCTCTATCGATGAGTTGAAAAAAGAAATCGAACTACTTTCACGTTTCAAGGTCAACGTCTTTCATTGGCACCTCACCGAAAAACTTGCTTGGCGATTCGAGGTAAAGGCATACCCTGCCCTCACCCAAGCCGAAAACATGATTCGCTATAAAGGGCAATACTACACCCAAGAACAGTGCCGCGAACTCGAAGCCTATGCTGCCCAACGTGGTGTTACCATCATCCCCGAAATCGACATGCCTGGTCATAGCGACGTCTTTACAAAGACCATGGGCTTCGACATGCAAAGCACCCAAGGCCGTGCAGCCCTTAAAGTCATTCTAAAAGAGGTTGCCACCACCTTCCCCAAAGCTCCTTACATCCACATTGGTGGCGATGAAGTTGCCTTACAAGAGGGGTTCCTCGAGGAGATGGCATCCTTTGTGCGCAACGATATTGGTCGCAAGGTCGTGGTGTGGAATCCGTTAATGAATAAAGGTGTAAACAAGAATATGGCAGATATGACCCAAATGTGGTCTAGCGGAGGCAAAAAAATTGCAGGATTGCCCAATATCGACTGCCGCTACAACTACACCAACCACTTCGATGTGTATGCCGACCTTGTAGGCATCTATAAAAGCAACATCTACTATACCGACAAAGGCAATAGCGAAGTAGCAGGAACCATCTCGGCAGCATGGAACGATACCAAAACAGCTACCGAGAAAGACATCATCTGTCAAAACAATCAATACGCTAATATCATAGCCTCTGCCTCTCGCGCATGGCAAGGAGGAGGCAAACGCTACATCGAAGTGGGCGGAACCACATTGCCCAATACAGGCGAAGAGTTCGACGATTTTGCTAATTTCGAAAAACGCTTCCTCTTCCACAAAGCCCACTCGCTCAAAGACCAGCCCATCCCTTACGTTAAACAAACCAATGTGCATTGGCGCATCACCGACCCATTCCCTAATAACGGAGATCCCACTAAGGTCTTTCCTCCCGAAACTTGCACCGATACTCTACTGCCCACTCACTACACCTACCAAAACACCTATTATGGCACACGCTTTGCCACAGGTGCGGGCATTTATCTTCGCCACATTTGGCATTCTACTGTGCCCTCATTCTTTAGCAATCCGAGCAATGGGCAAACTGCCTATGCTTGGACTTATGTCTACTCGCCTAAAGCACAAGATGTGGGTGCACAAATCGAATTCTACACTTACAGCCGTTCGGGCAGCGAAAAAGGTCCTAAAGCAGGTCAATGGGATCGCCGTGGCTCACGCATTTGGCTCAATGACCAAGAAATCCCTGCCCCCACATGGCAACAACCCGAAAAAGATATTAAGCAAGACGATGCCGAAATTGGTTTAACCAACGAAAACCTCACCGCCCGTGAACCTGTAGCCCTCCACCTCAACCAAGGTTGGAACAAGGTGTTCATCAAACTTCCCCATGCTAACAATGGGGGCACCGCTCGCGACAAATGGCAGTTTACCTTCGTCATTACCGACACTGAGGGAAAAAATGCTGTAGACGGACTGATTTATTCGCCCGATAAAAGTGCTACCGATAGCATTCCCGAAGACGATAATCTACCAAAGTTGAGTAATGCTAAAGCCACATATTGGTATCGTTTTAGCAGCAAGCGTTCGCCCCAACTTTTTCCGAATGCTTCGGGCGTAGGTCAAGCTATTACAAGCACTTCATCCAACACCACGACTACCTCCGAATGGATGTTTGCTGACCGTGGTGATGGCACGTTCAATATTGTCAATCGTGCCAATGGCTTGTTTATTTCACCCATTACAACCTACAATGCTCCGCTTATCACATCAGCTACAGCTCCTGCTACAGGATGGCAGTTTAAACCTGCTGCCACCGACGGTTTTTATATTTTGGTGAATGGAAATAACGAAATTAACCAAACCAAGTCGAGCCAGAACTACCAACTCTATAATTGGGGTTATGGTTCGCTCACCCCAGGCGAATATCGTTTGGACGATGATGGTTGCCAATTTTCTTTTACGTTGAGCGAGACGTCAGTGCCTACTGCCATTGCCTCGCCAACCACAGATGCTAAGGCTGAGATTAAAGTGGTAAACGGCCACATCGTTACCACCCTCCCCTATCGTCTCTATACCCTCGATGGACGTAGTCTGCCCATCGGTCGCCAACTCTCTACTGGCAGCTACGTTGTGCGCACAGCCAACGGAAATGTAAAAGTCGTTGTAAAATAAGGGTGTACATTTTCCCTCATTTTGACTGTGGTGACCCTTCGGTATGATATCGGAATGTTATCGGAATGTCAACGAGATATGCAGCTACGCTGTTTGTATGGAAATATTAATGTCCAATTAATGGTAATTAATATTCGCCTACAAGCAGCGTAGCTGCAAACGTATAATATCTCGCTTCGCGTTTTATTTTGAACATTAATGTCCATTAATTCCCATTAATTGGTTCATTAATACTTTGCTTCGCCATTAGCAAAGAAAAAATTAATGTCTCGAAATTAATGTCCCCGAATTAATGACAATTAATGTTCGCCTACAAGCAGCGTAGCTGCAAACATTAATTCTTCGCTTCGCGTTTTATTTTGAGCATTAATGTCCATTAATCCCCATTAATTAGTTCATTAACACTTCTCTTCATTAGCAAAGGAAAAAAATGATACTATGGTTTAGCCCAACACTAAAGAAAAACGTAATCCAAGAGCATCTGCAATTTTCAAGAATGTAGAAAGTTGCATATCAGTTTGCCCCTTTTCTAATGCCGATATATACTCACGCTTTTTACCTATTCGTTCAGCTAAAGACTTTTGGGTAATATTCTGCTTTTTACACTCATTTTAAAGCAATTCTGCATAATACCATGCTTTAGATTTGGAATCAAACTCTTTGCGTTCAACACTCTTCTCACTCCCATATTTTTCGTTTAGGACATCATCGAATCTGCGCAATGACGCCAATTTATTTTCATTAAGTTTCAGCATATAACTATTCCTCCATATATTTCATTAAGATACTCTCAGAAATTCTCACTTCTGCTTTATCTAACTTAGAATCTTTCTTCAAAAACTCTCTATACTTTAATACTATAACTCATCAAGCAAACTCTCAGCAGATTGAAGTATTCTTTTACATGCAATGGCTTCCTTTACTTCTGACAAAGCATTCTTCAAATCAACCGCTAAATCACGAGGAACTTGTATTGCTTCCTCATTTGAATCCTCAGGATAAATACGGAAATTTCCTACACGCGATTTGAGGACAACGTACTCTCCAGCTTTCGCCAAATTCAAATATTTAGTTTGATTGTTACGAAAGTCTCTTGTGCTTACAAATACCATAATCTTAGAGTTTTATTATTACACTGCAAATGTACAAATAAAATTCTAAATTGGTAACAAACTGCTACTGAGCCGAGTGCTCTCGAAGCGCGTGCCAAGCCAAAGAAAAAGCCGCCAAACGCATAGCAAGAGAACCATAGCGTAGGCGGCTGAAAAAAGAGTGCCCGAATAATGAATGGGTTTTATGGAATATATTAATCCTCATCAAAAGGATCAGGGCCATATTCATTCTCGCCGTCACTTCCCATTACAGAAAATATGAACAATACAAATTCTCCGATATATGGAACTAATCCCAAGAAAATCCACCAACCAGACTTACCTATATCATGCAACCTACGAACACGAAGTGCTAAACATGGAATAAAAGATATTGCTATAAATATACCTATTCCTCCTAAACCCAATGATTCTGATTGTGCTATAATCCCTAATGCGAAAAAAGCAAATAGCACTATATACATAAACAGAACAAACCACCAATACTCAGAACGTGTTGCTCTACCTGAAAATGTTCCATACTTTGCATAAACTGTTTTTATGGACTCTATAAATGTCATACGATAATCCCTAAATCTGTGTCGGGCACAACTTTTAAATGTTAATACTTTGAATGCCCAAAAGTACAACAATTTCAAATACCCCCCCGATTATACAAACATTAACATAAAATTCTTCAATTTCACCTAACGTCACCCACCGCAACGCCATAAAAACCATGCTGCGAAAACTTTTTTCTGCACGATTTTATCGACGTCAAAAATCCGATAAAACATGCAGAAAAAAATATGGATTTTGACCCCTCTGCGCTCACCTTGCACTACTTTGCTTCGCCAAGTTAGGCGGCGGTTCGGAAGTAAAAATGAAAGTTTTTTCAACTTTCATTTTGTACTTCTCTCACCTTGCACTACTTTGCTTCGCCAAGTTAGGCTGCGGCTCGGAAGTAAAAATGAAAGTTTTTTCAACTTTCATTTTGTACTTCTCTCGCCTTGCACTAACTTTGCACCCCGAAAGCTTGGGCGCGTTATTGTGATAACGCCAGCGCCCCGAGTGCTTGATAAACCTCGTAAAAAACAAGAAAATGAAACAAAACGACATTTCCGCCACAGAGCGCAAGTCGCGTACTGTGGTGAGCATTCCGTTTATGCTACTCGGAGTGCTCTTCTGCGTATGCTTAATTGCAGCCAACCTATTAGAAACAAAACAAGTTTGCCTCGGTCCGCTTGAATTGACCGCAGGTCTTATTGTGTTCCCCGTATCTTACATTATCAACGACTGTATGGTAGAAGTTTGGGGCTACCAACGGGCACGACTCATTATATGGTTAGGCTTTGCAATGAATTTTCTTTTTGTACTTTTTGGGCTTGCTGCCGATGCCCTCCCTGCTGCCGACTATTGGACCGGACAAGAAGGATTCCACGCCATTTTTGGTTTGGCACCTCGCATTTGTGCTGCCTCGTTCATCGCCTTTCTCGTAGGCTCCTTCCTTAATGCCTACGTAATGAGTCGCATGAAGCTACGTTCTGACAATGGACGCCACTTCTCTTACCGAGCCATCATGTCTACCCTCGTAGGCGAAAGTGCCGACTCCATCGTATTCTTTCCCCTCGCACTCGGCGGAGTTATTCCTTGGCACGTCATGCCCTTTCTCATGATTAACCAAGTAATACTCAAAACTGCCTACGAAATCATCGTACTCCCCATCACCATCCGCGTAGTGCGATGCCTCAAACGCATTGAAGGCGAAGATGTATACGACAACAATATCTCATACAGCATCTTCAAAATCTTTGATCTATAATTCCTCCATTATAAATTTTCATTCTTAAATATCATGTCTGCAGCACTTGTAGTATTCAGTGGAGGTCAAGACTCCACCACCTGTCTTTTTTGGGCAAAAAAACACTTCGACGAAGTTTACGCCCTAAGTTTTACATACGGCCAAAAACATGCCCACGAAGTTGATATAGCCGAAAGCATTGCTGCCGAAGCTGGCGTACACTTCCACAAAATGGACGTTAGTTTCATCAGCGACCTTGCCCACAACTCGCTTACCGATTCAAGCATTCCCATGGATCAAGTGAAGCCCGCCGACGGACCGCCTAACACCTTCGTACCTGGCCGCAACCTATTCTTCCTTAGCATAGCAGCTGTGTATGCCCGTGAACATGGCATACGCCACATCGTAACAGGCGTTTCGCAAACCGACTTCTCTGGTTACCCCGACTGTCGCGACATCTTTATCCGCTCGCTCAACGTCACCCTCAATCTCGCCATGGAATCGCAATTCGTCATCCACACCCCTCTTATGTGGATAAACAAATGCCAAACCTGGGCGCTTGCCGACGAACTTGGTGTGCTCGACCTCGTACGCTACCGCACCCTCACCTGCTACAATGGCATTGTAGGCGATGGTTGTGGTCACTGCCCTGCATGCACGCTCAGAAGAAAAGGATTAGAAGAATATTTAAGTACCAAGGGGTAAACAAGCACAAAGCCAACTTTTCAAATTAGGGTGGTTCTAATAATTCTGATAAGTTGATTTGTGCCCTATCGTGTGTGTATTTTTGTTAGTGAACGAAGGAGCATAGCGGGCTATGTGACTGAGTGAACTGACAAAAAGACACATGCGAGAGGGTGCAAAGCAACTATCAGAATTTTAGAATTTTAAAATCAGAATTTTTAGAACCACCCTTTACTCCTAACACTTTATAAAATTATGCGCGAAGATTTAACCCTAAATGCTCTTGGTCGCAAAACAGAATACAAGAGCGATTATGCACCCGAAGTGCTCGAAACCTTTGTCAACAAACATCCTGGCAACGATTATTGGGTACGTTTCAACTGTCCAGAATTTACAAGTCTATGCCCCATCACAGGACAGCCCGACTTTGCTGAAATACGCATTTCTTATCTCCCCGACGAACTTATGGTGGAGAGCAAGAGCCTCAAACTCTATCTCTTTAGTTTCCGCAACCATGGTGACTTCCACGAGGACTGTGTGAACATCATCATGAAGGACCTCATCAAACTGATGAATCCTAAGTACATTGAGGTAACAGGACTCTTCACTCCCCGTGGTGGCATTAGCATCTATCCCTATGCCAACTACGGACGTCCTGGCACGAAGTACGAACAATTAGCGGAATATCGATTGCAACAACACAACTTAGACTAAGCATCTCCCCCACTTTACGATTTTTCTCCCAAAAAGGTAGGGTGTTCAAAATCCGCAAAAAATTGTGCATGATTTTATCGGTTCTATTCGTCGATAATTGGTGGTATATTGACACCTCAATAGCTTGTAATACTTAATACTTAAGCAGTTACCCCGTTAGGGGTGAGATAAGGCAACCAGGTATGTGAAGGGAATTTATTCCCCTTCTCATGCCTGGTTTACGTATGCCATCACACCAAATGGGTCACCCTGTTATGGGTGAGATTGGGCCTAGGCGAATAGCCGTTTTCATAGGACATGCATATCGCAAGTAGTATATTGGGTGGCGCAAGTTTCCCCCCTTGGGGAAAGTAAGCTTGCGTCATAAAAAATTATAGTTTGGTTAGGCTTCCGTATTATTGGTTTCCTGTTTGTGTTTCGCTGTCCCTTCGTTTCAGCACCGATGTGTAGTCGTTACATCTCTCTTTGTTCTCCGTTCGTTCTCCGATTCCCGAACGGAGAACGAACGGAGAATGAACGGAGAACGAACGGAGAATGAACGGAGAACGAACGGAGAACGAACGGAGAACGAACGGAGAACGAACGGAGAACGATACGAGATTGATACGGAAATACATATCGTCGGGATTATCGTGCAAACCGAATGCAATCAAACTTGTTTGAAATGCTGAGATGCAACCGATAATGCGATAGATGACATGTTGACACCCACAATAGTTTGTTTAAGTCTTGCCATTGTCGTAAGAAATTAGATAATAGTAAGATTAACCACCCTTGTTCCACCGTTCGTCATTCGTTCGATTCCGTATTGTTTCCGTATTGTTTTCCGCTTCCCAATAGGAGAACAATAGGAGAACAATAGGAGAACAATAGGAGAACGATAGGAGAACAATAGGAGAACA
>ERZ1026884.303-NODE-303-length-34437-cov-5.309988_pt1 | contig 34437 bp, 47 predicted proteins | sample MGYA00380172_ERZ1026884 | MGnify/ENA primary metagenome ERZ1026884 (study PRJEB33269, sample SAMEA4719808) | human gut metagenome | biome: human-associated habitat; feature: organic feature; material: feces | place: Cameroon | collected 2013-10 ... | reverse complement strand
TAGAAAAAATACAATACTAAAATTTAAAATATTCTACAAAAAGTATTGACAGTTTACAAAAAGTAGAATACAATAAAGGAAACGATGAGGAGGTGATAATGTTGGCCGAATTTCAAATTACACTTGCGGCGGCCAGAGTTAATGCGAATATGACGCAGGAAGACACTGCTAAAGCAATGAAAGTAAGCAAAACAACAGTGGTTAATTGGGAAAAAGGTAAAGTTATTCCTGGAATTCCAGAAATGGAGATGATGTCAAGATTATACAGAATTCCGCAGGACTATATTTTTTTACCTTGTTATTCTACTAAAAGTAGAAATAATAAAGAAAGGGGGTGAGAGAGATGGTAATACCCGTAGGAAAAAACATACGATGTCAGATAACAAAAAATCTGCTGTCCGCGCATGGGCAGATAGCAGATTCTGGAAATGTTAATGCTTTGATTGTACTAACAAAGTTTATTTTAAAACTTTCCAAGCAGTTCGATGATGAATTCTTTGAATTGCGGCCAGAAGAACAGGCTTGCAGCCCCGAAAGTCCACCAGATAAAGGTCAATAAGACATTGCATGCTTTAAACAAAGTTTTTTCTTGGTTGAAACCAAGATATGTGAGCAAGTGTTTAGGGACAAAAATAATGGAATTTATCCAGTAAACGGGACTGAATGTTTCAAAAATACGTTGACGGTAGATTCCCTCAGCTTCATAAAACATTCGAATAGCACCCTTGTATATGTCTGGGGTTGTATTTGGAAAATTAGTGAAAACATCAGCATTAAAAGTTGCAATACGGCCATAGTCAATGCGCTGAGCTGTTGGAACTAAAAGATTTTTTATTCCAGCTTTTTTGAAAAGAGAGATAATTTCGTTTTTATAAGTTGGAAATTTAGGTGCTTCACCAGCAAGCCAGCTTAAGTGCATTTTGCTTAAGTGCTTTATGCGGAAAAAATAGTAAATGTTAATTATGACCTTATAAATTAAGACAACAATAAAAAAAATAATTAGGTTGTTACCAAATTTGGTCATGTAGTTCTCCTTTCTTCTGTACTCGGCTCTGGCGGGAGCCTATGAGGATAGTATAGGGCGGAGAAAACGGAAAGGCAATAAGAAGTTGATTACTTAGGAGTACCCATTGAGAAGCTGTTGGAGTAGGAGGTGAGAGAGGTGGAAATTAGAAAGTTAGAGATCGACTTTAATAAAGGAATCCTTAAGATTAACGGAAAAGACTACACGGATAGAAAAGTGGTTGTTTCACTCCCCGGGGAAGGCGGTTGGCCTTTAGAAATATTATTCAATCCAGGTAAACCGCCTTATCTCAGAGGAGAACACGACAGATTAACGGTTTCTTACGAACACTCTAATAGTATGCCAGAATAAAACGAGTGCCATCAATGACTTCGTAGTCAATGCGAGTAATAAGATGGTTATTTACTACAGTTCCGCATATATGGGCGATGTCTTTACCAGCATTCGGGGGAATAGCAATCACAAGGCATGGATCTGATTCATTATTGCGATCTATGCATAGTGTTTCATAGCCATTTATTATGATGCGAAAAGGCTTCATAGATGTTCTCCTTTCTTTCGTACTCGGCTCTGGCGGGAGCCTGTAAGAAAAGTATAGCACTGAGGAGGCAAGGAAAGCAAGGAACGGGAGGTGAGAGCAGTGACCAAGATAACTCACGTCTTAAGTGACGGAACAATACGGGACTCTGTAGAAGGTCTGGTTGTTCCTGCGGGTCATCCTGTATACCGGGTGATTGAAAAAGCCCGGAAAGACAGGAAGGAAGAAAAACATGAAGAAGCAAAGGGGGCATAGCAATGGATGAAGATTGGAGCTGGAGAAAATGGTTCCATGTGGTTAAAAATGACAGGGATGCCTGGAAAATCCGCTGTGAAGTTGCGACATTGATCGCCGGTTTTTCCATTCTCTGTAATCTGTGGCAGTACTACAGATGAAAAGAAAAAAGGACCCAGGCAGCGGCAACTGCGATAGGTCCAAAAGAAAAAATTGTACACCCTCATTATACGGAGGGAGAAGGAGAATTGCAAGATGAGACTTTATGAATTAACAGAACAGTTTCTTGCGCTGCAGGAACTGGCATATGATCCGGAAGTGGATGAGCAGACTTTTCAGGATACAATGGAAGGTCTTTGGGGCGAGATTGAAGATAAAGCGGATGGGTATGCCAGGATCATTATGGGAATGAAGGCAGATATTGAAGCTTTAAGGGTAGAGGAAGGCCGCCTGGCTGCCAGACGGAAGGCGCTGGAGAACCGTCAGCAGGCTTTAAAGAACAACCTGGAAGCCAACATGCGGGAAATGGGCAAGACAAAGTTTAAGACAGCATTGTTCAGTTTCAATATCCAGAAAAATGGCGGCTTGCAGCCGTTGGTCATCGACGGGCTTCTGGAAGACATTCCGGGAAGGTTCCTGATCCCGCAGCCACCGGTGCCGAATAACGAGGCAATCCGGGCACTGTTAGAGAATAAAGCCGTTGAATGGGCGCACCTGGAGCCACGCGGGGAAAGCCTGAGGATACGCTGATGACATCTGATGGAAAGATCGTACCGTACCGCATGTCCGTGTTGATGGAGATCGCGGCCAAGGTGGCAAAGACAATGGTGACAGGTGCTGTGAGCCTGAGCTATGAAGAAATGGAGATCGTGCTGGACTATATCCACCTTAACATTGAGGACAGCAAGCGCAGGAATGAAGCGAGAGAAAAGGAGAACAGAGATGTTTCTGAAGATAAGTGAGTTTAAGAAAGCTATGAAGTCCGCCCTGAAAACATCCGGCGGCTTGATCATTGGAAATGTAAAAGGGCATTTCCTGGTACATACAAGCCTTTGGGGCGTGTGGGTAGAAAGCGTTTATGCTACCAGTAAGTTTAAAGCAGCCATTGTGGAGCTGATCGGTGATATGCCGGAAGAAGAGACTTGTTATAGGTATCATCTGGAAGAGAAAAATCTCAAGATGGAGTATCAGATAAGATATGAGGATCCTTATGATCAGTGGAAAGAAGCAAAGGATTTTGCGTGCGAAGTGCCGTTGGCTTTTTACAGTACGCCTCATGAGCTGTCCATTTACCAGAGTAAAAGTGACAGGTCTTATATTACTGTGTTGCAGTCTTATGCAGCAGGTATGATGTCACCGGCAGAACTTGAAGTGGGTATGGAACATATGCCTGGAAGACCCAGCGTTTCTCCGGCCGGTTCTACGCTCTATTTTAAGAGTGAAACGATGATCTACTGGATCAGTATTGTAACGGTTCCTCAAAAGGCGGAGGATACCATATTCCGGTACTTAAGAGGGCTGGACTTCTTTGAGGATGACTGGCTTCCAAAGAAAGATGAGCAGGAAACAGAAGAGGCGGCAGAGGCGTTGCCGTATTAAGGAGGATATTATGGGATTACCGGTATTGATCTATGGAAAATCGGGCAGCGGGAAGAGCCGTAGCCTTAAGTTTTTTGATGAGGATGAGATCGTGCTTCTGAATACGGAGCGGAAGGAACTGCCGTTTAAGAAGCGCTTTAAGAAGACCGGTTGCAGTGATGATATCAACCGGATCATTACAACAATCAACCAGAACCCGGAAAAGACCTATGTGATCGATGATGCCGGGTATATCATGACCCACCTTTTCATGTCGCAGCACAGGAATAAAAAGGGGAATGCATCCTTTGAAATGTACGATGACATTGCGGATGCCATGTATGGTCTGGTGAAGCGGATCAAGACGGATGTGACAGTTCCGGACAAGATCGTATACATCATGTTCCACGAGGATACGGACGATTTTGGTATCTCACGTCTCAGGACCATTGGCAAGCAGTTAGACCGGAAGGTGTGCTTGGAAGGCATGGTGACGATCTGTATCCGGTGCATGAGTGAAAACGGAAACCATTTCTTCCGGACTGTTACAGACGGATCCGATATCACAAAGACTCCGGAAGAGATGTTTCCGGAACCGGAGATCGAAAACAACCTGAAATTAGTAGATGATACCATCCGGGATTTTTATGGATGGGAAAAACATAAGACCAAGGAGGATACAAAGTCATGATAAAGAAACCAGCAGGATATGATGAGGCAGCAGCTTATACAGGGGAATCCCAGCAGCTGCCAAAAGGAAAGTATGTGTGTGTGATCAAACATGTAGCAACCCAGACATCCAAGAACGGAAATGAGCAGTTTGTGATCCTGTTTGATGTGGCAGAGGGAGAGCAGAAAGACTTTTACCAGAAGCTTTATAATGCGGATAAGGCCCAGAACAGCGCTAACGCAAAATGGCGTGGTGTGTTTAAACAGAACATGGAAGGAAAAGGACTTTCCTGGTTCAAGGGGATCATCACTTCCATTGAGCGTTCCAATAACTTTACTTTCCAGTGGGATAAAGAAAACAATGAAAAAACACTGGCAGGAAAGAAATTTGGAGGGATTTTCCGGCGCAGGCAGTATGAGGCAGAGAATGGAAATCGCCCTATCGTTACAGAATTGTGGCAGATCCGCAGCGTGGCGGGTCTGGCAGATGCGGAGGTACCAGAGGATGATCTGCTTCCGGAAGGCACGGTACAGAAGCCGGCAGAAACACAGTCTCCTGTGGGTGATGGTTTCATGAATATTCCGGAGGGCGCAGGTGATGAAGGCATCCCGTTCATGTGATCCGGAGCTTTACAGCAGGATAAAAGATGCAGTGAGTATGCAGCAGGCCGTGGAATACTGCGGCCTGCATATTTTAAACGGAAAATGCCTCTGTCCGTTCCATAAGGATACACATCCTTCCATGAAGATTTATCCCAATGGGAAAGGGTATTACTGTTTTGTCTGCGGTTCCGGCGGTGACCAGATCAAGTTTGTGGCGGCCTATTACGGGATCAGTAATTATGAAGCCGCAAAGCAGCTGGCGCAGGCTTACGGGGTGCCAGTCAATGAGCCGGTGACCTATAGGGAAAAGCGGGAAGCAGACAAGAGAAGACGCTATAAGCGGGAATTAGGGCAGTTTGTGCAGGAAGCAGTAAAATGGCTGACCGTATACAGAGGGCTGCTCTGTGAGGCCGTCAGGGAGCGGAATGAACATTTCTGGGAAGGGCTTGGCAACCTGACCTATGTGGAATATCTGCTGGGGTGTCTTAAGGAATGCCCGGAAGAAGTGTATGCCGATAAGAAGGTGGTGAAAGAGATTGGAAAAGTCGAAGGACGAGTTATTAGCTGGTATATCTAAGCTGTCTGGCCTGGATCCGTTCCCGGATGAGATATTTTACCAGATCTTTGAGATTGAGGATAACGTGGAGCGGACCCAGTACGTGGAGGCACTGCGGAAAGAAGCAGGGAAGCTGAAGCGCAGGCCAGAGTTTAACAATCTGTACCGTGCGTTTGTCCTGGACTATTCCCAGAGACAGAAGCAGACCGGGAAAGTAACACGTTTTACGGACCAGCCCATAGAGCTTAACTGTGGGGAATGGGAAGCAACGGATATGGGGGTAAAGACCGTCCGTTATGACAAGAATGCTATGCCGGTTGCTTATTACGCCTGCAGCCACCCGATCCTTCCGGTGGAGATCTTAAAAAATGTGGATACTGCCCAGGAGCGTATCTCTCTGGCCTATTTCAAGTCAGCCACCTGGCAGAAGATCACGGTGGACAGGGCGGTGTGTGCCAATGCCAATAAGATCGTGGACGCGCTCAGCCAGTTCGGGATCGAAGTGACCAGCGATAACGCAAAGAGCCTGGTGCGCTACATTTCAGACTGTGTGGGACTGAACCCGGCTACCCTGGAACCGAAAAAATCCATCAACCGCCTTGGCTGGGTGGGGAGCAGCTTTACGCCCTATGCCCAGGATATCCGGTATGAGGGAGATATGGACTATGAGGTGATCTTCCGGAATGTGGCCCAGAAGGGCGATTTTGGGGCCTGGAAGACACTTTGTAAGGATCTGCGTAAAAATATACCCCTGCGCATGATGATGGCCGCCAGCTTTGCTTCCGTGCTTCTGGAACCTCTTAAGGTATTGCCGTTTGTATTGCATTTATGGGGAACAACCGGAACCGGAAAGACAGTAGCGCTCATGGTGGCAATGTCCATCTGGGGCAATCCCAAAATGGGCGGCCTGGTAAAGACCATGAACATGACAAAGAACGCCATTATGCGCAATGCCGCATTTTTATGCAGTATCCCTTTTGCCGGGGATGAACTGCAGACTATCAAGGATAAATGGCAGGGGAATTTTGACCAGCTGATCTATCAGATCACGGAAGGCGTGGACCGTGGACGTGCCAGGGCCTATGGCGGAGTGGAAGATACCAAGACCTGGAAGAACAGTTTTATCTTTACAGGCGAGGAACCGATCACAAAGGTAAACTCCGGCGGTGGTTCTAAGAACCGAGTGATCGAGATCGCCATTGACGGACCTCTGATTGAGGACGGCCATTATGTCAGCAGCGTGGTCCAGGAGCATTATGGATACGCTGGACGGAAGTTTGTGGAGTACATACAGGAAATGGACTTAAACCGGATCATGGACCGGTACCGGGAAATATTTGAGCAGTTATGTAAGCTGGATACAACGGATAAACAGGCAATGGCAATGTCTTGTATGTTGCTGGCCGATGAGATCGCAGTGAAGCTTTTCTTTCCAGAAGAGCGGGCTTTACAGGTCAGCCAGGTAAAACAATACCTGCAGAGTAACTTTGATGTGGATGTGGCGGAACGTGCCTACCAGCAGGTACTCAACTGGGCAGCCAAGAACCCAGTACGTTTTGAGGATCCCAAGGCGGATAATTCACCCAATAAAGGGGAAGTCTGGGGCAAGATCGATGAGGACAAGCTGATCGTGAACCGTGACGTGCTTCTGGCGTTTCTGGACCAGAATGGGTTTGATTATACGGCAGTGAGTAAGAAGTGGTCAGAAAAGGGGTATCTGGTGCGTAATTCCCAGGGGAAATTTATCCATAGTACAAAGGTGTATGGGATCAAGTCCAGTTACATTAAGTTCAGGCTTCCGGAAGATGATGATGCAACAGATAAAGACGGATTTATGTCGGTTGAGGGTAATGACCAGGAGGTTCTTCCCTTTGATTAGGGTCTAACCTGGTCTAACCTAAAAAAAATTTAGGTTAGACTCTGAAATCCGCATAAACACTGGCTTTTTTATATACAGTCTAACCTGTCTAACCAGTCTAACCTGTTTTTAATATATCGTAACGTAGGAAAAAGTTATTGTAGAAAATTTAACGTTAAATATATCACAATATTAAAGTTTCTTTAAAAATGTTGGTATATGCAACCGGATTTTAGGTTAGACGGTTAGACCATTAAGTAAATCAAGGGTTTGCGGGCATTTTTGAGGTTAGATTTTGGTTAGCTTATCCCGAAAAAAGGTTAGACCATAGCAGAAAAGGAGATAAAAACAGATGAAAATGAGCAATAAATCAGCCGGAACGCAGTTTGAAAGAGAATTTGCAGCCCGGCTGGCAGCGGAAGGCTTCTGGGTGCACCGCTTCCAGGATAACAAGAATGGACAACCCTGTGATGTGATCGCTGCAAGAAATGGGGAAGCGTACCTGTTTGACTGTAAGGACTGCAAAACAGATGCATTCAGCCTGAGAAGAGTGGAAGAAAACCAGTTCAATGCAATGAGGCTGTTTGATACAACAGGAAACCGGCGTGGGATGTTCGCGATCCGGTATCCGGATCAGGAGATTTACCTGGTAGATTATGAGATCGTCAAGATTATCCGAAATAATGGGAAGAGCAGTATTCCAAGGCACTTGATCGGAATGTATGGAAGGACGTTGGAAGACTGGCTGGATGATCTTGCAGTAATGGGGGATAAAAAGAACAATGGTTGTAGAGATTGGATCTGAGATACGGATCAGGGACGCTTCCAAGGAACTGTATGACTGGGCGCAGGAAAATCTGATCATCCCTAACCCGCAGTACCGGGAAAGGGAACGCAGAGGGCTTTGGGTAGGAAATACACCGAAGTATCTCTGGCTCTATCATGTGGATGGTTCAGACTTGATCGTTCCTACCGGAGTAGGAAAGCAGGTAAGGCAGTTCCTTTCAGAGAAGGATAAGATAAGCGTTCATCTGGCCGATAACGGGATTTTAGATTATAAAGGCACAATTCCCCTGTATGATTACCAGAAAGAGGCAGTAGAGGCCATGCAGCGTACCAGCTGCGGGATTTTACAAAGCCCCTGCGGATCAGGAAAGACACAGATGGGGATTGCCCTGGCTGCTGAGCTTGGTCGTAAGGTATTGTGGGTCACTCATACGCAGGATCTGCTCACCCAGTCAAAGACCAGGGCAGAACAGTATTTTTCTCCTGAGACACTGGGAACGATCACGGCGGGGAAAGCACAGATTGGCAGCCATATGACATTTGCCACAGTCCAGACCCTTTGCAAGATGGATCTGGAACAGTTCCGGTATACATGGGATGTAGTGATTGTGGATGAGTGCCACCGGCTGGCTGGTTCCCCCACGCAGGTGACGATGTTTTACAAGGTGATGAACAGCCTGGCTGCAAGGCATAAATATGGCCTGTCAGCTACCGTGCATCGTTCAGATGGGATGATCAAAAGCACGTTTGCTGTACTGGGGCCGGTGATCTATAAGGTACCGGATGAAGCAGTAGCAGATAAGACCATGCAGGTGCGGATCCTGCAGAGGAATACAGATATAACGGTCAGCCGCAGCTGTCTGGATACGGACGGGACCCTGGATTATAACGAATTGCTTTCTTACCTGGGAGGAAACAGGGAGAGAAATGAGATGATCGTTAAGGATCTGGTAAGTCAGAAGGGACATTCCTGTCTGATTCTGGCAAGCAGGCTGGAACAGCTGCGAAATATCATGGATCTGTTGCCGGATGAGCTAAGAAGCATTTCTGCCATGATTGATGGGGGAATGACCAGTAAGAAAGGAAAGGCGGAAAGAGAGGCTGCGATCGAAGATATGAGGACTGGAAGAAAGAAAATCCTGTTTGCATCCTTCGGCTTGGCAAAAGAAGGTCTGGATATCCCGAGGCTTGACCGGCTGTTCCTGGTATCTCCGCAGAAAGATTACGCAGTAGTTACACAATCTATTGGTCGGATTGCCAGAAAGGCAGAAGGAAAGACAGATGCCGTGTGTTATGACTACGTGGACGATATCCAGTTTTGCGAAAACCAGTTTAAACGGCGCAAGACTCATTACAGGAAGGCGGGGTGCATCTTATGACAAGAAATGAGGAACAGGCAGCGCTTGCGAAAGGCGTATGGTGTGACTCCTATAACTTTTATTTGAAATATCATGGCCGCCCTGCTGATCCGGGCTTCTGGGAAGAGGCCACGGCAGACTTTGGGAAGATCATGAAGAAATATGAAGGCGCTACAGTATGCGGCAGGATGATGTTGGCTGCATTCAGTCTTTTGGAGGAGGAAACCAGATGAATGATCCGAAAAAGGTGTCCGTCCCGATCTGCTGTATCTGTCAGAAGGTGATCAATGGGGATGTAGAGTGGATCAGGACCCGTAGAGGAACAGTGTTGTACATGCATAGAGAGTGCATGAGGAAGGGGAAGCGTTAATGAAAGAGCCGCTTACTCAAAAAGAATTACAAGAAATGGCTGGAAAACCTGTATATTGCCCGGAACTTGAAGTGTATGGGATCGTTAAATACGAGACTAAAGGGCGGTGGGCAGGGAGGCCGTTTCTGGTAGGAGTATGGCATCAGTATGGTGCTGCAGTGAATTTTGAATACAACATTTTGGAACGTGGACTAAAATGTTATGAAATTGATTGAAAAGCTGAAAGAGATACAGAAAAGTGCAATTAAAGAAAATGGAGGAGCAAAATGAAGATTAGATTATCAACTCAGGGTATGTCCCTGAATGTAGAGGTACCGGAAATCAAGGCAATGATGGTATATCGTGGACTGGCAGAAAAACTGCTTATGCATGCGGGTCCGCAGGAAGTACAAACGCCAAAAACAATCGTAATAAAACCACCAATGCCTACTGAAGCCATAAAACCGCCTACTGAGGCAGAAACTCAGGAAAATCCTATCTTACCAGAAGCGGAGGACGAGCCGAAAAATGATGGATATACTGGTTTCATGAAAATCCGATGCAGCAAGTGTGGCAAGGAAAGGACTTTTTGCAGCAAGACTCCTTTGACGTATTTCAAATGCATGGAGTGTGGAACAAAGACAGAGTTTGTAGGATTGGCTAAGTTATATGCTGACTGTAGATGTGGCCGCAACTCTTATTATTTTACAAACATCGAAGATGCAGAAATTGATGTTAAATGCATTGACTGTGGAACTGCCATAAAAACTGAGTGGGATGTAGCGAAGAAATGTTACAGAACGGTAAAAGAGGGGGATCAGTAATGATGCGATTAACAGAAAAGGATGAGCTGGGCAACTGGTGCCTGAAAGGTGTCAGGTGGGAGCAGCTGCGAGTAGGCCAGGTAATCACCAAAGAAGTAAGTGAGAGGCTGTATGGTGCGCTGTGCAAACTTAAGGACTATGAAGATACGGGCTGCAGTCCGGATGGTGTAATACGCTTGGATGACTTTACACAGAGTGAAGCTGCAAAACTGTTGCAAAAACTGAATGCAGAAGAGAAGAAGCACAGGTGGATCCCGGTGGAAGAGAGACTTCCGGAACCAGAGAAGCCGGTTTTATTATCATTAAAAAATTCCAGTGTCCCGGCTGTTGGACGATATATTGCAAATGTTAATGATAACGGTACCTTTCGAGTAGGGGATGATGAGGACTTTATAGTGCTTGATCTGCATGTTAATGCCTGGATGCCACTTCCAGAGCCGTACAGGCCGGATGAAGAAGAAAAGCCTGTTGCCAACATCGCTTGGAAAGGTCATTACATGGATCGATTTGAGAAAGTTGAATAGAGAAATTGACTTTTGAGTTGAGTTTTTAGTTGTCAGTTGAGTATCAGCAAAGAAGGTAAAAACTAATGGATAAAATTGTACAAACATTATATGCATGGATAATGCTTGCTTTGATTTGGATGGGACTAGAATTGTTGCTATATGGCGAGGTTCAGCATAGAACAGTGGACGATATTGTGTGGTTTCTGTTTTTACCGTTCATTTATATGGCGGTGAATTAAGATTTGGAGGATAAAATGACACAAGAAGAAAAATATAAACCGGCATTATTTGCGGTAATTCGTAATAGTTCAGTAATGCCGCAGGGCATCAAACTCGGAAAAACTATGCACGAAATAAACACAATGACCATTGCAGTAATGGCAAATATTATGGAGTCATGTGATTTTGAAAAGTTGAAAGCAGCATATGAAGCTGAGAAAAATTGAAATTCAGAAGAGGAAGTCATGTGGAAACGAATAAATCCCAACGTGGAATATGTGATAGCCGCCATGCGCAAGAAGGGAGAGGATGCAAAGAATGGGATTAGTAAAGTCAGACGCCCAGAGGAAAGCAAACCAACTGTTAAGGCGCAGTGCCGTAGCCGCAGCTGATAAGGATATGATCACCGGGCCGAAGCATACAACCTGGTCAGCCAGGATGCCAGCTTATGCGGATACAAGCCTCTGCCCGGATCCGGAGTTACGAGGAGGTGATACCATTGGCGAAGATAAAGATAACCAGGAAGCTTCTGAGCAGTTACCGAAAGCTTAAGAAAGAGATTGTAGTCCTGGAATTGGAACTGGTAGAGATGATGGAAGGGGATAATGGGATCGGCGTTAGCGTTGTTATGGACTACCGCAAAGGCTATCCACAACCGAAAGCAGTTCCTGGATTTGACTGGAAGTTGCATGACCGCCGTGAGAAAATACTGGACAACAAGAAAGCACGATGCAAAGCCGTAGAAGACTGGATAAGGTCCATAGAGGATGGTCAGGCACGGTATGTGTTCCGGATGTTCTATATAGAGGGAATGACGTGGGATAGGATCGCAGCAAAGATTGGATACAGCAACAGTCCGGATTATCCAAGGCTCTACATAAGGGATAAGTATTTGAAAGAGCATAACATTTTGTAAAAATATCGTTTATATCGCTTGTATCGTAATACAATAAAGTGGAAGCCAAAGGCATACAGCCAACGGCTTACGTCAAACCCCACTAGGCAGCAGGCGAAAGCTTGTTGCCTCCCCTTTTGGAACGTAGCTCAGTGGTAGAGCAGCTGGCTTTTAAACAGCGTGTCGAGGGGTCAATTCCTTCCGTTCCAATGATTTTAGTTGCTATCCGGTATTTCCTTCTCCTTTGGAAGCCTCTGTTAGATGCAGGGGCTTCCTTTTTGTCGTATTTAGGAGTATTATTAAAGAAAATAGCAGAATAGGGAGTATGCAATGAGGGAAATTATAATCGGTATCTTAACGGGAATCGTGAGCGGTATCATAAGCAGCATAATTGTAACTCAGGGATATAGACTAAAAGACCGGGAACGTGATCGGATACAATTCATTGAAAAGTTTAGACAATTTTATTCACAACTAAATATTTTCACATACAATCCTTTGGTGTTTGTAAAACTTGCTGAATTTAACAAAATACAGGTGCCAAAAAAGTATAAGTGGACACACATAACCGTAGAAGACAGGAAGACCATAGATAAGGTGATGGTATTATGGCAGGAAGTTCGGGATATTCTTCGGGACATTGAAGTCGAATCTGAAAATACGAATGATGAACTGGAAAAAATGAAGTTAACTAAGAAATATATTTCTAAATTTGACAGGATTAGAGATGAGCTCGACGAGTTGCATGATGAAGTGTATTCATTAGAATATCCGCAATATAAAGATATTATAAAGATGTTGAAAATGAATGATTCAAAGTAGGAGCCACCCGCGTGGCTCCTTTCTTATACCCAAAACCGACGAAAGTGAGGTGAGCCCAAATGACAGAAAAACAGAAGATTTTTGCAGATGAATATCTCATTGACCTGAATGCCACGCGGGCTTACAAGATCGCTTATCCAAGAGTGAAGAATGATGAAGTTGCAGCAGCTGCAGCCACCAGATTGTTAAGAAATGTTAAGGTTGCGGCTTATATCTCAGAACGCATGCAGGAGCGCCAGAAACGGACGGAGGTTACACAGGACCGCGTGATTGAAGAACTGGCTGCGATCGCCTTTGCCAAGGCTACAGATTTTGTACAGATTTCTCATGGAAATGTGATACTGACGGATACCAGTAAGCTGTCGGAGAAGCAGATCAAGGCTATTGCCGGGATCAAAGAAGGAAAGAACGGTATAGAGCTTAAGTTAAATGATAAAGAAAAGGCTCTGGAGCTTCTGGGACGGCATCTTGGCATGTTTAAGGATAAGCTGGAAGTTACAGGTTTGGAGTCAGAACAGACTAAGCTGGATGATCTGATCCAGCAGATGCGTGGTGGTGGATAGTGAGTGCAGAACGTTTGTTGTTATCAGATAAATACAAAGCATTTCTCAGATGTGATGCACCGGTAGAGTTCCTGGAAGGGACAACAGCGGCCGGAAAAACCACGGTAGGGCTGTTTAAGTTCATGCTAAAAGTGGCAGAGTCGCCCAAGAAACTGCATATCATAGCAGCTAAAGATACCGGTACTGCTGAAAAGAACATCATCAACAAGGATCTGGGTATCATGGATGATTTTGGCATCCTTGTGGAGTACAATGGTAACGGAACCAAGGACGATAAGATACCACATATTCTGTTCCATACTTCCGATGGTGATAAAGTTATATACGTTATGGGCTACGGTGACAAGAAAAAATGGCAGAAGGCCCTGGGCGGTCAGTATGGCTGTCTGTATATCGATGAGATCAATACGGCTGATATAGACTTTGTACGAGAGGCTGCCATGCGCTGTGATTACCTGATGGCTACGCTTAATCCGGATGATCCTTCGCTTCCGGTGTATAAAGAGTACATCAACTGCTCACGGCCTCTGCCAGAGTGGGAAGAGGAAACGCCGCAGGAAATAAAAGATGAATTGAAAGAAGAGCCAAAGCGCGGTTGGGTGCATTGGTTCTTTTCTTTTGTCCATAACCTGGGCTTGCCTAAGGAAAAGCTGGACAAGATCCTGGCTAACACGCCGAAAGGCACGAAGATCTGGAAGAATAAGATCCAGGGGCTGCGAGGTAAAGCTACCGGCTTGGTGTTTCCAAATTTTGACCGGAAAAAGCATGTTGTCACTGCTGCCTGGGTAAGGGCAGAGATAAAGGCAGGGCGGATCCGTTGGAAGAAATTCTCCTGCGGATTGGATACAGCTTATTCTAGTAAGTCACCAGATACGATCTCCATGATCTTCCAGGGAATTACAGAAGACAGGCGACTGATCACACTGGCAGAAAAAGTTTACAACAATGCAGAACTGGAAACACCTATTGCTCCCAGTGACACAGCTGTGAAGTTTGTAGAGTTCCTGGAGCGCTGCCGTAAGGAGTGGGGATTTGCGAAAGACGTTTACATAGACAATGCGGATCAGGCAACTATGACGGAACTTAAGAAATACAAACGGCTGCGTGGCTGTCTCTATAACTTCTGGGATGCGTATAAGAAGCTGGAAATCCTGGATCGTATTAACCTGCAGCTTGGCTGGATCCAACAGGGCTGTTACTTGGTAGTTGATGAGTGCCCGGAACATTTGGCTGAGCTTGATAAGTACAGCTGGAAGGAAGACAAGGACGAACCGGAAGACAGAAATGATCATACGATCAATGCAGGACAGTACAGCTGGATACCGTATCGTAATCTGATCGGGTTTGAGGAGGATAAGAAATGAGGTGGTTGGAAAAAATGAGCGAAAATATTAGAAGAAGTGTAAGAAGCTGGTTAAATATCCAACCAGCAAGTCCATACAATATACAGATCACAGAAATGATGGACTTTGAAACTCATGCAATCAGGAACCGGATCTGGTATCGTGGAGACAGCAACGAACTGGAACAATTGTATAGTAACCTGGTTGAGTATGCGGATAAATATAAATTCTGGGCCAGTAGATGTACACCTGGAATGGAGATGCGAAAGATCCATACTGGCTTGCCAGGGTTAATGGTGCGGACACTGACTGCAATTACCCTGGCTGATATGAATGATTTTGACTTTGACAATGAAGGACAGCGGCAGATCTGGGAAGAGATTGAGGCTGAGAGCAAATTCCGGAAAAAGGTAGAAAAAGCTTTGAAAGATGTACTTTTTATTGGTGATGGAGCCTTTAAAGTAACAATTGATACCAAGAGAAGCCAATATCCTATTCTTGAATGGTACCCAGGTGACCGTGTGGAGATCATCAAGCATCATGATCAAGCACAGGAAGTTATCTTTAAGACACCATATGATATTAAAGGTGAGAGATATGTGCTGAATGAGCGCTATGGATATGGTTATATTCTGAATGAGTTGTACAGAGGCGAGCAGCAGGTAGATCTGAGCTGCCTGGATATAACCAAAAATCTGAAAGATTACACATTTGATGAAAATGTGATCTTGGCAGTTCCGATCATGGTATATGAATCCGCAAAGTATGATGGTCGTGGTGGATCTATTTTTGATGGCAAATTGGACAGTTTTGATGCATTTGATGAAGTGTGGAGCCAGTGGATGGACGCCTTACGCGCCGGCAGAGCCAGAACCTTTGTACCAGAGTCATATATTCCGAAAGATCCAAAAACAGGGGAGATAACGAAGCCTAACCCCTTTGATAACCGTTTTATTGTGGGTGATGACAATATGTCGGAGGATGGTAAGAACCAGCTCAACACAGAGCAGCCAAATATTCCGCACGAAAGTTATCTGGCATCCTACGTTACAGCATTGGATCTTTGCTTACAGGGAATTATCAGCCCAAGCACCCTTGGCATTGATACGAAAAAACTTGATAATGCCGAAGCACAAAGGGAGAAAGAGAAAACGACACTCTACACCCGGAATGCGATCGTAGAAGCTTTACAGGAAACACTTCCAGAATTGGTCAGCGCTGCGATCAATGCCTATAATATTCTACTGAAAAAGGTAGTTGAAGAGGTAAAGGTAGATATCCCGTTTGGAGAGTATGCCAATCCTTCTTTTGAGAGCCAGGTTGAAACTATGGCTAAAGCACGGCCTGGTGTTGCATTGATGAGTGTAGAAGCCCAGGTGGAAGAGCTTTATGGTGATTCCAGGGATGATGAATGGAAACAGGAAGAAATAGCACGTTTGAAAGCTGAACAGGGGATTGCAGAGGTAGAAGAACCGGGAGTCAATATGGCTGCCGGTATTTTTGATGTTAATCTGGGAGGTAATGGGGATGCAGGTTAAGGTAATGCAGCGGGTGAAGAGCGATGCCAGAGAAGAGTGAATATAATCTTGCTGCAGCTTTTCAGAAAATAGAAGAGGAACTGATGGCTTCTATGATCCAGAACATGGATCGGCATCGGGCAGAGGAAACCAAAGAAGGTTATAACTGGTCCATGTGGCAGACAGAGCAGCTGAAAGCCCTGGAAAAGTACAAAGTCCGTAACCAGAAGAAATACAGCAAGCAGTTTAAAAGCATTAATGACCAGATTGACAGTCTGATCCGGATGTCACGGTCAAAAGGCGGTATGCAGCAGGAAAGGCGTATACTTCAGGCAATTAAGAAAGGCTTTAAGGGGGCTAAGAAAACTGTATCGGGAGCTACGGCTGAGTTTTTCAAACTGAATGAGCAAAAATTAGAAGCATTGATCAAAGCCACCATAGACGATATGGAGAAGGCAGAAACGGCAGTACTCCGTAAGGCAAACGATGATTACCGAAAAGCAATCTTCAACGCCCAGGTTTATGCCAATACCGGTGCTGGAACCTATGAAAAGGCTGTAGACATGGCTACTCAAGATATGCTGTCCCGTGGTCTTAATTGCGTAGAGTATGCCAACGGCGCCAGACATACACTTTCAGATTATGCAGATATGGCGATCAGAACAGCCAGTAAAAGAGCTTACCTGCAAGGCGAAGGAGAAAAGAGGAAGGAATGGGGCATTGCTACAGTCATTATGGCAAAGCGTGGCAATCCGTGTCCTAAGTGCCTTCCTTTTGTTGGTAAAGTTCTCATTGATGATGTGTGGAGCGGCGGCAGCAAGGACGGGGTGGATCCGGAGACTGGAAAGAAATATCCTCTTATGAGCTATGCAATCAGCAAAGGGCTTTATCATCCAAGATGCAAGGACAGCCATACTACATATTTTCCGGGTATCTCTACAGCAGATGATACCTGGACTAAAAAAGAGTTGGAAGTAATCGGACTTCAGAGCCAGCAGGAAGCCCGGCAACAGTATGCACAGCGCCAGGAAGAGAAGTATAAAAGGTTGGCAAAATACTCTTTGGATTTGGACAATAAGAAGCAGTACTCAGTGAAAGAAACTGAGTGGAAGAAAGAACGTTGTGCTAATCAGAAGCCTATTGAAAAAAATCTTAATTCAGATATAATAAAGTTACCAAGAGCAGAAAATTGTATTATTCCTATAGGAAAATTCACAGAATATGCATTAAACCCAGAAAAGGATCCAGATAAAGCGAAGGCATTCAAACAAGCGTTGGGATATACTATGGAAAATGCGGATGAACTTATTGAGCAAATACGAAATAAGGTTACGAAATATAAGGCAGATGAACGAGGTGACAATGGATACGGAATGACGTATCAAATTATTATGGATATAGAGGGACCGAATGGAAAAAGCGCCAAAGTGTTGACTGCGTGGATAGATGATCGAAAAAAAGAAGAAACAAGATTAACAACAGTTCATATTGATAAAAGAAAGGGCTGAGAAAATGTTTAAATTGTATGATCGATATAAGCTAAAGAATGGAGAAATAGGACGGGCAGTAGACATTTTGGGAGATGGAGAAGCCTGCATTTTTGAATTTGAAAAAAGAGAGTTAGAAAATAGCGTTGATACGGTATTTTGGAAGGATGTTGAGAAAAAGTTGAGATAATACCACCAGTCAGTAGGCCGGTGGTATTTTTGTACTCATTTTTAGGAAAGCGAGGATAAGAAGATGAAGAAAGCAATGCTTAGTCAGCCCATGGCTGGAAAAACAGATGAAGAGATTATTGCAACCAGGGAACAGGCAATCAAGGTACTGGAGGCTAAAGGTTATGAAATTGTGAACACCCTGTTTACTGATGAATGGTACAGCAATGAAAAGATGAAAGAACGCGGAGTGGTACAGATACCTCTTTGTTTTCTTGCTAAAAGTTTGGAAAATATGTCCCTTTGCCATGTAGTTTATTTCTGCAAGGGTTGGGAAAAGGCTAGAGGGTGTCGGATTGAACATGATGCCGCAATAGCTTATGGGTTAGACGTAATTTATGAAGAATAATTGCGACGTCGCAAATGAAAGAAGGTGATCTTATGGGACTTTTATCGTGGATCAGGCAGATGTTTTTCAAGAAAAAGGAATGCTGCCACCACTACCGCAAGCATTGGAGCAGGGCTTCCGGTCCTTATGGGGGTTATGTACGGCGGTGTACCAAATGTAATAAGATTGAGCAGTAAGCACGCAGGCAAGTCCTGGGTGTTATTTTTATGCCCAAACGCGAGTATGGCATTAAACTCTGCGCGGCCGGTGACACCGATGGAAATGGATCAGTAACAGGAGTGACACTCCCAAAATGGAAAGGAGACTATTAACATGGCAGAAACAAATCAGAACCAGGCACAGCAAAACCAGCAGAGCACAGGAGACGGAGGCGCACAGGGCACACAGCAGAACCAGAATACTCAGCAGGCATCAACACCGGCTATTGACTATGGAAAGATCCAGCAGATGCTTGATGGCACGCTGGCAGCTAAGGAAGATACCGCATTGAAAGCCTACTTTAAGCAGCAGGGACTTTCTCAGCAGGAAGTAGAACAGGCGATCGCAGTTTTTAAGCAGCAGAAGGCTGCTAATACTCCGGATGTGGGAGCTATGCAGAACCAGCTGACACAGGCACAGGAGGCGGCCAAGCAGGCGCAGATCCAGAACGCTGCTATACTTGCTGCGGTAAGCATGGGGATTGATGCCAAGACAATTCCATACATCCTCAAAATGGCAGATCTTAGCCAGGCTGTAGGACAGGATGGAAAAGTCAATGAAGAAAATTTAAAAGCAGCGCTCAACAAGGTTCTGGAAGATGTGCCGGCATTAAAGCCGCAGGCATCCGGAACAACTGGATTTATCCAGGTGGGTGCAGCAAGCAGTGGAACAGGACAGCAGGCCAACCAGGCAGATGAGCTGTCTTCCATCTTTGGAAACAAAAAATAGAAAGGATGATGTAAATTATGGCAGTATACGATTACGCGGAAACTTTTATGCGTGAGTTAGCGCAGAAATATTCAAGGGAAATGATCTCCAATGATCTGACTCTTTCAAATCCAGGAATTAAGTTCCTGAATGCACAGACGATTAAGATCCCTAGAATGACTGTAAGCGGTTATAAGGACCACAGCCGCAGCAGCATGGGATTTAATGCCGGAACTATCACAAATGACTGGGAACCGAAAAAGCTGACCCATGACCGTGATGTAGAGTTTGCAATTGATCCAATGGATATTGACGAAACCAATCTTGTTGTAGAGATTGCAAATATCCAGAACGTATTTGAGGAAGAGCAGGCAATTCCGGAAAAAGACAGTTATCGTTTCTCTAAACTGTACACAGAGGCAAAGACCAATAAGAGTAAAGGAGCCGTAATTGATAATACAACTCTTACTGCTGCAAATATTCTTGACTGGTTCGATGAACAGATGGCGATCATGGATGATCAGTCCGTTCCACAGGAAGGACGTATGCTTTATGTGACTTCTGCAATGAACAAGTTGCTTAAGAGTGCCGAGGGAGTAACCAGAGTGATCAGTGCTGGCGCAGCGGGTGTAATTGATCGTCGTGTTCATGCTTTGGATGATGTAAACATTAAAGTTGTTCCGTCTGCGAGGTTTAAAACCAAGTATGACTTCACCAATGGATGTGCTCCGGCAGCTGCCGCAAAGCAGATGAACATAATGCTGGTACATCCATCCTGCGTTATTTCTCGTGACAAGTATGCATATATGAAGCTGTTTACACCGGGCACAGACTCCCGTACTGCTGACAAGTATGTATACCAGAACAGATACTACACAGACACTTTCCTGATCGAAAGAAAGTCCTGCGGTATTGCAATCAATGCAGAGGCAGAAGGGTAAGGTGAGAGATCATGACAGCAGAAAAAGACAATAAAGTCTATACGATTGATCAGAACCAGGTAGCGGCATATCAAACTGCTGGTTTTGATATTCGGGATGATGATGGAAAGCTGATCGAGTATGGAGTGGATAAAACCGTCCCGTATAGTGTTTATGCCAAGGTTCTGAAGGAAAATGAGGAACTGAAACAGCAGATTTCTTCTATGGAAGCTGAAGAAGAAAACGCAAAGACTGAAGAAGAAACGACAAAGACTGCGCGGAAGAAAGCAGGGCAGTAACATGGCCTACGAACCGTATGTAACTTTAGAATATTACCAGAAAGAATACGGCGGCAGCATTGTACCTGAGGGTGATCTTATCAAGGCCCTCCGCCAGGCCAGCCGCCACATTGACTCCCTGACTTACAACCGGATTGTAGGTCGGGGATTTTCTGCGTTGACTGACTTCCAGCAGGATCTGATCCGGGAAGTAGTCTGCCAACAGGCTGACTTTGAAACAGAAAATGCAGATGAGATCAATACGATCTTGCAGAGCTATAGCATAAACGGTGTGTCCGCTCAGTTTGGCAGTTCCTGGAATGTGTTTACGGACAAAGGGGTTGCCATGAAACGGGATGTCTACGCTATGCTGTGCCAGACGGGCCTTTGTTGCCGCTTAGCGAGGTGAGATTATGAAATATCCGTGTTTAGTACCAAAACGGCTCTGTAAGGTTCCTGTACATGTACATTTGGAGTCTGAGGAGCTGAGCAATGAGGGAGAACCCAAGTATAGCATGGATGCAGAGCTTCTCTGTAATTTCCAGGACAAGGCGAAGACAGTTCTGACTGCAGAGAAGAAGCTGATACAGATCACAGGAGTAGCTTTGTTTCCTGGAGACATTGCGCCAGACATGCCGTCTTTAAGTGGTGGCACGCTGACTGTATTCGGTGAGGAGCGCCGGATCGAACAGGGATGCAAGAACAGGAACCCGGATGGAACAGTAAATTATTGTAGCCTGGAGGTGGTCTGAATGGCATATGTGAAATCAACGGTAAAATTAAACATGCCGCGTATCAATCAGTTGACGCAGGCAGCAGTAACTGCATTGGAGAAAACAGCGGAGGCGTTGCATACAGAGGTCGTACAGGCCCAGATCATGCCATTTGATACTGGTAATCTGCAGAACGAAAGCACCTTTGTGGACTGCAGTGAGTCTGCCAGCGGAAAGGTAAGTATTGTATCAAGCACACCTTATGCAAGGCGGATGTATTACCATCCGGAATACAACTTCCAGAAGTATGAAAATCCGTTTGCAGGCGGTAAATGGTTTGAACCTTGGCTTCCTGGCGGTATCAGCTCCGACTTCTGCAAGGAAGCTTTTAAGAAGTTCTATAAAAAGGAAGGTGGTACGTGATGCTGCGACTGACCGATATCAGAGCCTGGATCAGCAGCTTGGGACCGGCAGAGGATGATCATGTTTATATTGGAAAACTGGATAATAAAAAGCAGAAATCCATAGGAGTTTATAACCGATCTTCTTCCGGAAGCCCAAACATTGCTCTGGGTGGTCTGAATTGCACCACTTATGATACAAAGCCGCTTTCATTATTGATACATTGGAACCGTAATAAGTCAGAGAGCGAAGCAGCAGCCTATGAGTTGTTTGAGAAACTTAGAAACATATCCAGTCTGAGCATAGGAGATATCCACATCAACTACATTAATCTGATGGTCCCGGAACCGCAGGATGTAGGCACAGATGATAATGGTGTATATGAATATGTGATCTGGCTGGATTTAATTTATCAAAGAAAGTGAGGACAAGAATATGCCAGGAGTAGTATATCCGGTACATAGTAATCAGTTTAAGATCGGTACTAAGGGCGTAGACAGCACATCTGAACAGATGGTGATGCCGGCCGATCTTGAAAACTTTTCCCCTGCCATTGATGGCCAGAATGAAGAATGGTATGCCATGGATGCAGAGGGATGGGCAAAAAGCATTGTAACAGGCAAGAAATTCTCTATTGATTTCAAAGGTAAGCGCTCTGTGGGCGATCCTGGAAATGATTATATTGCAGGGCTTGCTATGAAGATGGGAAAAGACGTCATGACGAAATTTGAATGGACTATGGTGTCTGGTGCCAAACTGGAAGGAATTGTGGTCATTAACGTTACAACCCCAGGCGGTGGCGATACAACCGCAGCTGATGCATTAGAATTTACTGCAACGTTGTACGGTAAGCCGACCTTTACACCGGCAGAGGCAGCATAAGGAGGGAGAAAAGATGGCAAAGGTAGTAGATATTACAGACAAGCTTACGTTTGATGGAAATTCTTGTCTGATGGTCAAAGGGGAAAAAATTGAAGTAAATGCAGATGCACCTACCATGATGAAAGTTCTCAATGTTACAAAGAATGGTGGGGCTTCAGAAAAAAATATGAATGAATTATATGAACTGGTATTTCCGGAGAAGAGCAGGAAATTAATTGATTCATTCAAGCTGCTGGTGCCTGACTGGATGACCGTTATCCACGAAGCTATGAAGCTGATCACAGGAGATATTACGAGCCAGGGAGAGCAGTGACCCGTACTACGATCTACTTGAAGACTGGGACCTGATCGTTTCCAGTTTTCTTACGCAGTACGGGTTACGCATAAGGACCAAAGAATTTGAAACAGTCAGCTGGGATGAATTTCGTTCCCTGCTGGCTGGTCTGTCTCCCGATACTCCGCTAGGGCGTATGGTTGCGATCCGGTCAGAATCAGACAAAGAAGTGATTAAACGCTTCACTCCGGATCAAAAACGCATTTATAACGAATGGAGAGACAGGAAAGCAGAGAGCATGACAAAAGAAGCGTATGAAAAGGCCATGGATAAGCTGGAACAGTTTATGGCTGACTGCTTCGGAGGTGGTTGAAATTGAAAGAGTAAAGCAGGAAAAAGTCCGGTGCCCGTACTGCGGGTATCCGGTCAATGCAATGAAGTCAGAAGATGCCAAATGTAAGGGCATCTTTTTTAAATGCAAGAATAGGGAATGTAAGAAGATATTTGAGTTAAAGATCTAAGACGCTGTGCCGATGTGCCTGTCTTAATGAAAAAGGCAGGTGACATATATGGCAGCAGACAGCGTAGGACAGATCGGGCTTGACCTGGTTGTAAATAAAAACGATTTCAATAGCCAGATGTTAGGAATAGAAAATCTGGCAAAGAAGGTAGGCAAAGCTCTTGCTGCTGCTTTTACAGTTAAGAAAATATTCGATTTTGGGAAGTCCTGCATAGAACTAGGCTCTGATCTGGCAGAGGTCCAGAACGTAGTTGATGTTACGTTTTCTCAAATGAGTAAACAGGTAGATAAGTTTGCTCAAAATGCTGCCGCTCAGTTTGGCTTATCTGAGACCATGGCAAAGCAGTTTACTGGTACCTTCGGTGCTATGGCAAAGGCTTTCGGTTTCAGTGAGAAAGCTGCATATGACATGTCCACGACTCTTACCGGGCTGGCAGGTGATGTGGCATCCTTCTATAACATCAGTCAGGATGAGGCATATACAAAACTGAAATCGGTGTTTACCGGTGAGACAGAGAGCCTGAAAGATCTGGGCATTGTCATGACACAGACTGCTCTTGACAGTTATGCTTTGGCCACCGGTTTTGGCAAGACTACAGCGAAGATGTCAGAGGCAGAAAAAGTTGCCCTGCGGTATAAGTTTGTACAGGATCAGCTGACAACCGCAGCAGGTGATTTTTCCAGGACATCTACAGGATGGGCTAACCAGGTCCGCATCTTACAGTTGCAGTTTGACAGTTTAAGAGCAACCATAGGCCAGGGACTTATAGCCGCATTGTCTCCGGTGATCCAGGTGATCAACACGATCATAGGAAAACTTTTGAGCATGGCAAATGCTTTTAAAGCCTTTGTTGCAATGCTGTCAGGCGGCAAAAAAGACGGAAACATTACAGAGACTGCTGCCGGAATGGAAGCAATCGCTGCAGCAGCGGATAAAGCAGGTGCTGCCACATCAGGCATAGGAAGTGCCGCAAAGAAAGCTGCAAAGGATATAAAATCGGCAACTACAGGCATTGATGAGCTAAATATCATAAATCCAGACAGCGGATCTGATAGTGGAAGCGGATCCGGAGGTGGTGGAGCAGGCGGCTACAATGCAGATGACTTTGATATGGGAACACTTCCAGAACAGGAAGATGTAGTTAGCGGAAAACTGCAGAAGATAGCGGATCTGATGAACCAGTTAAAAGACTCTTTCACAAGTGGCTTCTGGGATGCTTTTGGTGATACATCTGTATTTGAGTCAATTCAGAATAGTATTCAGTCCATAAAAGATAGCCTGAGAGATATTTTTACTGATTCTGATGTGCAGACAGCGGCTTTAGGTTTTGCCAATACACTGGCCCAGTCCTTAGGACAAGTTACTGGTTCTGTAGCAAGCATCGGTGCAACGATCGCAGATAATCTTCTGGGCGGCATTAGCAGATACTTGGAACAGAATAAGGACCGCATTAAAGATTATCTGGTCCAGATGTTTAATATTGGCGGTGAGATTGCAACATTAGTTGGAAATTTCACAAGTTCCATTGCAGGGATCTTTACTGTATTTCGCAGTGACTCAGCGAAACAGATCACAGCTGATATCATAGGCATTTTCAGCAGCTCCTTTATGGGAGTTACAAAATTAGGCAGTAAATTTGTCCGGGATCTGATCCAGGTTATAACAAAGCCTATAACCGATAATGCTGGTCAGATCAAAGAACGGATACAGGGGCTATTAGATGAACTGCAGCCTATATTTGATAAGCTGAAAGAATTAATTGATAAGATATGGGACGGCCTGAATACAGCTTATGATACTGTTGCAAAGCCAGTATTTGATGCATTTACAGAAGCGATATCCTCAGTTGTGGACTGGATAACAGAAACTCAGACACGTTTTGACGGAGCTATTGGAATTGTTGCTGCTTTCTTTGGGGCATGGGAAGTTGTAAAACTTGGTGAATTCATCATTAATGCTGGTGGCGTCGTATCAATGCTTTCTGGAATGGTAGCTGGTTTTGTAGCAAATGCGGCCGCTATTGCAACGCATACAGCAGCGCTTATAGCAGATAAGTTAGAAACAGCCGCTATTGTTGCTATGTATGCCAAAGATTTTGTAGTAAACCTGGCGCAAGGGACAGCGGCCCTGGTGCAGCAGGCGGCCCAGTTTGTTATCAATACAGCAGCAAAGATAGCGGATACCGCAGCCCAGATCGCTATGACTGCAGCTACAGTGGCTTGGAATGCTGTATGTGCGATCGCAACGACGGTTACAACTGCGTTAGGAGCTGCTATTGCATTCCTTACCAGTCCGATCGGTTTTGTTATCATTGCTATAACAGCGCTGATTACGGCGGGAGTTCTTCTGTATCAGCATTGGGATGAAGTCAAAAAGTTTGCAGCCGAAGCCTGGGAAGCAATTAAAAAGACAATAAATAATGCCATCGATGCGGTTAAGGTGTTCATATCCAGTACGCTTGAACTGATAAAAACAGCCTGGGAAACTAAGTGGAACCAGATCAAGGCACTTGCATCTAACCTATGGAATGCGATCAAAACTCTTGCAACATCTATTTTCGAAGCGATTAGAGACAAGCTTTCCGAGATCTGGGATAGTGTACGCCAAAACATTGAAGACAAATGGAATGCCATTAAGGATTGGTTTGAAGACATCTGGAAGAAAATTAAAGAGGTATTCAAACCGGATGCAATGATCGAGATCGGCAAGAACATCATGAACAAACTCTGGGACGGTTTAAAATCCGTCTGGGATTCTATTGCTGGATGGCTCCAGAGCTGTGCTGATTTTGTCGGTAACGTCTGGGATGGCATTGTGGATGGCGCAAAGAGCCTTTTCAAGAGTGCCAAGGAAGATGCAGAGGATGATGAGAAAGCAGATGACAGTGATGACTGGGATTATGGCACCAATTCGCCTGTATCCGGTCATGCCTCCGGTGGCTTCCCTAAATCCGGGCAAATGTTTGTAGCCCGTGAAGACGGTATTCCGGAGATGGTTGGAAGCTGGGGCGGACGTGCCGCAGTTGCCAATAACATGCAGATTACAGAAGGCATCACCCGCGCTGTTCAGAGTGGCATGAGAGCATGCATGGCACCTCTGGTATCTCAGATTACTGCTATGTCCCAGACTGCAGCGCCTCCGCTTGCGACAATGGGAACAGGCGGAACCGTAGCAGCCTACAGCTATGGCGGTGACCGGTTTCAGGATATGATGGATCGTGCTATGGTCTCATCCAATGCGGCATCGGAAGAACAGTTAAATGTTATGATCGAACTTCTGAAGAAGATCATTGAGCTTATAGAAAATCTGGATCTGGTAGTAAATATCGATATCCGGGAACTGCGAAGGAAGTTAAAAGACCTTGAAAAGCGTTCCGGGGTAAGGTTCGACTAAAGAAAGGAGCGGGATACTATGGCAGCGTTTATAACAGTCAACGGGCGGGAATTTCCTGCTCCTGACAATGTATGGGACCTGATTATTGCAACTAATGTTACAGCTGGCAGAAATGCCCAGGGCGAATTCATCGGGGACAAGGTTGGACGGGATCAGTACAAGATAGATAACCTGCAGTGGTCATGGTTGGATGCGGAAACCTGGGCAGAAATGTGTCAGGCCTTCGCATCCTTTGTTGTGACAGCTAAGATCTGGGATCCAGTTAATAATGGTTGGATAACCTTACAAATGTATCCCGGCAATAGAAGTGCGACAGCAGGCATAAATGATGCAGAGCAGCGCCCGCTTATTTATAAACTTTGTAAAGTAAACATTGTAGACTGTGGGGTGATCGAGTAATGCAAAAAGCTAGTGATGCGTATAAGCAGATGATGGAACAGCAATATAGAAATCAATTTTATATGTGGGTTACGATCGGTGTAATTAATCAGACAGCCCAGAACCAGGCTTATGCATCCGGACAATATGCGCCCATGTCAAACCTTACTAAGCCCTATCAGAACTATGACAGAGAGTATACTTACGGCACTTTGGAACAGGACTTTTTCCGGGTAGATGGCAAGATGCTTTTTCTTCCAAGAGATGGCCCATATTTTAATCAGGGTATCGTAAGCGCTGATCTTTTAGGCACGATCACAACCAGGTTTAAAGACGGACCATATGACATTAAAGGCCTGACTATAGAATTTGGAGAAGCGTATCCAACAGAATTCAATATTGTTTCAAACAAAAAGACTGTAACTGTTACCGGAAATGCAAGCGGCCATTTTACTACGGAGGAAACCTTTCTGGATACGGACTATATCCAAATTGTGCCGTTGAAAATGGTAAACGGTCAGGGAAGACTGAGGGTACTGCAGATCAGCATGGGTGTAGGTATTAACTTTACCAATCGACAGATAAAAAACAGTAGCAAGAAAGAGTTTCTTTCCTGGATCTCCGCAGAGCTTCCGACTACGGACTTAAGCCTGACAGTAAAGAACGAAAACAGGCGTTTTGATGTAGAAAATGAAGACTCAACACTTAACTTTTTAGAGATCGGTCAAAAGGTTGAGGTTTCTTATGGGGCTACCCTTCCAAATGGAGAAATAGAGATCTTTCCTGGCACATCATTGTTACTGGACTCATGGAAGGCGTCTGATGATGAAGTATCATTCCAGGCAAAGGATGTTGTAGCAGCGTTAAACGGTACCTATTATTGGGGTGTTTATGGCAATGCCAATCTGTATGATCTAGCTATAGATGTGCTTACAGATGCAGGACTGGAAGAACGGGATTATAGCATTGATAGTTATCTGAAAAATGTACAGATTGTTAATCCGCTTCCGGTTGCAACACATGCAGAATGTTTGCAGATCATTGCCAACGCAGGAAGAGCAGTCATTATAGTGGATCGCACAGGCGTGATCCATTTAAAAGCAGGGTTTACAACTGTAGCATCTCCGGAAAAGATGGAGGTTATTGGAAACAATGCGGCCAGATGGTCTAATCCTAAGAGCATTGTACTTTCTGATGCCAAGTATGGTTATGGAACATTATGGAACGATTTTTTCAGAGTAGATGGCAGCATGTATTTTCTTCCTCATGGCAGCAACTACCTGAATGAAGGCTATGTGAGCGCTGATATAGCGGATGCAGATGGAAGCTTTAAAGATCCTCCGGGATTTACGGTCGTATTAGAAGCAGCGTTTAAATATTACGGCCTATCTATGGAGTTTGCTGGAAATCCGCCAACCAAGATGCAGATTAGAACCTATTTGGATGGAGAACTTCAGGAGACATATATGCATACCGATATAAGCAGGTTTACAGAAGTGCAGCATGAATTTCCTATTTTTGACAAGATAGAGTTTGCATTTCCTTCTGGAAAGCCTGGAAATGGTGTGGTTGTTCGGAAAGTTAGTTTTGGCGATGTTACAGATTTTTCTGTGACTTACAAGACCATGACAGATACTCCAGTAGGAGCCAGAACACAGCTGTATAAGGATCTAAATGTTGTTATGACAAGATTTTCAGAGTCCGCAGAAGCAGAAAAAGAACTGTGTAAAACTACAGTTACAGGTGGCCAGATTTTGGATTGCTATCTTAATAATGCAAGCTATGATCTATCTGTTAATTATGGAACCATCATTAAAGAGTCTTCCTATACAGTACGTGTAGATTTAACGGATGTGACCGGAGAAGTTGAGTTGATCGTGACGGGAAAAGAGTATCTGAAGAATGAAAACAATTATGTTATACAGCTAAATACCACTGGAGAGACAAAGAACTGGTCAAACATCCTGATCAGTGATCAGGAACATGCAGCTACAGTAGCAGAGTGGGTTGGAAATTACCTGAATAACAACATTGAGTATGATGTGTCCTATCGTGGCGATTTTAGACCAGATGCAGGAGACATTATTTTTCTTCAGGGACATAAAACAGATCAGATGCAGGTCTTCCTGGAGGAACATGATCTATCATTTTCAGGCGGCAAACTGTCTGGAAGTATAAAAGCAAGGAGGGCGATTGATGGCGTGGAAACAGCCGAAAACGGACTGGGCCGGAAAAAGTGATGCAGACGGGAATTATACCGGCGATTACTTTAATGCAGATGATTATAATCGCATTAAAAATAATATTGCAGAACTTCACGTATTAGCAAACTCTGTGTATTATCCAGAAATTTCTATACAGGATGCCGGTGCAGACAAAGCGGTAGGTGATTACCTGTATGCAGATGAGATTAATGTTCTGGAAAACAACTTGGATAAGATCTGCCAAGGAACGATCCCGAAACTGGCCGGAAAGAAAAAAAGCTATTATGAAAATACTGCTACGATTGATTTTGTTGAACTTAACAGGATCGAAAAATGCTGCCTGGATCTATATAACAACATTGTGAACCAACGTGATAATGGACGATACCGTTTATCCTTCACGCTTGGAACTGGAAGGAGAGGATTTTAGTGGCGTTAAAAACAAACTATAAAGATGCCGCTTGGGCAGGAGATCGGCTTTATACGATCGCAGACGCAGGAAGCGGAAAAAGCACCATAACGGATGAAACAGAGTATACCGTTGAAGGGGATGCATTTGGTGCAAAAGATATCAATGAGACCAACGCAGCAATCAACCGTCTTACCAAAGAACCGACTTGGGTTACCTTAAAGGCATCTGGTTGGAGCGGATCAGCGGCGCCTTATACACAAAAAGTAAGTGTGGAGGGAATAACGGCAGACGATTACCCGGTACTTGTAAGTGGTCTGGCAGACGGAGCATCTACAGAAGTAACCAAGGCCTACAATAAAGCGTTTGCACTTGTAGCGGCAGCTCCAGGGATAACAGCAACCGGCAGTGTGACATTCAAAGTATATAAAAAACCTACGATAGACATCCGAGTAGGACTGAAAGGGGTGTAAAACATGGGATTGGTTTTAGTGACTGGTGGCGGTGGAAGTGGATACGGCTCTGACGATTGCACAGCTACAGTACAGTATATTGCGAAAGGAAAAACTGCTATCTGCTCCGGGTCTGACGATGAACCGGCAGAAGGAACAATGGAAGTCGGAAGTATTTTAAATTTTAGCGTTGCAGCGTGGAGCGGACGGCAGATTTTGTTAAAGTGGCAAAATCCTTACGCTGCGGCAGGCAGGCCGTTTGGTGGTGTTTTTGTTAGGTATAGTACCACTGGCAATCCGGGTGCTACTGGTGGAAACTGGATTTATACTGGATATGGAGATAATCGCAATCCAGGAGGCTGGGCACAGGCAATCGTTACGTTGCCAAATCTTAATACAAAATACTATTTTTCTTGTACAGCGTATTGTCCATGCAGTGCAGGTGATCTGTGGGGAAATACGCTTCATGCTTCATGCTCTACAGCGGATGTGCTGCTTAAAGTAATTTCATACTCACAGGATTATAAAATTCCAAGTGGTTATAATACAGCGGACATCTTTTGTGTTGGAGGAGGTGGAGGAGGCGCTTATGGATGGGTTTCAGGTGGCGGAACATCAGGCTATTTTGTGCATCCTGGAGGAGGTGGTGGCGGTGGTTTTACTTCTACAGTTTCTGATATTGCTGTGTCAAAAGGGCAAATCCTTAATTGCTCTGTTGGTGCAGGTGGTGCAGGCGGAAACTACAGCACCAGTTCAGATGGTTATGGTGGATATGCAGGTGGCGCAACCTATGTAAAACGTGACGGAGTAACTCTTTGTAATGCAAATGGCGGTAATGGAAGTGATTCCAGAAGTAATGGTGGATCTGGTGGGTCAGGTGGTGGAAAAGGTCAAATGTGTGGCCGCGGAGCTCCTTCAAGTTCAGAAACTCACACCAGCCGAGGAGGTAACGGTGGTACCAATGGCGGCACTGGATATGATGGAAAAAACAGACAGATAGGAGGAGCAGGGCAAGGATACACAACCAGGCCATTTGGTGAAAACTGGGGAACAATCTATTCTGGCGGTGGTGCCGGTGGAGCCGCATGGACACAATATTCATTTGCAGGTGGTTATGGTGGTGATGCAGGCGGAGGCAATGGTGGATGCCCTATTTATATAACAAAAAATGGTCATAGTGATAGTGAAGGCGATTATACATATCCGGAGTTTTCATATAACATATTGGCTACTTCAGGCGCAGCTAATACCGGAGGAGGTGGAGGAGGTGGTGGATGTGATCCGGCACCTGTTGCAGCTGGCATTTATAACAGTGGTAGTGGCGGGTCTGGTGTTATTATGATCCGCTTAAGATAGGAGAGATGAAAATGATCAGGGAGTTTGCACGGCCATATATAATGACCGATAAAACAGGAAAAGTCTATAATATTGAAATGCACATCAGTTATGAGGAAGCAAACCGTTTTGCGCGCAGCATTTACGGAGAAGGGGCTGGGGCAGATGAATATAGGTACCTGGTGACCATTGGAGATATTAAGAAAAATGGCATATTTTACAATGTATTGGAAGATGGAACCTTATCAGCTGCAGAGTATATTCCATCTGAGGAAGAGAAAATCAATGTGCTGCAGTTGGCTAATGATACGTTGGATGAGCAGCTTACAGAGACACAGATGGCTCTTGCTGAACAGTATGAGGTAAATCTTGCATTGAATGAAGAAGTTACTAATACTCAGTTGGCATTAACGGAATTATATGAATCAAAGGAGGCATAGTTATGGCAAGTTATATGGTATATGTTTACGCAGATCTGATCCGAAAAGGGAGAAAAACACTTGAAGGCGTACCACCAAAAATTAGAGCAGAAGTTGAAAGACTTTTGAAGGCTTAAGGGTTTACTTTTTTATAATGCAAAAAGAAAAGAGGTGACATCATGGGACGTATCATAACAGCTAAGTTTATATCAGGTAGTCATTTTGCTCAGGCATTCGGAAATCTGTGGCAGTATGATTATGGCGCAAAACTTATATTAGAGGGATTAGAACTTCCAGTGGCTGCAGAAATCCATTTTGCATCTATGGAATGCGGTGGGGAATCAGAGACACGGATTGGTGTAACAACAAATGGAATTACAGAGGTAAAAATCCCTAACGTTCTTTTAGAAATAAACAAGGTCCAGGATTATAACCTTTATGCTTTTGTGTATTTGACAGATGAAAAATCCGGATATACAGAATATAAAATCCTCATGACGGTTCGGGCGCGTCCGAAGCCTGGTGAGGAACATCCGGACACAGAAAAGGATCATCCGCTTGCTGATGCGGTCCAGGCAGTAAACGCTGCAGCCGACCGGGCAGAGACCGCGGCGGGGAATGCTGCAGAGAGTAAGGTTGCTGCAGAAGATGCAGCTGAGCAGGCTGACAAAAGCAGAGTCGCAGCTGAGACAGTAGCAAGGCATGTAGCCGAGGCAGGGCGTACTGCCCTAACGGATATCGCATCAGCCAAGACCGATGCAGTAGAGACCATCGAGACCGCTAAGACAGGCACAGTAAAGGCGGTGGATGATGCCAGAGAGACAGCTATCAAGGCCGTGACAGATGCACGTATGGTGGCAGAACAGAGCTTGTCAGAGGCTAAGACAGATGGAGTAGCTGCTATCGGAACAGCCAAGACGGAGGGCCTGCAAGCGATAGATAAAGCCAAAAGCGACATCGAGACGGCACGGAGCGGTGCTATCAAGGACATTGATACTGCCAAGACCAGCGGTGTCCAGGCCGTCGAGGCTGTAACCGCAGGTATCGAGCAGACCAAGACATCTGCTTTAGAAGAGATTGGCAGCAGCAAGACAGCCGCGGTCCAAGCAGTAGAGACCGCAGAGAGCGAGGGTGTGGCGGCAGTAAACGCGGCGGTAGAGGCGGGAAAGACCAACTTCGTCACGGACGAGAGCTTGACTCTTTCCGGGCGTGCTGCAGATGCAAAGGTTGTGGGTGATGAGCTGGCGAAGAAGGCTGACCAGACGGACCTGGAATACCTTCGGAAGCGGCAGAATATCCTTGTTGGAAGCGAGACGGGCAGTCGTGTCTGTGTTACCGACGCGTTTGAGGCACCGCTGGAGGGGCTGGTGCTGTATGGCAAATCCACGCAGGTGACGACGACAGGGGCACAGCTCTTAAATATTCCGGATGCAGAACGAACAATAAGAGGGGTGACACTTCGAATTCAAAATGGCGTGATTGAAATGAACGGAACAGCAACAGAGAGCGGATATGCATACGTGGACATTGCGAAAACGCCACTGACCGGAGTGTATACGTTATCTATAGATGGCGCTGTGAAAGGAGCGCTTTTAGATGATAAGTTTCAGAGATTGATAGAATCAACGGCGAGTTTAAATGGAAAAACGGCGCGCATGCTGACATTTTACATCACAAAGGATGTGAAGTATTCACTAACAGGGATTAAAGTCATGCTTAACGCCGGAGACACCGCACTCCCTTGGGAGCCATATACAGGCGGTAAGCCATCACCGTCACCAGATTATCCGCAGGAGATTCAGAGTGCAAAAAGCGAGGTAGTGGTGCATGGAAAGAATCTTTTTGGTGGAAGATTTTACTATGCAAACTACTCAAATGAAGTGTTGCAAATTGATGAAATTAAGAATGAGAATGAAGTTAAACTGCCGTTTGCTCCGACATATGAAACTTTTGGAGTTTGCAAAGTGATAAAATGCCAGAAAGGAAAAACTTATGTTATCTCAGTGACGAATCCGAACAAAAACGCAGCTATAGGTATGGCTGAATACGAAAATATAGAGAAAGCACTCAATTTTAATAATGCGCTCGGATTTACCAGAATGAACGATAAGATATTGGAAAAATCATACACTGCAAAGAGTGATGGAATCCTTGTATGTGGAATTGCGGGTTCATGGACTAACGGGACAACAACTTTACATGAATGTACAGAATCAGAGCTTTTGCAAGTAGAAGAAGCATCGGAAGCCACTGATTACGAGCCTTACCGTACCCCGCAGACCATCACCATCACATCTCCAACCAGTCTGCCAGGTATTCCTGTTTCATCTGATGGTAATTATACAGACGATACAGGACAGCAATGGATCTGTGATGAAGTAGATCTGGAGAGGGGCGTATATGTGCAGAGGGTGTATTCCATTATTGTTGATGGAGAAGATGTGACTTTTTCGCAAGCAGGACGATATTGCAATATGAATTTGAAAAAATTGCCAAGCGCGAAGAGCATTATCGGAACGAGTCAAAGGATCGAGGCCAGGAGTACATTTACTTCAGAGACGTGGAATTTCAACCCAGAAATGGGCTTTTTATATCTTATAAAAGAAAATTATGCGGAAACTATTAACGAATCCTGCAAAGAACAT
>ERZ1026884.295-NODE-295-length-35107-cov-6.518287_pt1 | contig 35107 bp, 27 predicted proteins | sample MGYA00380172_ERZ1026884 | MGnify/ENA primary metagenome ERZ1026884 (study PRJEB33269, sample SAMEA4719808) | human gut metagenome | biome: human-associated habitat; feature: organic feature; material: feces | place: Cameroon | collected 2013-10 ... | reverse complement strand
ACTTGCGCCGATGGTACTGCAATGCAATGCGGGAGAGTAGGTAGCCGCCTCCTTTCAATTTCAGAAGCCTCGATTACGAAAGTAGTCGGGGCTTTTCTGTTTTTGCTTGATTTATATCAAACCTAAGTGTTACTAAGTGTTTAATTACGTAAAAATGCGCTGATAATCAGCCGATTACTTGCATAATTCGATTTTTTTTTGTATCTTTGCAAACGATAAGAATAAGGATACCAGTATCTTGTGCTTTTTGTTGTGTGAGAAGGTATCCATTAAGGTATCTAACGGGACTGAGGTGAGCAGCCTTTCTTTTTCTCACAAGTTGCCACCGCGAAATCTCTGATGTTGTATTTCAGCTTTTCAGGTTCCATAAAACAATTAATATGAAGAGAATAACAATGGTATTAGTTAGCATGTTAATGCTGACATTAGAAATTCATGCAGCGTCGGCTGCAACATCAGGAAATGTATCCTCTACCAGCGAGATGGACTGGACTCCAGTGATGGACGCTATCATTCAGGTAGAGAGTAAGGGTGATCCGAAAGCTAAGAGCGGTAACTCTGTAGGTGTGATGCAGATCACTCCAATTTTAGTAGCAGAATGTAATAATATTCTGAAGCGCAAGAAATCGAAGAAGCGCTACACTTTGGCTGATAGATATAATGTAGCTAAATCTAAAGAAATGTTTCTATTGATTCAGAGTGTCTACAATCCTCTTAATAGTATCGAGCACGCAATCCGTTCATGGAATGGTGGTAATCATTTCAGTAAGAAGCGTACTCAGAGATATTTCGAGAAGGTAATGAAACTTTTGAAAAAGTAATTCTTTTTCCATAAGGCCCGATTGTTCTGAAAAAGAGCAATCGGGCTTGCTTTTTACTCGTTTTCGCCTCTTTTATGTACGTTTTGTTGCTATTCTGTTTAATAACTGTTAAATATATGCAGATTTCTGACAAAATGTTTGGTGGGGTCGGAAAAAAGTCGTACCTTTGCACTCGCAATTCAGAAATGAGTTGATTATATCGCGGTGTGGAGCAGTTGGTAGCTCGCCAGGCTCATAACCTGGAGGTCGCATGTTCGAGTCCTGCCGCCGCAACAATGATCGGGTAAGAAGTTGGTGAACAACATCTTATCCGATTTTTTTGTGCCCTAATTTATTAATTTAACATTAAATATTTGTTTAATTCGAATTAAAGTGCTACTTTTGCACAATAATATTTTTATGTGCAATTAATAAAAAAGGAAGGGCTTCAATATGTCAGTATCCAAAACAAGACAAAAACTGGTAGATGTCGCACGACAACTCTTTGCCAAGAATGGTATAGCAAATACTACAATGAATGATATTGCTGTAGCTTCTGGTAAGGGAAGACGTACGCTTTATACTTATTTCAGTAGGAAGGAGGATGTCTATTACGCGGTGATAGAATCAGAGTTGGAGCGTCTTTCGGACAAGTTGGACGAGGTTGCTAATTGCAAGATGCGTCCACAGGATAAAATCATCGAGCTTATCTATACTCACCTCAGTATGATCAAGGAAACGGTTGTAAGAAACGGTAACCTCCGTGCTGAGTTCTTCCGGAATATCTGGATGGTTGAGAAGGCAAGAAAGAACTTCGATGAAGATGAAATAGAGATTCTCAGAAGAATTTATGCCGAAGGAAGAGAAGATGGTGAGTTTGATATTGATAACATCGATCTGGTGGCCGATATTACTCACTATTGTATCAAAGGTCTCGAGGTTCCATTTATCTATGGACGTTTGGGCCATGGCATGAATGTGGAGTCGAGCAAACCTCTGGTTGCCAAGGTGGTTTATGGTGCCTTGGGAAAGTCGGGCTTGAAACTCTAAATAAAAGATAGTAAATACGTAACTAATTGATAATTAATTAAATAAGAAAGAAATGGGATTATTAAGTGGTAAAACAGCCCTTGTAACAGGTGCTGCTCGCGGCATCGGTAAGGCTGTCGCTATGAAGTTCGCCTCTGAGGGCGCTAACATCGCATTTACAGACCTCGTACTCAACGACGATATGGCTGCCGGTTTGGAAGCTACTCGTAAGGAGATTGAGGCTCTTGGTGTAACCTGTCGTGCTTATGCTGGTAATGCAGCAGATTTCGAGGAGACACAGAAGACTGTTAAGCAGATTCATGAGGACTTCGGTTCTATCGATATCCTGGTTAACAATGCAGGTATCACCAAGGACGGTTTGATGCTCCGTATGAGCGAGGCTCAGTGGGATGCTGTTTTGAATGTAAACTTGAAGTCAGCCTTCAACTTCATTCATGCTTGCTCTCCAATCATGCTTCGTCAGCGTGGTGGTTCTATCATCAACATGGCTTCTGTAGTAGGTGTTCATGGTAATGCAGGTCAGTGCAACTATGCAGCTTCTAAGGCTGGTATGATTGCTTTGGCTAAGTCTATCGCTCAGGAGTTGGGTCCTAAGGGCGTACGTGCCAATGCTGTAGCTCCTGGTTTCATCGAGACTGCAATGACTGCACAGTTGCCTGAGGAAATCCGCAAGGACTGGATGAAGAAGATTCCATTGCGTCGTGGTGGTCAGACTGAGGATATCGCAAATGTTTGCCTCTTCCTCGCTTCCGACTTGTCTAGCTATGTAAGCGGTCAGGTTATTCAGATCGACGGTGGTATGAACATGTAATCTCTCGGCAATCGTTTTATTGATAAAACATGCAGGTAGTTTACGAAGACAACCATATAATCATAGTCTCTAAGAGAAGTGGCGAAATCGTGCAGGGCGACAAGACCGGCGACGAACCTCTCTCGGAGACTGTGAAACAGTACATCAAGGAGAAGTATCACAAGCCGGGAAATGTATTCCTCGGTGTGGTGCATCGCCTTGACCGTCCTGTTTCGGGTTTGGTCGTATTTGCCAAGACTTCTAAGGCATTGAGCCGTCTGAACAATATGTTCCGGGATGGCGAAGTTCACAAAACCTATTGGGCAATCGTGAAGAATATGCCAAGGGAACCTGAGGCTACGCTCACCCATTGGATTGTAAGAAATGAAAAGCAGAATAAGAGCTATGCTTACGACCATGAGGTGAAAAACTCGAAGAAAGCGATATTGAAGTATAAGGTGATAGGTCATACAGACCATTATACACTTCTGGAGGTGAACTTGATGACAGGTCGTCATCATCAGATAAGATGCCAGCTTGCCAAGATGGGATGTCCTATCAAGGGAGATCTGAAATACGGTTCTCCACGTAGCAATGCAGATGGCAGTATTTCTCTCCTTTCACACAGAGTTGAATTTGTTCATCCTGTGTCTAAAGAAACAATAGTAGCAGAGGCTCCGCTGCCGGATGATAATCTTTGGCGGGCTATTGCACCCTAACTCAAAAATCCATGCTTATGAAGAGGTATGCGAAATGGGCAGGAATCACGGTGTTGACTCCATTGGTGCTCATCTTGTTGTTATCCATTCTGCTTTATCTGCCACCTGTTCAGAATTGGGCGGTAAAGCAAGTGGCTGCTTATGCCTCAGAGTCGACGGGTATGGATATTTCGGTAAGGAAAGTACGCCTCGTCTTCCCTCTGAAACTGGGAGTGGAAGGCGTAAAGGTACTTCAGCCAATCGACTCACTCAAGAATTCCCCAAACTTGGCTTTAAGAAATAAGAGAGATACCGTTGCCGACATCCAGAAGATGGTGGTAGACGTACAATTGTTGCCTCTTTTCGAAAGTCAAGTCATGGTGGATGAACTCAATTTCACCCAGATGAAGGTGAATACCACGAATTTTATTCACGAAGCCAGAATCAAGGGCAATGTAGGTAATCTGCGCCTGAAGGCTCATGGCATTGACCTCGGTAAGGAGAAGGTGAGGGTGAATCATGCCCTGTTGGCTGATGCCCGACTCTCGGTAGAACTGAGCGATACTGTGCCGCCGGATACTACGCCTAGTACCAATTTCTGGAAGGTGAATATCGAAAAACTGAAACTGAAGAACACTGATTTCGTATTACACATGCCTGGAGATACTCTTCAGGTGAATGCTTATTTTGGAGATGCGGTGGCGCAGACTACCTATCTCGACCTTTATAAAGGACTTTATCAGATAGGTCATCTTGACTGGAAGAATGGCAAGGTGAACTATGACCAGAACTATATCCGTCCGGTATCGGGCATGGACTTTAACCATATCGCCCTGTCGGCCATGACTTTGAAGGCAGACTCTTTCTATTATTGCGATTCGAAGATAGATGTCAAGATTCGTGAAGCTCAGTTTAAGGAGAAAAGCGGTTTGCAGGTAGACCAGCTCTATGGCAGATTCGTAATGGATTCCGTGAAGTTGCAGTTGCCTGATATCTGTCTCCGTACCCCATACTCCCAGTTGCAGGCAACGGTGGATATGGATATGAACGCCTTTGCTGATAGGAATCCTGGCAAGTTGATGGCACAGCTGAAGGGTGCTCTGGGCCGTTCAGACCTGCTCCTCTTTGCAGGCGATGCCTTCCCAAGCGCCATGAAGAAGAAATGGCCATTCTATCCGATGAAGATAGAAGGTTCGTTCAAGGGAAATATGCAGCAGGCATCTTTCTCGGGCTTGAAACTGTCGCTGCCAACAGCCTTCGAACTGAGTGCAGATGGTAACCTGAGTAACATGACGGATATGAACCGTCTGAAGGCAAATGTAGATCTGAAGGCACGCACCTATCATCTTGACTTCGTTACCGCCATGCTTGACCCTTCTCTGATGCAGGAGATACGTGTGCCTAGCGGTATCGGAATCCGCGGCAACATTCAGGCAGACGGCTCCAGATATGCTACCCGACTCGCCATTACCGAAGGTCGTGGCAGGATGAAGGTAGATGCCAAAGTGGATGCGAAGACCCGGAAAGACGGCAGTATCGATATGAACCGTCTGGCTTATCAGGCTAAGATTCAGGCGCACAACATCCAGGCAAAGCATTTCCTGCCAAAACAGGATTTGCATTCTTTCACCGGCTCATTGGAGGCGAAGGGAGTGGGAACCGATTTCCTCTCTCCTCGTACCCGATTGCAGGCTAAGGCACAGGTAAACCAGATTCAGTATGGCAAATACAAACTGGATCATGTATTGGCAGTGGCTCACGTTGCCAATGGAAAGGTGCATGCCGATATCGACAGCAAGAACCAGTATCTTACGGGACTCGTCAGCCTTGATGCACTTACGAATTCCAAGAAACTGGAGGCTACCCTGGTGGCAGATGTCCGCGATGTGAATCTTTATTCGTTAGAGGTAACGAAGGCACCGATGCGCCTGTCGCTCTGCGGTCACATGGATATCAGGTCCGACCTGAAGGATAGTCACGACATCATGGCTTCGATGAGTGATATTACGGTTCGTACGGCAGAAAAGAATTACCGTCCGGTGGGTGTTGACGCAGATGTCTTTACCCGCAGAGATACCACGCATGCGGTCATCGATTGCGGCGACTTCCATCTCAACATGGATGTACACGGAGGCTATAAGCAGTTGATGAGCCGTTTTGCCGGTCTGCAGAAAGAATTGGCTCATCAGCTCAGAAACCGTCATATCGACCAGGTGAAGATTCGCAGCCAGTTCCCGTTCGGTCATGTTTATCTTACCACGGGAAAGGATAATTTCATTTCCCGTTTCATCGCTTACTGCGGTTATGATTTCAAGACGGTGGATATGAAGATGACCATGTCGCCTGTAACAGGTGTAAATGGTTATCTCAACATCGATTCACTGGTAGCGAGTGGTATGCAGTTGGATACAATCCGTGCCTTGGTGAAGACAGAGGGCGATACCATCCGCTATGCTGCCCGTGTTCAGAACAACAAGCATAATCCTCAGTATGTGTTCCGTGCACAGGTAGAAGGCGAACTGCAGGAGAAGGGCTCCAATATTGATGCCCGCATCTACGATGCCAAAAACAGATTGGGTGTAGATGTGGGGCTGGAGGCGCTGTTGCTGGAAAACGGCGTGAAGATTTCGCTCATTGATACCCATCCTGTCCTGGGTTACAAGAAGTTTACTGCCAACGATGACAACTATCTGATGTTGGGCAATGACGACCGAGTTTCTGCCAATCTGATTCTGAAGGCAGCCAACGGCATGGGTATCCGCATATACAGCAATGATGAAAACGAAGAAGCGCTGCAGGATCTTACGGTGAGCATGAGCCAGTTTAATCTGGATAAAGTGCTCAGCGTGATTCCTTATATGCCTGATATCTCGGGTATTCTTGACGGCGACTTCCATATTATCCAGACCAAGGATGAACTCTCGGTTTCTTCTAATCTGAACATCGACAATATGGTTTACGAAAAGTGTCCGATGGGAGATGTCGGTACTGAATTCGTTTACATGCCAAAGAGCGATGGTTCTCATTATGTAGATGGCTTCCTCAGCTATGAGGGCGAAGAAGTGGCTACCGTGAAGGGTACTTACAAGTCGAAAGGTAACGGTTATCTCGATGCCGAAGTGGGTATGGAGAAGTTGCCTCTGCATTTTGTCAACGGTTTTGTTCCTGACCAGATTATGGGTCTGAAGGGATATGGCGAAGGTAAGTTGAGTTTGAAGGGTGCCTTGAGCCAGTTGGATGTAGAGGGCGAAGTATATCTGGATTCGGCTTATCTCGTCAGTGTGCCGTATGGTATCACGATGCGTTTTGCCAACGATCCTGTCCGTATCATAGGCAGCAAGTTGCTCTTCGAAAACTTCATGATGTATGCCAACAATGAGAGTCCGCTCAATATCCAGGGCAGTCTCGACTTTACGAATTTAGAGAAGATGATGCTCGATATCCGGATGAGAGCACAGAACTTCCTGCTGATAGATGCCAAGGAAAATGCCCGTTCCGAAGCTTTCGGCAAGGCGTATGTCAACTTCTATGGTGCGATGCGCGGACCGGTAAGCAATCTGAAGATGCAGGGTAAACTGGATGTGCTCGGCAATACGGATATGACGTATGTGCTGAAAGAATCGGAACTGACTACTGATACACAGCTCGATGAGCTGGTGAAGTTCACGAATTTCAAGAGTGGCAAGCCTGTCGTTGTCGAGCGTCCGGCACTGGAAGGATTGAGTATGATGTTGAGCATGTCGATAGACGAGTCGGCTCATATCCTTTGTGCTCTGAATGCCGACCAGACCAACTACATCGACCTGATGGGCGGTGGTAATCTGACGATGACTTACAATTCGGTCGATGGCATCGGCATCACGGGCAAGTACACCCTGAACAATGGTAAGATGAAATATTCGTTGCCAATCATTCCGCTGAAGACGTTTGATATCCAGGACGGCAGCTACATCGAGTTTAACGGAGATCCGTTCAATCCGGCTTTGAACATTACGGCAACAGAGAATGTCAGGACGACGGTGAACGAGGGACAGGGAACCGGTCGCTCGGTAGATTTCATTTGTGGCGTAAAACTCTCGCAGACATTGAATAAGCCAGGTATCCAGTTTATTGTTTCCTCTCCAAACGATGCCACCTTGCAGGATGAACTGAACACGATGAGTATCGAAGAGCGGGGAAAGATAGCCATTACGATGCTGGCTTCGGGCATGTATCTTGCCAACGGCAATACCAATTCGTTCTCCATGAACAGTGCTCTGACCTCTTTCCTCAACTCGGAGATCAATAATATTGCAGGTTCAGCGATGCGTTCAGTGGGTGTGGATGTCGGTATGTCGGTAGATAACTCTACCAATGCAGCAGGTGCCATGCACACCGATTACAACTTTAAGTTTGCCAAGCGGTTCTTCAACAACCGTTTGAGTTTCAGTGTGGGCGGCAAGGTTTCTACCGGTGCAGAAATGGAGAATGCAGCTAACAATGATGATGTGTTCTTCAACAATATCGAACTGCAGTACCGTCTCAACGAGGGTGCGAGCCAGTATATCCGTGCCTTCTACAACAACAATACCTACGATTGGCTCGAAGGTTTGATAGGTGAATACGGTGTCGGTTTCAAATGGCAGAGAAAACTGCAGCACTTCAAGGACATCTTCCGTTTGAAGAACGATAAGCAGCAGATTCCTTCAGCCCCAATGGAGAAGAATCCTGCGGAGAAGAAGAGTACGAATGAAAAGAAGGATACGATGGAGAAAGCCAGAACAAAGGCCTTTGACCCATTGAAACTTAACGAAAAGTAATAATCGATATGAAACAGCAGAACAGGTTATACCTTATTATATATATGGCAGCATTGCTGATGTTGTCGGGGCAGCTCATAATGGGTTGCTCTTCAACCAGTGCGCTGAAAGAAGACGAGCAGCTGTTTACGGGACTGGTACCTATCGAGTATAAGAACTACGAGAAGGGAGCCTATGCCGATTCTACCATCGCCGAGATGGAGTATGCCCTGGCTTCGGCTCCGAACGGTGCCTTGTTTGGCAGCAGTTATTACCGCACACCGTTCCCTGTGCGCCTGTGGATATGGAATGCTTTCTCTCAGTCGGATGGAGCAATGGCTAAGTGGATAACCAAGGTGTTCGGTTCCAAACCTAAGCTGATGGCGAATGTGAATCCGCAGCTCCGTGCACAGGTGGCTGAGCATCAGCTCGATAAATATGGCTATTTTAACGGTAAGGTGACTTATGATGTGCTGACACAGAGCAATCCGAAGAAGGCAAAGGTTGCCTATCATGTAGACTTCGGTCATCTCTGGACGCTCGATTCGATGGCTTATCTCAACTTCCCAGCCAAGAGCAAGCAGCTCATAGATGCTTCCATGGCCAAGGCGCTCATACGGAAGGGGAGTCCTTTCAATGTCGCCAACATGGAATCGGAACGTCAGCGTATCACCCGTTTGTTCCGCAATAGGGGCTATTATTTCTATCAGAACAGTTATGCATCTTATCTTGCCGATACCGTGAATGTGCCCGGCAAGGTACAGTTGCGGCTGATGATGGCAGACAGCGTGGACGATAGGGCTACCCGCCAGTGGTATATCGGAAAGATTAATGTTAATTTCAGAAAGCAGTATATGGAGGAGTTGAAGGATTCCTTTGTGCGCAGTTTTCTGAGTTTCCATTATAACGGTAGAAAGATGCCGATACGTCCGGGCATCGTTTTGCAGAGTCTGCGCCTGCGTCCCCGTGAACTGTATCGGGTACGTACCGAGGAACGTGCCAAGACCGGACTTCAGGAGATGGGACTCTTCAGCTATTCCAGCATCCAGTTCACTCCCCGTTCGGTGCAGACCGTTGACAGCTTGGGCAATGTAGTATATCGTGACACCTTGGATGCCAATATCGACCTGGTATTCGATAAACCATACGATTTCTATGTCGAGGCAAATGCCCGTGGCAAAACGACCGGTAGAGTAGGACCGGAGCTGGTTGTGGGTCTTACCAAGCGCAATGCTTTTCATGGAGGCGAGAAACTTACTGTCAACCTGCATGGTTCGCATGAGTGGCAGACCATCAGTCAGGCTGGCGGTGGTTCCACCCGCATCAATTCCTATGAATACGGATCGGATGTTTCCGTAGAGTTTCCTCGCATCATCACACCTTGGAATATGTTCCGGACGATGGAGCAGAATGAGCGCAGATACCGTGCCGGACACATGCCTACCAAATATCGGGGTGTGCCAACCACTACCATCAAGGCTTCGATGAATGTGCTGAACAGAGCCAGCTACTTCCGGCGTCATGTGGCATCGGGCGAGTTGACTTATGCCTGGTCAACCTCTTATCAGCATCAGCATTCTTTCAGCCCGCTCATTCTCTCTTATGAGTTTATGAACAGCCGCACAGCCGCTTTCGATAGCATCCTCGCCCTGCATCCTTATCTTCAGATATCGATGCGCGACCAGTTTGTGCCTAAGATGAGTTATACCTATACTTATCGCAGTCCGCGCCGTTACCGTCATCCTATCACCTGGTCAACCACCATCAGCGAGGCAGCCAATATCCTTTCGCTCGGCTATATGGCGGCCGGAAAGGGATGGAATGAGAAAGACAAGAAGATGTTCAAGAATCCGTTTGCGCAGTTCCTGAAACTGGAGACCGATTTCGTGAAATATTGGCGCATCACCCAGGATGGTACGCTGGTGGGACATGTCAATGCCGGCATCATCTGGAGTTACGGCAATGCCGAGAATGCTCCTTATTATGAGCAGTTCTATATCGGTGGTGCCAACAGTGTGCGTGCCTTTAATGTCCGGAGTATCGGACCGGGCAGGTACCAGCCTACCAACAGCAAGTATTCGTATATCGACCAGACGGGCGACATCAAGTATCTGATGAATCTGGAATACCGTCAGAAGGTTTGGGGCGATCTCTATGGAGCCCTTTTCCTGGATGCAGGTAATGTGTGGACCTTGCGCAACCATGAGTACAGCCCGCTCGGCAAGTTTGATGTAGACAAATTCTTCCGGCAGCTGGCGGTAGGCACCGGTGTCGGCGTGCGTTATGATATGGGTATGTTTGTAATCCGTGTCGACTGGGGAATCGGTCTGCATGTTCCTTACGATACAGGCAAGAGCGGTATCTACAACATCCGTCGGTTCAAGGATGCCCAGAGTCTGCATTTCGCGGTGGGTTATCCTTTCTAAGTCTTTGGGGGATATATCCAAAAATAAGTCTGATATGTGTTACAGATAGTGCATAAAAGGACAAAAATTGATATTAATCAAAAAAAAGTAGGAAAACGTGCGGTTAACTGCATTTTTTTTGTTACTTTTGCATCGTTATTTTTTAAATAACTATCAACTATTAATAAATAAAAGTATAGACAAAAATGAAACCTACGTTATTGCTTTTGGCTGCCGGAATGGGTAGCCGTTATGGTGGTTTGAAACAGCTTGATGGTCTGGGTCCTAATGGTGAGACTATCATGGACTACAGCATCTACGATGCTATTCAGGCTGGTTTCGGAAAGATCGTATTCGTTATCCGCAAGGACTTCGAAGATCAGTTCCGTGAGAAGATTCTTTCAAAGTATGAGGGTCATATTCCTGCAGAACTTTGCTTCCAGGCATTGGATGATCTCCCAGAGGGATTCTCTGTACCAGAAGGTCGTGAGAAGCCATGGGGTACAAACCATGCTGTTCTGATGGCAAAGGATATCATCAAGGAGCCTTTCTGCGTAATCAACTGCGATGACTTCTACAACCGCGATTGCTTCATGGTAATCGGCAAGTTCCTCTCTGAACTTCCAGAGGGCAGCAAGAACCGTTATGCCATGGTAGGCTTCCGTGTGGGTAACACCTTGAGTGAGAATGGTACCGTAGCTCGCGGCATCTGCTCTAAGGATGCTGAGGAGAACCTCACAACCTGTGTAGAGCGTACCGAGATTATGCGTATCGACGGTAAGGTATCTTACAAGGACGAGCAGGGCGAGTGGGTTGCTGTTGGCGACAATACTCCTGTTTCTATGAACGTTTGGGGCTTCACACCTGATTACTTCCAGCACAGCGAGGAGTACTTCAAGGAGTTCTTGAGCAATCCTATGAATATGGAAAACAAGAAGGCTGAGTTCTTCATCCCATTGATGGTCAACAAGCTCATCAATGAGGGTACAGCTACTGTTAAGGTGCTCGATACTACCAGCAAGTGGTTCGGTGTAACTTATGCAGCCGACCGCCAGAGTGTTGTTGACAAGATCCAGAGTCTTATCGACGAGGGTGTTTATCCAAACAAGCTCTTCTAATTAAATGAGATGGATATAAACATTAATATATTGACAGATCAGGAAGCCGCTATTCTCCGAGAGACGATAGCGGCTTCTCATCATATTGTCGTCTGTGCACATAAGTCGCCAGACGGTGATGCCATCGGCTCTTCTCTGGGATGGGCTGGTTATCTTCGCTCTTTGGGCAAGAAAGTTGACATTTGTGTGCCGGATATGGTACCGGATTCTCTTTCCTGGTTGCCAGGAGCAGCTGATATCCTGCGGTATGACAAGCAGCCTGAGCAGGTACAACGGGCTTTCGATGAAGCCGACCTGGTATGCTGTGTTGACTTTAGCAGTGAGGGACGTCTTGATGAGATGGATCATGTATTGTTGGGTTGCAAGACTCAGCGTGTCATCATCGACCACCACCTGGCTCCTAATCTTGAGGCTAAGCTGCTGGTTTCGCAGCCACATGCCAGCAGTGCCAGCGACCTGGTATTCCGTGTAGTCTGGCAGTTGGGAGGCTTCCCACAGATGGATCAGACCTGGGCTACCTGCGTATATTGTGGCATGATGACCGATACGGGTGGTTTCACTTACAATTCTACCCAGCCTTATATCTATTACATCATCTGCTTGCTGCTTACCAAGAACATCGACAAGGATAAGATATACCGCAATGTCTTCAATAATGCCCGCATTCCGGCAGTCCGGTTCCGTGGCTATCTGATGGATAAGAAACTGCAGGTAATAGAAGAACTTCATGCCAGTTTCTATACGGTGACCCGTGAAGAGTTGAAAAAGTATGACTTTATCAAGGGCGACCTGGAAGGACTGGTGAACGTGCCTCTTACCATTAAGGGACACAAGCTCTCCATTTCTCTTCGCGAAGATACGGATATAGACAATCGCATATTGGTAAGTCTCCGTTCTGTAGACGATTTCCCATGCAACAAGATGGCAGCCGAGTTCTTCAATGGTGGCGGTCATCGCAATGCTTCCGGTGGCAAATTGCTATGCAGCATGCAAGAGGCAGAACAGATAGCACTGAAAGCAATCCTGGCATACGCCGATATGCTGAAGTAGCCGTTTTTTCCCTTAGAAATGACGAAAAAGACAGAAAACAACCCCGTTTTGAGGCAATAGGATGATAATAAGTGATAAATAATAATAAAATCAACCTATTCCTCTCGGTGTTGTCTTATCTTTTTTGTACCTTTGCCCAATAAATCAGATTTTAAAAAGAAGAATGAAGAAATTTTTGTTTGCAATGATTGCTTTCGCGGCTGTTTTATCGTTTGCCGCATGCAATGATAGTGAGACTTATAAGGACATGCGCGACAGAGAGCTTGATTCTATCAGCTCCTTCTTGCGTAAGGAAAATATTAAGGTCATCTCTGAGGATGAGTTCAACAGACGTTGGAATAATAATCAAAGGCTGACGGATACTGCAAAGAACAACAACGAATGGGTACTTTTCAACAGTAACGGTATCTATATGCAGGTGATTGACCAGGGATGTGGCGACTATATCAAGAAAGGCACATCGGTAGATGTACTGGTCCGTTTTGATGAGTACAACCTTTCGTATGCTGCAGAGATGAGCGATAAGTGTCTCACGCTTTCAAACAAAGTTCCTGCTTATTCCTATTATATTGATAAGATAAGCGTAACCAATACTTCCGGTACATTTACCGGTTCTTTCGTTGATCCTAAAGCCAGTCTGATGGCCAATACTTATAATTCATCCAGTTATGGCCGTGTCAGTGCCACCGTGCCTAGCGGTTGGCTCATTCCGTTCACTTGGATTAAGATTGGCAGACCAAAGACTGATGATGACCGCATCGCTCATGTCCGCCTGCTCGTGCCTCACTCTTATGGTACCACATCGGCATCGGGCAGTGTGCAGGCATGTGTTTACGACATGACCCTGCAGAAAGGAAGATAAACATAAATTCAGAAAGATATATTTATGACACTGATTAAGTCAATTTCTGGTATCCGCGGTACTATTGGCGGTCCAGCGGGCGATACTTTGAATCCGCTCGATATCGTAAAGTTCACTTCAGCATACGCTACCTTCATTCGCCGTAGCGGTGCTTCGAAGAGTAATACCATCGTTGTAGGCCGTGATGCGCGCATCTCTGGCGATATGGTAAAGAATGTAGTTTGTGGAACCCTCATGGGTATGGGCTACGATGTGTTGAACATCGGTCTGGCTACTACTCCTACCACCGAACTTGCTGTTACCATGAGTGGTGCAGCCGGCGGTATCATCATCACAGCTTCTCACAATCCACGCCAGTGGAATGCCCTCAAACTCCTCAACGAGAAGGGTGAGTTCCTTACTGCAGCTAACGGTAACGAGGTGCTGGACATCGCAGAGAAGGAAGACTTCGACTATGCGGATGTAGATCATCTCGGAAAATATACAGAAGACAATACATTCAACAAGCGCCATATCGACTCCGTACTTGCTTTGAAGCTCGTAGATGTCGAGGCTATCAGAAATGCCCACTTCAAGGTTTGTGTAGATTCCATCAACTCTGTTGGTGGCGTTATTCTCCCTGAGTTGCTCGATGCACTCGGTGTAGCATATACTTTCCTCAATGGTGAGCCAACAGGCGACTTTGCTCATAATCCGGAGCCATTGGAGAAGAACCTTGGTGGTATCATGGATGAGTTGAAGAAGGGTGGCTACGATATGGGTATCGTTGTCGATCCTGATGTTGACCGTCTGGCTTTCATCTGCGAAGATGGCAAGATGTTTGGCGAGGAGTATACATTGGTAAGCGTAGCAGATTACGTGTTGAGCAAGACTCCTGGCAATACCGTCAGCAACCTTTCATCTACCCGTGCCCTCCGTGATGTAACCGAGAAGCATGGTGGTTCTTATTGTGCTTCTGCCGTAGGCGAGGTGAATGTTACTACCAAGATGAAGGATGTTCACGCTGTCATCGGTGGTGAAGGCAATGGTGGAGTTATCTATCCAGAGAGCCATTATGGTCGTGATGCCCTCGTTGGTATCGCCCTCTTCCTGAGCAGTCTGGCTCATAAGGGCTGCAAGGTGAGCGAACTCCGTGCCAGCTTCCCTAACTATTTCATCGCCAAGAACCGCATCGACCTCACTCCATCTACCGATGTAGATGCTATCCTCGTGAAGGTTAAGGAGATGTATGGCAAGGAGAAGGATGTCACCGTAACAGATATCGATGGCGTCAAGCTCGACTTCCCTGACAAGTGGGTTCACCTCCGCAAGAGTAATACCGAGCCTATCATCCGCGTATATAGCGAGGCTTCTACCATGGAGCAGGCTGATGAGTTGGGCAAGAAACTCATGCAGGTGGTTTACGATATGCAGTAAGATACAGAATATAAGATATTAAAAAAGAGATGAAGTAACGTTGGTTTTGCTTCATCTCTTTTTTTTTTGCGCAGATTTTCCTCTGCATTAGTGGTAGAAAAGATTAATCACTAATCACTACTCACTACTCATTGCTTGCAAAACTTCAGTAATTTGAAGAAAGATAGAGAAAGATTTGGCTTTCTCAGATAAAAATCGTATTTTTGTTGCAGAATTGCAGAAGATGAGGGTTCTGAGGCCTTCGTAGCAGCAATGAAAAACTTGAACCGCTCCTTATGTGGAGCATAAATGAAATTACGAAAAATGGAATCTATTATAAAGTATTATCAGGTAGCCCATGTCGGGTTCAGTCTTTCTTATCCTGATTCCTGTCGGGAGGTTATGGCTGTATTGCTGGAGGCTTATCAGGGGTTTGAATGCGATGAGCAGGTCGCATCTGCTGCCCGGACCTCCTTCACTCTTACCTTGAACGAAAGCGGGGAAGAACTGAGGAAACCTGCCGGCTTCAGAGAGGAATGCAGACAGGATGAGGAGGGACAGCTCATTATCAGCGGTAGTCTGGGAGAGACGCAGAAGGCGTTTCTGATGGCGATGACTGATATGAAATCGATACTGGTTACCGGTCTTGATTATCAGCATTCCAATCTTCTGGTTCCTGCTGGCGTTTTCTGTCAGAAGTCGGCTCTCGGTTCCATCAAGGCAACTGTTGATACCTCGCTGATGCTGCTCTATGCCATGCGCTCGGCTGCTAGAGATACACTTCTGTTTCATTCTTCTACCGTAGTAAAGGATGGCAAGGCTTATCTCTTTCTGGGCAAGAGCGGAACGGGCAAGAGTACGCACTCCGGACTGTGGCTCAAGCACATCGATGGCACCCGACTGCTGAATGATGACAATCCTGTGGTATATGTCACGCCGGAAGGAACGCCCATGGTGAGTGGCTCGCCTTGGAGCGGAAAGACACCTTGCTATAAGAACGAGGAGTATCCGATAGGGGGAATTGTACAGTTGCGCCAGGCACCGGAGAATAAAATCAGAAAGCAGACCGTCATAGAGTCTTATGTATCTATCAAGTCTTCTGTCTCCGGCAAGGCATGGGAGAAGGAAATTGCTGATGGCCAGCATCAAACAATCGAGAAGATTATCGGGGCTACCCGGCTCTATCAGCTCGACTGTCTGCCTGATGCCGATGCAGCCCTCCTTTGCTGTCAGACCATCAGTCATTAAAACCAATCGTGCAATAGAAAGATGAATACATCCGATTCAAAATATAAGGCAATTGCCGCGCTCGAGCAATTCATCCGTGAAGGTCGTCCTGTCAAGTTTCCGGTCAAGGGAACCAGCATGCTTCCCTTTATCGTAGGTGATAGGGATTGCGTTGAATTCTATCCGGTAGAAGGAGAGTTGAAGGTGGGCGATATTGTGATGGCGAGGGTCGAAGAAGGCTATCCGGTGGTGCATCGCATCGTCGGGATAGAGCCTGTCGCTGGAGACGCATCCTTTTCAGCAGATGCTTGTCGCATCGTGCTGACGGGTGATGGCAATCTCGGCTTTAAGGAGCATTGCCTGCGCAAGGATGTCATTGCAAAGGCGCATGTTGTCATCCGTCCCGATGGCAGCCGTAAGAGTCTCATCTCACAGCAAGCGCTCAGAAACTGGCACAGATGGCAACGGTTGAGGCCTATACGCAGGTTACTGCTTAAAATAATCAAGCTCTATATCCGTTTATCATATAAAAACTAAAAAAAAATACAATGAAGATCAAGAACGATTTCAAGCTCCGCGAGATTTGCGGTGAGTATGTGGTAACAGCCGAAGGTATGCAGGCTGTAGACTTTACCAAGTTGATCTGTCTCAATGAAACTGCCGCCTTTCTCTGGAAGACGGCTGAGAAACAGGGCGAGTTTACGGTGGCTTCGCTGGCTCAGGCTCTGTGCGATGAGTATGATGTAGTGATGGCTCAGGCAGAAAAAGACTGTGAGGCGATAGTTGCCCAGTGGCAGAAAGAGGGACTGGTATGAGAAAGTATGCACTTTGGTTTTTCCGCCAGATGTCTGCCGTGCGGGGCCGTTTGCTGTTGCGCATCATCGCCGGTCTTCTGCAGGTAGCTTTAGGTTTGTGGCTCGTCTGGTTGTGTCGCCGGTTCATCGATGTGGTGATCTGGCGGGGCAATGTGCTGCGCGAAACCATCGTGCTTTTTTCAGTCATCGCCCTGCTGATAGCCCTTCGCCAACTGGTATTCTATCTTTCCGGCATCACCGAGGTTATCCTTCAGAATGATATGCGTAGCCGCCTCTTCAGGTTTGTGCTGGGCAGGAAACTCTATGCCGTTAAGCGTCAGGCTGAGGCTGGTTCCGGGAAACCGGCTTCTGAAATGCTTTCCGGCGATATCAGTCAGCGTTTGGAGCGCGATCTCTCATCAGCCTCTTCGGTAGTTACGGATATTCTGCCCACGATTGTTGTCACCCTGGTGCAGCTCTTCGGTGCCTTCTTCCTGATGCGTTCCATCGATTCCATCCTGGCATGGAGTCTTCTGGTGCTTACGCCGGTGGTTGCAGTTTGTGCCAAGTATCTGGGCAGCCGACTCAAGAAGATGACGCTGGCGATACGCGAGGAGGAGAGTAGTATACAGATGATGATTCAGGAGACGGTAGAGCATGAACTTACCATTAAGACCTTGCAGGCAGAGAGCACGGTTTCCGGTAGGGTTGGCAGCATGCAGCAGCGTTTGCATCAGCTGGTTCGCCGTCGTATCCGCTTTACGTTGTTATCCCGTCTGCTCCTGGCTTTCACCTTCAGTTACGGCTATTTCGGAGCCTTTGTCTATGGTGCCATCCAACTCAAGAACGGGTTGATAACCTTCGGTGTGATGACCGCCTTCCTACAGCTTGTGGGTCAGATACAGAGTCCTATCATGTCGCTCTTGGGCATGATTCCCCAGCTGATTCATGCTTCAGCGAGTGTAGACCGGTTAGTAGAGATAGAAAATACCGAACAGGAGGAGTCTCTTTCTCAGGCAGATGCTCCTATTCCTTTGCAGTGTGCTTGCGGTATCCGTCTTCAGGACGTGAGTTATTCTTATCCCGATGAGCGAAAGAAGGTTGTTGTCAGTCATTTTTCTTATGATTTCCGTCCTGCTACATCAGTGGCGATAGTAGGAGAAACCGGTTGTGGCAAGACCACCATCCTGCGCCTGCTGTCGAGTATTATCCAGCCCGATGGCGGAAGGATTGTGCTGTATGATGCCAAAGGCAAAGCGGTAGAAGGAACCGGCATGCGTTCGCATATCGTGTATATAGAGCAGGGTAATACGCTGATGAGCGGAACCATTCGCGACAATCTTCTTCTTGCCAATCCTGTGGCTACTGATGATCAGCTTACCGAAGCCCTTCATGTAGCCTGTGCCGATTTTGTTTTCAGTTTGCCGGCAGGTATGGAAACGAAGATAGGAGAGCATGCCACCCGTTTGAGTGGCGGTCAGGCACAGCGCATTGCCATAGCCCGCAGTCTTTTGCGCCAAGGTAACATTCTGTTGTTGGATGAAATCAGTTCATCGCTGGATGCCGAAACCGAGAAGCTTCTTTTCGACCGCCTCTTTACTTCGTATGCCGATAAGACTATTATCTGTGTTACGCATAGGAAGGAGGTGGCAGACAGATGCCAGGAGCAGATACGGCTGTGATGATGTGTTTTTATGGTTTTAGCCACCTGCCTTTATCGTTTATATTCTTTTAAAGAAACCTTCGTATTCATCGTCCAAGATTTTCCAAACGCCATTTTTGCGACCTCCTTCTCTTACAATTAAGTTTTGGTCGGAAAGTTGTTTGAGGTATCGCTGTACTTGTCTTAAAGAAATCCCCATGTTTTCCGACATTTGGGCAGCACTGATTTGAGGCGTCTGAGAAATCAACTTATAGATTTGTCGTTGAGCTTTTGCAAATTCTTTTGTGACATTTGCTTTTTCTTTTACGACATCATCCGTCTCTTTTACGACATCTTTTACGACATCGTTTGCCTCTTTTATGACATAAGGGTTATCTTTTACGACATCCACCCCATAATTGAGGTTCCATAGAGTAACATGAAATTCCGTCGCATTGGAACTGAACTCTGGTGCGTGATAATTTTCCAAGTTCTCAAAACGCTTGTATTCACCAATAATCTTCTTCATTCCACTGCCTCTACGCTCCATGAGTTTCAAGCGATGGAAAAAGTCTGCAAGTAAAGGGTTGCGACGTTTTGATGGCACAGTCAGAGGATTAAGTTGTTGTATCAATCGTCCATCAAACATGCCACCAGGGGAATACACTTCCATACGGTCGTCATACATATCTATATGTATCTCACTGCCAAGTTCCATGTAATCACGATGAATGATGGCATTGCATATCACTTCGGTTACGGCACGCTCTGGATAATCTGGCAGTTCTTCTCGATATTCAGCTTCTTTCCACCATCTTCTGTGGGAGTTGTTTCTCACAAAAGCAACAGCATCTTGCAATTGACTGATGACACTACCTTCCAATTCGGCATCATCCAAAGCCTCCCCCAAACCACTCGTCATGTCAAGTCCATTCCAACGTGTGCAGAAGATACGAGAATGGCGTATAGGGGAATCATCTGCCAATAATGCACCGGCATTGGTTAGTTTCCCGTCATTGTCAACTATTCCCCATGAAACGAAATCACTATCATCAAACGATTGGTTCAATCGCTTAAAATGAACAGATTTGAGCTTGGAGAAAGACATATCCTCAAACTTGTATGGTGATGGGATAGCATCGAACGAACGACCAGCACCTCTCATAACAAGGCTTTTCAATTGAAGCCTGTTAGCTACCACAGATTCATTGCCAACCCTTACAAATGCCAATCGTTGCTTATCACCTATATAATAATATGGTGTCTCTTGTCCTTTATAGACATGAAGCAGCACAAGCTTCTTGCCATCTACTTCCTTAAATTCAAGGTTGACAGCAGGTATAGGGTCAAGTTTGGTTTTTATCTCCTCACTTATTCTCTCTGCATCACCTTCAGCATCAGCAAGTCCTACCACATGGTCGTCGTCACTGATACCAAACACCAATGTTCCGCCCTCGCCATTGGCAAAGGCAGAAACACTTTTTAGCCAACTCTTAGGTCGTTTGACTTCGAGTTGCTGTTTCTTGTCGTAGGCGGTTGCTTCACCTATTAACTCATTTATGTTCATTTAAATTTTATTTCTTGCTTAGATTTCGAAAATTTTCATGCGTCACTTCTGGCATATGTTGAACGATTTCTCCTTGTAAGAGTTTACCATTCTTCTTTTTATTGCCTTTAATCCCATCTTTACTCCATGTTCCCCATTGCTTGAAGAAAAAAGGTACGGCAAATTTATCTGCCTGCTGTTTTATATTCAATACCCACTCTTCTTTCATAGGGCGTGCAATCGGACCACTTTCTCCTCCAACTATAATCCAATCGATACCTTTTAAATCAAGTGTCCCTAAATCACACAATAGAGGTTCACAAGAAAGAAATTTTACTTGTGCTGTGAGTTTTCGTAAAAAATCCATTCTAAACTTTGTTGAGACATCCTCAACTGTAACACCTAACCAAACATTTTCAGGAACTGTACGTGAACCAAAATATTCTGCCATTCTTTCTGCTCTTTTCGTTAACAGTTGATATGTGTGTTGCGGAGTTTTACGAATTACACTCATCACTTCATCGACGAATTGAAACGGAACGTTTTCGTGGAATAAATCCCCCATAGAGCATACGAAAACAACAGATGCTTTGCGCCATCTTAATGGCTCTTCTAAAGCCTCTGGATGAATCGTATTTTTAAAGCCATTGCGGTATTTGTAATTGCCCATAGCAAACAATCTTCGTGCCATAGCTTCTGCATAGCAATGCTCACACCCTTTAGAACGTTTAGTGCATCCTGTTACGGGGTTCCATGTTCGTTCTGTCCATTCTATTTTTGTGGTCCGCATAACTTATACTCTAAGATTTTCTTATTTTTATAAACATTTTCGTATGTAACTAAAGGAGAACGATTGTCAAATGTAATCTTCTTTTCTTTTTTCATTCTCTTGATTTCTTCTGAAGCATGAGCAGGTAGATGACCGTGATTCAGAGCATAGTCATACGCATCTTTATTCGTTCTTATCGTTAATGATAGAATTGCAGCACGCAAGTCTTGTTGGAATTTCATTATTTTCGTTAGTTCAATATTGCCAAACAAATCCACTTGTCCCTTATCACAATCATCATTGATATCAAAGTTAGCTTCCCCATTAAGATTGTTTTCTGCCCATGCCGTTTGAAGAAATTTGTCAACACCTCTTGGATGACTTGCTCCAAAAATAATTCCATATACGTTGCAGCCTTTCTTTATTGTAAATGGATATAGACGTGTCGAACTATTAGCAGGAATTCTTTTTCTAAGTTGTTCCAATATGCTTCTATGGATGTATTTGTAAGGAGCCTCTTTCGCTTTAACTAAGTCAATGTTGATAATATTTTTAAATTCAGCAGTATTACCAAATCGGTTAAAATAAGAACTAGACAAATAAAATAGAAAATCAACCTTCCTGGCCATTAACAAAGGCTGGAGGTAGTTATCTGCCATAAATTTTATACCATTTTGATCAAGGAATAATAATAAAGGATGCTTTCCAAGAAAATCTTTGACTTTTGGAAACAGTAACGCAACATCCGTATTCAATATTTTATATTGAACAAGTCCTATAGTTATTGCTCGTTGTAAATCCTTATGAGAATTACAATAATTTTTACATGCCTCTTTTAATTTCTCAACTTTAGCCTTGTCAAATTCATTAAAAAGCAGATGTACATGTTTGCCTTTTAAAAAGATATTACCAATCTGGTTGTTTACTTGTTTTAAAATTCTTATAGGACTTCCCTCTTGTGAGGTTATACTATAACCTGGGCCAGCAAACAAATCAAAAATGTATATATCTGATTCATAGTCTGTCATCACAAATGTAGGAAGCCATTGCTTGGTATATGCTTCAAATATATCAAGCTTCTTTATTGTACCCTCATCAAAGGGTTTATCATGTAAATTCTTTTGCATATTCCAATTTGAAATTTATATCACCACACATTCATCCAAACTATCAAAAGTCGTATCAATAAACGTGTAGCCAACCCATTTACTTGCATCAACAGAATGAAAATCTGCATATTGCTTACGCACATACCGCAGTTCAAAAGCCAAGCGTAAAGTCTTGCTTTCCGCATCATTCTAGAAAATCAAATTCATCTATATTACCATAATCTGTAAATACGCAATCATATGGTGGATCCAAAAAGACAAAATCAGTGGTAGAACATCTATCAAAAATGTCAGAATAGTCTCCTTTTGTAATCTCTGTCCTTTTTAATAAGGCATGATGTTCTTCTGAGACGATTTCTGCATTGAAATTTTTATATCTTCCAAATGGTACATTAAATTCACCTTTTGCATTGAATCTTAGCATACCAGAATATGAAGTTTTATTAATAAAGTAATATAATGTTGCATCCAAATATTTTTTATCAATTTTCCCATTGTACATATCTCTAATTAGATAATACAAATCCTCATTTTTATTATCAACAAAATCCTGCAAGCCTAATTTCTTTTGCACTTCGAATTCCTCTTGATTAGATCTATATATGTCCTCTAATTCAACCAATTCTCTTTTCAATGCCTTATAGTTGTTTTGTACAGCCCTGTAAAAATCAATAAGTTTAGAATTTATATCATTTATTAAGGCGCACTGAGGCTCTAAATAGAAAAAAAGAGCTGCACCTCCTGCAAATGGCTCTACATACTTGTTATAATCGCGAGGCACAAATTGCAAGAAATTCTTTATTTCTTTACTCTTTCCCCCGCGGTATTTTATGATTGGTTTCATACTTTTACGTATTTATTCAATATTATCTCTTAGTAAATCTGCAACTTCTACTTCTAAAAGCTTGGCAGTTTTCATTAAACTTTCCAAGTCTGGCTGGCTTGAGTTTGTACACCACTTAGATATCGTTGTCTTATCTTTGCCTAACTGCTCTGCTAGCCACTTATTAGTCCGTTGCTTGTCTGCAAGAACGACCTTTATTCGATTTAAATTCTTACTTGCCATATGATTTATTTTTCTGCAAAGATACCAATTAAACTATAATTAAGAGAATTATCTTAAAACATTTATTGTTTATTAGCAATTAAATGAATAAAATTCACCCTTTGTTTCCGTCTTAATTTCTAAAAAAAACTGCAAAAAACTAAGCAAATCTATATGCTTTTCAAAAAAATAGATTTACCTTTGCACACGAAAACAAAGCGTTCTTTGTATATTGCAAGGTTGTGAAATAAAAAGAATATAGCTCGTTTCTAAATCGTTAGCAATTACATGTTTTAAAGTACTTAACTCGTTGATATTCAATCAATAAAAGGTTTTATTGTGACTTCTCATGTGGAAGGTGATGGGCTTGCTGTCTATACCGTTTTCCGAGAGCCATGTCTTCAGATGTTGGTTCAGGTGATAGGGCGAGAGATGAGAGAAGAAGGGAGAGTCACCGTCTTCGTATTCCTGTTTCAGAATCTCCAGCGCTTCTTCCGATAGCGGTATGTGGAGCAGCGTTTGTGTTTTCTTCATCACCTTATGTATATAATAGGTGCCGTCGTATTCCTGTATGTCGGCTGGTCGCAGACTCAGTGCGTCGCTCTTTCTCAGACCGGTCAGACAGCAGAACATGAAGGCATCTTTCAGTTCCGGTGTATGGCATCGTGATAAACTATAAGGGTTCTTATTTAGAAGATTTTAAGCAACCTGTAATTACTGTTTTCGATAAGTAGCACCGGATATGCCTTTTCTCCGCTAGGCGTTCCGGCGAATTTGCAATCCGCCGTCAAAAAATGACCTAACCTCTTTATGCTTTGTGGATATGTTATCTCCAGCCCTCAGGCTGTAGCCGGCATATCGATGGGATAGGGGGATTACATATCTGTTAACAATGTGTCTATCTATGTCAGTATAAGTCAATCTATCGCAAGTGTTTCAACAATGATATGCAGTATCTGGTAACGTGTAGTGAGAATATCGTGAGGGATAACCCCAAATCGTGATGGATGATAGATGATTACATAAAACTTATTCACGAATACGGCTGCATCGGGTTATAAATATGGCTGCGTCGGGTTACGAATATGGCTGCATCGGGTTACGAATATGACTGCGTAGGCTAACGGAGACGTATCTGTAAGCTTATCGAGACGTCTGCATCAGCTAACAGAGACGTCTGAACTCGCTGACTGAACTACTTGAGTTTCTTGACTGAACCACTTGAGTTAGCTGACTGAACCACTTGGGTATTCTTCTTCATGTGCTTGAATGTAACCATAAAACTTTTCAACCGTACAGGTCGAAATTGTTTCAGCGGGCGAGAGCCCCCTCAAACTTTTACTTTTATTTATGAATCGTCAGCCCGACGCAGTGAAGCGGAGTGCTGTTTTTATAGCATTATAAATACTTTCCCGGAATCTGCTGCAAGGCAAAATCCTAGGAAGTATAAGCCCCCAGCCTGCTTGCGAAAGTAGGCAGGGGAATTTCTTATCTGTTACCTCTAAGATAATATCTTATTTCAATTTTTCTATCTGTTCCTGGGTAAGACCGGAATACTTCATAATCAGATTGAGGTCAACGCCATCAGCAAGCATATTTCTGGCAATATCAAGGCTTCGCTGGTTCATACCTTTTTCCATACCTTCCGCAAGACCTTCTTGCTTACCTTTCGCCATACCTAATTCCATTCCCTCCTTCATACCCTTTTCCATACCTTCAGCTATACCTTCACGCTTAGCTGTGTCTACGGAATTCTTGATGTCGCGATATGCCATCTTGCTGAACTCGTACTCCCTCATTTCCTGAGGAGTAAACTTGGCTATCTCGGCTTCCTCGAAGAGACGGTCGAAGCCGAAATCGGTCAGCAAGCTGATGTATCTTTCTTCTACCTGTTTCATACGCTTTATGTTTTTGCCTTGAAGATTATACAGTACTACATGCGAACGGTCGGTTTTAAAGAAAAAATAACGAATATCTGTTAATAAAAGTTTAAGCGTGTCCTGTCTTGGAAAAATTATAGTATATTTGTAGCCGAAAAGACGGGTCGGCGTGACTCGTAGTGATCCATGAGATGACAGAATAAAACAGAAACTCAAAATTAGTAATTATTTAACGAGAAAAACAAGATGAAAAGAACCATTTTAACAGCAGTGTCGCTGCTAATCTTATTCGTATTGCCACCTCATCTTTCTGCCGGGCCACAATCCTGGCAACAGGCGCAGAAAATAGCGGAAAGAATTGGCTGCTGGGCAAAGAATTCGGTGGCGCCTATGACGCCGGGCAACGTATTCCTGAAAATGGGGGATAAGGAAACGGTGGTGCCGCTAAAACTGACCAACTGGGGTGATACCGAGGTGACCAGCATCAGCTATACCTTTTATTATACAGATAAGCAGGTGAGCGAGGGACCTTTCGTGTTGCACTTAGACCAGCCGCTCAAGGATGGAGAAACGCGAGAGGTAAAAATTCCTATCAAACCGGGCCAGAAACTGGGAAAGGAAGAGTTGCTCTTCAATATCACACAGGTGAACGGACAGTATAACGAGGCTTCGGCGGGATATGCCTATCTTACCTGCTGCACGGTCAACAAGATGCCGCACAAGCGGGTACTGGTAGAAGATTATGCGGGAATGTGGTGCTGGCACTGTCCTATCGGACTGGTGGCTACCGATGCCATAGCGCGTATGTATCCCGACGACGTAGTGGCTGTTTCTGTTCATAAAGCTGATGATATCAGCAAGGTTGTATCCCGTGGGGTATATGAAGGCTTGATAGACCGCTATGCCGTAACGGTTCCTGCCGTATGGGTGGCACGTGATAACAAGGCTGCCGGTTTTGACATTACCGATGCTTTCAAGATAGAAAAGAGCAAGGTTACCTACATGAACATGGAGGTGGACGCAGAATGGGATGAGAACGGTAATAACATACGTGTGAAAACCCAGGTAGAACCATGCATGTTGCCTGATGAGGGCGAAACGTTTGCCATAGGCTATGTGATGACTGCCAGCGGACTGAGCGACGACAAATGGCGACAGGAGTCGAGTTATTCCGAGTATTCCAGCGACAGTTATAAGGATGCACCCGAAGAGATGAAGTTCTATGCCGATGCTGCCAACTATGTAGAGGGGTGGTCGCAGGTTAAGGGCATGGTGTATAACCATGTAGCGATAGAATCGCAGGGTATGGACAACGGACTGGAGGACTCGAAGATGACCGACTTCCGGGCAGACGAGGTGAAGACGCACTCCACCACTTTTGAGGGTGTAAACAAATACAGCGTGATCCGCGACCGCAGCAAGATAGAGATAGCAGCGGTGCTCTTCAACACCAAGACCGGGAAGATAGAAAATGCTGCCCGCTGCAGTGTGCGCAATCATGGCACTACCGGCATCCGTCCTAACCTTGTTCAGGAGCAGAAAAAAAACGGAGGGCATCTACGACATGCAGGGACGCAAGGTGAACGGCAAGCCGACGCCGGGCATCTATATCGTGAACGGCAAGAAAATGGTAATCAGATAATTCTTTTTGACCTGAGATATGATGGATAAGAAATTTTACGCCATAGCCGTATCGGCGATATGTGCTATGAATGTCTATGCCGGACCGGTAGACGTGAACAAGGCGCAGACAATGGCAAGAAAGTTTATCGGAAATCCTGTGAGTGTGGGTCCATCGGTGGTGCAAAGCCGCGGAACCCGTACTTCAGAACCATCGCTCCACCTCTTCAACAACCAGGATGGTGAAGGCTTCGTCATCGTGGCGGGTGATGACCGGGTAGGCGGGGTACTGGGATATAGCGACAGGGGAAGACTGGATGCTGAAAATATGTCGGCTCCGATGAAAAGACTCCTGGAGCGATATGCACGGGTGGTGGAGCTGGTGAAGGTAGACAGCATCAGCGTGACGCCGGTCTATGCCAAACCGCCGAAGGCATCGGTAAAACCGCTCGTCAGTGCGGAGTGGAGCCAGGATTATCCTTATAACTACTATACCCCGCGCAGCAGCACCAGCGGCAAGCCTACCTATACGGGCTGTACCATCACGGCGATGGCACAGGTGCTCTATGCCCACCGCTGGCCTAAGATGAGACCCGAGGGGGTAAACCGGGGTAAGGGTGCCATGGCATACGATTATTATGACTGGGACAACATGCTCGATTCCTACAGCGGAGGAGGGTACAGCGAGGCTCAGGCACAGGCAGTGGGCGTGCTGATGCGCGACTTGGGAAAACTGGCTCTGGCTACCTACGGTGTGCACGGAACCCTCTGTGATGAGGCAAAGTTATGGAATACCCTCGAGAACTATTACAACTGCAATGTGCGCCAGCTGGAGAAGGACAGACTGCCGGGCGGCGAGTTTCTGCAGGCTATCTACCAGGAACTGTCTCTCGGCTGTCCGGTCTTCATGACGGGCGGCGACCATGCCTTTTTATATGATGGCTATGATGAGAACGGACTGGTGCATATAAACTGGGGATGGGCTGGTCTGGACAATGGCTATTTCGACATCAATACAGCAGCGACGGCTGGCGGAGGTTACGGCAGCGACGGCTGTTACTACGAAAACCAGATAGCGCTCTTCGTGCATCCGAACGACGGAATGATAGAACCGCTGCAGCCTAAACCGGTGGTGCTGTCTGTGAACAATGACCAGGGACTGCAGTTCCAGGCGAGTGAAGGAATGACGGTGAAGTCGGTTATTCCGGCGCAGATCAAAGGTGTGGGAGCCCGCAATGTGGCTCAGGATGCCGGAGGCGCCTATACCGGACAGATAGGCATCGGACTCTTTACGCAGGACGGAAAGTGTATGCATGTCTTCGGGCAGTCGGGTGTCTTGACTTGGGCTACCTATTATACCAGCTACAATTTCGAATATGACTGGTGGAAGATGGACCTGAATGAGATAGACGGTCTGGCAGACGGCACCTATACTCTGCGACCTTTGGGCCGCCGGCTCCTGGATGCTGACAAGGGCGTTTGGGAAGACTGGAGGCAGATGGTGAATGGCAATTCCGTGCCGATGATTGTAAACCGTGGCGAGGTTACGCTGATACAGGCAGACAACAAGCCTCACCTGTTGCTTGCGGGCAAGCCAGAGGTGCTTGAGCCAGCCTATCAGTACAGCAGCCAGTTGGCAGGCATTCTGCTGAATGTATCTAACCTGAGCCGCTATCAGGCTCGCGGCGAGTTACAGGTGGAACTGGAGGGCACAGGAAATCTGGCGGGTGAAACCTATCAGGTACCGAATGCCTATCTCATCCACATGGTGGCGCAGCGCATGGTTACTACCCAGTGGCTCGTGAGGTTCATGACATCCTATTCGGGTCCTATCGGCTCTCATGAACTCAAGGCAGGCAAGTATCGCATGAAGCTCCGCTTCAACCACAATATCGAGACGAAGAATCCTGGCGTCTACGAGATTCCGGTGCCGGAAGATTTCCTGCTTGAGGTATATCCTAACAACTACGAAGGCAGGGTGACCGTTACATCGGTGAAACTCCTGGATGAAGCGGGCAGTTATGTGCCTTCCCATTACTTCGACCTGGATCAGAAGCCGCAGCTGGTGCTGGGTATGTCGGGCTATATGAAGTATCTGACGCAGGGCAGTCTGCAGACCCGCATGCGCTACCGTCTGGTCAATGTGGCTACGGGCGAGACTGCGTATACGAGCAGCATCAGCAGAGTGAGCATTCCGCGCAACAATGATACGGATCTTACGGGTTCTACCCGCCATACCGTGAATCTTTCTGAGTTGGCAGAGGGCACCTACGAGATACATGTAGATATAGAGCGTGACGGCATGTGGCTGGACCGCTGGAATGCCAATACGTTGCGCCGCCGCATTACGCTCTACCGCAAGGCGCCGACTACAGGCATCACGAAGCCGGCTCTATCGCAGGGCACGGGCAGTGCAGCCGCCTCTTCATCTTCTGATGCAGTATACGGGTTGGATGGCCGCAAACTTACCAAAGTTACCCAGCCGGGCATCTATATCCGGAATGGAAAGAAGGTGGTAATGCGCAAATAATAATTGACAGAATAAACAGGTAATTGATTCAATAATTTTTTAAATTAGACAACATGAAAAGAAAGTTTTTGACGGCATTTTTGTCGATGGTATTGGCTATGATATCAGTATCTTGCCACAGCAGTGAGGAAAGAATAATCAGTTTTGATGATTTGCCGATGCATGCACAGCAGTTTGTAAAGAAGCATTTTGCCGAGGTTGCCGTGAGCCATGCGGAGAAGGAAAAGGACAACGGCCGGTGGGAGTATGATGTATTGCTCAGCGACGGAACCCAGCTGGAGTTTGATGCGAAAGGCGAGTGGACTTCGGTTGACTGCAAGTTCTCTGTGATGCCTGATGGTATCATTCCAGCCAACATTGCAGCAGATATAGCGAAGCGATATCCTAATCAGAAGCCTTACAAGATAGAAAAAGAGTTAGGAGGATATGAAATCGATATCCCTGGTTATGAACTCTATTACAATAAAGCCGGTGTCTTTATCCGTTTTGAACAAGACTATCATTAATAATAGAAATCCCCCATCCAGCCAGCGAAGGCAGGATGGGGGAATTTATTTTGAAAATAAGACAACGCTACGGTTATTTCTGTCTTGGCTTGATTTCGTATGCCGGATTGTTGCGGATATCCCAGCGGTCTAACTTTGCACCATTGGTGAGTATCAGTTTCTCCTTCTGGTAGGCTATGATGGTCTGCGAAGGAAGGAGGACGCGGTCATCGGCGGTGAAACAGCGCAACTGATTGGCAAAGTTTCTTGCCTGGAAATCGGCGAGACTGTATTCTGCCAACTGTATCTTGCCGTCCTTCAACATTGATACGAAGAACTTATCCTTGTCACCGGTCTTTGAAATGGAACGTAGCTTGAACTCCTGAGAACGGGAAACCTTGAGCGGGGCATAATCCTTTTGCTGGATGATGTCTTCTACTTTCCATGAATAGATGGTTCCCGTGCTAGGGATGAAGGCATAGAGCGAATCGCCAATCACCTCCATATCGTAGGATCCTCCCAGCGGCTCATCCTTGCTGCCTATGAAATCGCCACCCGTACTGAGTTTGGCAAATACTTTATTGTTGTTTGCTGCCTCCAGGTTCAGCGCCTCGCGGTCGAAGACCCGGATGTTGGTATACTTTGAGTCGCGCACGAAAACAAGACGAGGGGTTGCGCAAACACAGCCCACCTTCGAAATCATGCTGGCTGGCCAGGAACCTGTGCCCAGGCGGCTGAGATATTTGCCCGTTTTCCTGTCGAAGATCTGTACCTCCTGATTTTCGCCGGCAGCCACAAAGAGATGGTCGCCTTCAGCATAAACATCGCGTGCCAGCGTGCGGTCGCCGTTGCTCATGCTGCGCTTGAATTCCAACGTTTCGGCATCGAAGACATCGACACACTTGCCTGCAAAATTCGCCACATACAACTCTTCGCCATCGTTAAAGAGGTTGGCTGCATCCAGCGGTCTGCCACCTAAATCTTCGGCTGTGCGGGAAAGATGTCCGTCCAGATAGAAATGATCTGCCACCTTGATGGTATCTACCGGTTGCGGTACTACTCTGTCTTCCGTTATCTCACGTATTTCTGTCTTATCGCAGGAAGCTAAAGCCAGCATCATTCCTGCTCCTATCATGATCATATTTTTTCTCATATAGTTTCCTCCTTTATTTTGCATGATCTTTAATCGGGTTCTCTGTGAAATATTTCACCAGTCTGCTCTTTTTGTAAAAATCCTCTATGGTCTTCTGCAGTTTGGCATCATCCTTGAAGATATCATTGATATCACAGTCGCGATACTTAGCATTCTCCTCTTTGTGGAAGCCCAGCAGATTGCGGTCGGTATAAGGGAGATCGCCCTTATGGCTCAGCCACATGTGCAGCTGCCAGATAAATTCCGGCCATCCTACGTTGACGCCTTCCGGTGTTTTGGCTGGATACGTCATATTGCTGTCATGACTATAGTCCATGCAGTGCATGTGCTCGTGGGTGATAGCTTCCCATCCGCTGAACGAACCATAATGGCCATAGAAGTTCCAGTCGGAAATGGTCCAGATGTAGCCGCCGCCCAATCCACCATATTTCGGGCTAGACTGTCCGAGCACGAATTTTTTCTGTGCCTTGAATCTTTCCATTTCGCTCTGGTATTTCTCGGCAGTGAACGTTACCTTATTGTTGTCGTAGAGATCGCCGCCCATCACCTTCTTGAAGTTTGCCATCACATACTTATATTCCGGAGTGGTCATCATATAGGTATAGTTGGTGACAATCACCACCCATTCGCGGGCGTAGATAGGTTTCATTTCACGGTAATTGTACGATTCTCCAACCTCTGGAGTCCACCCGTAGTTGGAGAAACTGCAGGTCCATCTGGCGTCAATCTTCTGGAGCATCTTGAAGTGCTCATCATCGCTCACGAGACGTGTCTTCATCCTGTTAAGGTCGAGATACGGGCAGGTGAAACTCACGAAGTTTCCGTTTTTCTTTTTCCAGATATTCCGTCTGCCAACGAATGATGGCTTGAAGGAGAAGCGGGAGAAGGCGGGAATGGATTTAATGAACGCCACCGGAATGTATTCATCCACTTCCGGGATATACATCTCGAGTGTTACGTTGGAGACTGGTTTTGCCGACCAACTGGTGATGACGAGCGATTCATCCTCAGTAGATTTCTTAACATTGATGAGGTTGTCAGTCTGGAAGGTGTAATCCGGTTTGTCTACGATTTCAGTTGATGGGTCAGATAGATTCAGGATGTGTTTAGCCCGTTCTGCCGGCAACTTTTCGAAAACCACCGTATCCTTTTTGAAATCTTCCTGGAATGGTTTTTCAATGTCGTTGTACACGATCTGGTCTTCATAATCGGTGGAGCAGGATGCCATCAGGGTCATCGCTGCCACGAGTGTGGTTCCAGCAGCCAGTGCCGGAATCTTTCGATGTTTTTTCTGCTTCATCATTTTGAGTTTTTACTGTTAAAATACTTACTATGAAAAATAGGGTGCAAAGATAAGAATAAATATTGGTTTGTCCAAATAATCATGCTGTTATATTTTGGAAAAATTTCTTTTTTTCAAAGAAAAGTTGTATATTTGCAGAAAACTTTCTGGATGATGGCAAAGTGTAGCTAATCTGATATTTCCAGAAGGTGGCGTAATTAACTCAATATCAAATAAAAGACCTGAAGAAATGAAAAAGAAAGAAGAAAGGAAAAAATGGAAGGGACTGAAAAACGGGTTCCTGTTGGTGGGATTCATAGCCCTGCTGATAGCCAGTTCGCAAACTGTTCGTGCCGAGGAAATCAATTGGCAGAAGGCGGCGGAGATTGCTAAGAGATATGTTACTCTGCCGCAAGATACCGGTATGAAAGCAAAGGAGAAGGGCAGGAAAAATAAGGCTGGTACACCTTATTATATATATAATGATGCGCACGGACAGGGATTCGTTATCGTATCTGGTGATGACCAGATGGGAGAAGTGCTGGGATACAGCAAAGAAGGTAGTCTCGATACGCTCAATGCCAATCCCTGCGTAAAACTGCTGCTTTCGGGATACCGACAGACTTTCGAGGTGCTGAAAGAAGGAAAGGTGAAGGTTCAAAGCCATACACGCACCGGACTTTATTCTAAAACCGTAGCGCCGATGATGAAAAGCAAATGGGGACAGTCGTATCCGTTTAATGCTAAAACAGGATATGATTACAGCGGCTGTGTGGCTACGGCTGTGGCTCAGATGATGTATTATCATCAGTGGCCGGCTCAGGGACAGGGAAAAAACGAATATGTGGTAACCTACTACCAGGACAAGAAAAGTGCGGATTTCAGTCAGTCGCACTACGACTGGCCCAACATGTTGCCCGACTACCGCTATCCGGTTCAGGCTACTCCTGCACAGATAGATGCCGTAGCCTTACTGATGAACGATGTGGGTGTGGCTTCTTTCATGCAATATACGCCCAGCGCAAGTGGAACCCAGGGAGTCTTCGCCTATCAGGCGCTGCAGAAGCATTTCGATTATTCGGCAGCCTACGTTACGAAAGCTGTAGAAGGACCGGAAAGGTTTGCAGAAATCCTGAGACAGGAACTGCTTAACGGATGTCCGGTTTATCTGGAAGGCAGACCAGCCGGTTCGGCTTCCGGTCATGCCTGGGTAACTGATGGTTTCGATGAAAACGGCCTCTTCCACATGAACTTCGGTTGGGAGGGACAGGGCGATGCCTATTATTCGCTCACCAATCTCAATGTTTCGCAGACCGGAAGTGAGTTTCAGGGCAAACCGCTTGCCTTTAACCGTGCCATTACCGCCATCTTAGCTCATCCCAACAACGGGAAATATCCCGAAATAGAGCGCGGACTGCTGGAAACTTCGCCGCAGCTGATGTTCAACGAGGGTGGTTCTCTCAGCCTGAAAGAGGCGTCGGGAAAGTTATTCGACCCATCACAGCCGGTAACTGTCGAGATGAATTCCTTCGTCAACAGAGGCAAGCCTTTCAGGGGCGACATCGGTGTTGCCGTTTATGATGAAGCGGGGAATCTCAAGCAGGTGGTTTATTCTGAGGATCATCAGCAGGGAGGCTTTACGGAAAGACTTTATGGCGGAGAGCAGAAGGGATGGATGGGAACTGATTATCTTATCAATCAGGCTCAGAAAATCAGTCTCAGTCTTGCCGGTCTTGAAAACGGCTATTACCGTATCATTGCTATATGTGCAGCCCGGAAGGATGATGGTTCATGGGATGATTTTCTGCCGATGAAGAAGGCACCTGTTATCGGGGTGGAACTGAAAGATGGTGCCGGCCGCATCTCTGAAATCTGTTCGGAAGATGCCCGCTTCCAACTGATGGGGCAGCCAAGACTTGACGGCAAGGCTGAACAGGGCAGCAAGGTACGTGCCTTCTTCACTATCAAGAACCTCAATGGTGTGCCGCGCGACTGTTACCTGAGAGTGAAACTGCTGGATGAGAACCAGGAGGTTGTGCTGAGTACACGTGTGGACCAGCTGACCGAAATAGATGGTTTCAGCGAGACCGAAATCCCGATTCTCCTTTCGGTTCCTGCCCAGCTTGCTCCGGGATATTATCAGGTGAAACTGGAGATTACTTCGGATGAAGCCGAAACCCAGGATTGTCCGGTCAACGGTATCCACGACCAGGATGCAGCCTATATAGAGGTGGTAAAGGGAGAGGAGAAACCGCTGATGGCAAAAGCTGAAGTCTTTCTGGCTGATGATGCGCACGTGAAGATAGAAACCGGAAGCGTCGATGTATCGAAGGTATCTCTCTTCAAGATGGGTGTTTCGCTGCGTACGACAGAATACCGCAGTTACGAGGGGCATGTTTCCCTCATCTCTGAAGATGTAGATACAAAGGAAGAAATAGAGGTAAATGGAATCAGCGATGAGGTAACCGTCTCATCAGCTTTCGACGTGCCGCTTTATAGTTACTGGCTGCGCAAGAGTAATCTGCCTTGGGCCGACGGTCATACCTATCTGCTCAGGGTGATGGGCGAGATAGGAGGAAAGAAAGTGGAACTGAAGAATCCGCAGGAACCTTCTTATTTTCTCAAGCGAAAGGGCGATATCCTTATTCTCTATCAGGATATAGCTACAGGAATAGAAAATGCTACCATCTCTGATACTGAAACCGAGATCAGTCGCGAGGGACATCAACTCTTGGTTTCGGGCAAGGACGTGAGAAAGATTAAACTGTATCATGCGGGAGGAAACCTGCTCAGACAGGCATCTGCTACGGATGGAAAAACAGTCAGTCTCTCTTTACAGGGTATCAGACAAGGCGTTTATCTGTTGCGGGTAGAAACCGGTATGCAAAGCAAGACATATAAACTGCTGCTTTAAACGGATGTTCTCTGTTTCGGAAACAGAACAGGTTATCCGATGTAAGTATAAAAAGAAAGCTCAGAGCTATCTGCCCTGAGCTTTTTTCATTATCATGATTTCTGTATCATTTACTTCTGGCATTCCTTGCAAGGAGTCCAAGGCTTCAACTGCTTGAAGAAGTCG
>ERZ1026884.294-NODE-294-length-35339-cov-8.926341_pt1 | contig 35339 bp, 35 predicted proteins | sample MGYA00380172_ERZ1026884 | MGnify/ENA primary metagenome ERZ1026884 (study PRJEB33269, sample SAMEA4719808) | human gut metagenome | biome: human-associated habitat; feature: organic feature; material: feces | place: Cameroon | collected 2013-10 ... | reverse complement strand
CATTTAAAAATGTTTCATATCAACATTATTTAAACGGGATAGATAGGAGGTTCATATGCAAGAGATGAAAGTTATTTTTAATAGAAAGTACTTAATAAAGTTAGTTTTGCCACTGGTAGTAGAACAGATTCTGGCAGTTACGGTTGGTATGGCGGATATGATTATGGTATCAGGTGCAGGTGATACGGCAGTTTCGGGTGTGTCGTTAGTAAATACCATCAGTAATTTACTGATTTATGTATTCAATGCACTGGCAACCGGAGGTGCAGTGGTGGCATCTCAGGCATTAGGAGCAAAAAAGAAAGAGACAGGAAAGGTTGTTGCAAATCAGTTGATCTTAATTTGTATTATTTTTTCAGTAATCATAGCCGGAATATGTATTCTGTTTGACAGGCAGATTTTAACGCTGATCTATGGAAAGGTAGAACAAGAGGTTATGGGGCAGGCAGTTACATATCTGTTTATTACGGGATTTTCATTTCCTTTTATTTCGGTATATGATGGAGCATCTTCGTTGCTGCGTTCTATGGGAAAGGCATCGACATCTTTGATTGTGTCAGCAATTATGAATGGGATTAATATTCTCTGTAATGCAATTTTTGTATTTGGGTACGGAATGGGAATTGCAGGTGTCGGATATGGAACTTTGATTTCGCGAGTTATTGCTGGTCTGATTGTAATTGTTCTATTGCGGAATGAAAAGTACGATTTACATATAGACAAGTATTTTCGCTTCGGATGGGATGGTAAGATTATTGGCAAAATTCTTCGAATAGGTATTCCAAGTGGTATTGATAATGGTATGTTCCAGATTGGTAAATTGTTTACACAGAGTTTGATTACAAGTTATGGAACAGCTGCAATAGCTGCAAATGCAACAGGAAGTACAATTGAGTTATTAGCCACAATTCCGGCTTCAGCAATGGGACTTGCTCTTACTACTGTGGTAGGTCAATGTGTGGGTGCCGGAGATTATGAAGCAGTAAAATCTTATTCAAAGAAATTGATGAAGTGGGCGTATGTTATGCTGTGGGGATTGAATATTGTTATTATCTTTATGACTCCAACGATTGCAAGCTGGTACAATTTATCACCGGAAGCAGATCATCTGGCACGTATTTTGATCTGGTATCATAGTGCCTGCTGTATGGTAATGTGGCCAGCGGCATGGACGCTTCCTGCAATACTTCGGGCAGCGGGTGATGTTAAGTTTGTTATGGTATCATCCATTGTTATCATGTGGGTATTCCGTATAGGGCTGGCTTATGTAATTGGTGGTATGATGGAACCAATGGGCTTAGGTGTATGGGGGGTATGGATTGCAATGACAATTGACTGGCTTGCACGGTGTGTGGCAAATGTATGGCGTCTAAAGAGTGGAAAATGGAAGAGGGGTGCCGTAATTTGAATGGATTATAGAGTGTCAAAATAAGCATAATAAAATACCGTGCTTCAATGATTAAATTACAAATCATGGAAGCACGGTATTTTTATGGAGTTTATAGACTTACTGTTAATTGATTACAGAGGTTGGAGTTCCATTCAAGTATGCTTTGAAATTTTCAATTGCGATATCAATTGCTCTCAAACGGGAGGCTCTTGTTAACCATGCAATATGTGCTGTAATAGAAGTATTATTTAAATGGAATAGTGGATTGTCTTTCTTTGGTGGTTCATCACGCATCACATCAAGACCAGCACCATATACCTTGCCAGAACGTAATGCATCGGCTAAAGCTTTCTCTACGATTAATCCGCCCCGGGCAGTGTTGATTAAGATGACTCCGTCTTTCATTTTGGCAAATGCTTCCGCATCAAAGGTATTTTCCGTTGAAGGGGTTAATGGTGCGTGAATGGATATAACATCACTTTCTTTTAAAAATGTATTGAAGTCGACCTGTTCAATAAAATCATATTTAGGATCTGTTTTTTTGTGACGGGAATAACTTATGACACGCATTCCAAAACCTTGAGCCATTTTGGCAAATGCAAATCCAATGGCACCAAGTCCGAAGATTCCACAGGTTTTACCATAAAGCTCAATTTGAGGAGTAAGTACTTCACCAAAGGTTTCATAATCTTTGAGAGTAGCATGGTCCCAATCGATTTTCTTTACATTTTCCGAATGGCGTTCTACGTGATGGCAGATTTCCATGAGGAGTGCCCAGGCATATTCAGCAATTGTTTGAGCTCCATATATGGTGTTTGTGATTACCATATTCTTTTTTCTTGTCATATCAACATCAAATTCGCCGAAACCATGTCCGAGCGTGGCAACATATTTTAAATTTGGATGCTGACTTAAAAAGTCCTCATTTATATTATTGCCATTTACCCATATTCCTATGACCGCATCGGCATCACCAATTACAGGATGTAACATTTCATTGGAAGGGTAGCCATCGAAGTGATGAATCACAAGCTCATCTACCTCTGGAAGATCCTGCAGGACTTTCCAGCGTATATCCATATCTTCTTTTGTAATGTCCGGTTGTAGTACCGGTTCTGGAATTATAACAACTTTCATAAGTAGTACCTCCTTTATTGATCTAATAAGTGAAAGAATATGTGATGTTGGGAAAAAAGTCAACGATTCACAAGACATTAACTGAAAATTTGGAAAATGGACAAGAAGTTTTGGAATTTTTACAAAAAGAAAGTGATTTGGTTGACTTAATGTTGGATAAATGATAAAAATATGCTTGTGTGAGAGAGGTGTAGGAAACACTTACTGCAAGCTAACAATTTTACATGGGAGATAAATGCAGCAAAGGTGCTATAAAAAGCATCTTTGCTGTTTTTTATTTTTCGAACCGAAGAAAGGAGATGGATCTATATGGTAAAGTACATCATTAAACGTGTACTGATTGGATTACTTACTCTGATCGTATTAGTAGCCATCACATTTGCAATGACAAAAGTAATGCCAGGAAGCCCATTGCAGTCAAAAAATGTATCCGGAGAAGTTCTTCAGAAAATGGAGGCAACATATGGATTGGATAAACCACCGGTAGAACAGTTTTTTATTTATTGCAAGAATCTTTTACATGGAGACATGGGAACATCTTATAAGAAAATTGGTAAATCTGTAAATGCGATCATTGCTCAGACAATGATTCCGACATTGAAACTTGGAGCAGTTACATTTGTATTGGTGCTGGTAGTTGGTATTGGATCAGGAATACTGATGGCAAGATCAAAAAGCAATGTTACAAAAGGAATCTGGCTATCAGCATTAACACTTGGTGTAAGTGTTCCAAACTTCATTGTAGCGTTATTACTTCTTATTATATTTGGTGTAGAACTTAGAATATTCCCGGTATTAGGACTTACTTCTCCAATGCATTATGTTTTACCGGCAATCGCACAGGGGTTATATCCAATATCAGCAGTGGCAAGACAGACGCAGAACAGTTATGAAGAAGTAATGAGACAGGATTATATCACAATGGCAAAAGCAAAAGGTATTAGCAAAACCACATTGCTGTTTCGACATATTTTAAAAAATGCGATGCTTCCGGTAATTACATATATGGGACCAATGGTAGCGTTTCTTTTAACAGGAAGTGTAGTAATCGAACAGATTTATACAATTCCCGGAATTGGTAAAGAATTTGTATCAGCCATTACAAATCATGATTATACCGTGGTTATGGGAATCACAATTTTCATAGGTGCAATCATTATTGTTTGTAATTTATTATCGGATCTTATTTGTGCAATTGTAGATCCACGTGTTAGAAAATCATTATAAAAGGAGGAAATACTCATGGAAGCAATGGAAGAAAAATTATTTCGGAAGTTAAAAGACGAAGAAAAAAATGATGAGTTTATTGCAGTTGAGAGTAGAACATTTCTCCAATCTGTCTGGCATGACTTTATCGGAAACAAAAGAGCTGTCGTAGGTGCAATTGTTTTAATTATTGTTGTTTTACTGGCTATTTTTGGACCGTCACTTTGTAAATATTCCTATGATGAACAGAACATGGCTCTTCGAAATGCATCTCCTAGCTTTGATCACTGGCTTGGAACCGATAAAATGGGGCGTGATATTTTTGTGAGAATCCTGTTTGGAGCTAGAATTTCATTAGCAGTTGGATGTCTGGCAGCTGTTATTAATCTCATCGTTGGAACGATTTATGGAGGAATTGCTGGTTATGTAGGTGGCAAAGTAGATATGATCATGATGAGAGTTGTTGATATTATCTATTCGGTTCCTTCTATGTTATATATCGTTTTAATCATGTTAATCTTTGGTGCCAGCGTTGTGAGTATCATGTTAGGTATCTCCATTACCTGTTGGATTGATATGGCACGAATTGTAAGGCAGCAGGTAAAGAGTTTAAAAGAGCAGGAGTTTACAATGGCAGCATTTGTTTTAGGAGCCAGTTCAAGCAGAATATTACTCAAGCATTTGCTGATTAATACAATGGGACAGATTATCGTAACTGTTACACTGATGGTTCCACAGGCAATCTTTACAGAGGCCTGGCTGAGTTTCTTAGGCGTAGGTATTTCCGCACCGATGGCCAGCTGGGGAACATTAGCACAGGATGCAAGAGAGTTGATTATGACATATCCAATGCAGACCGTTTATCCGATGATAGCAATCTGTATTACAATTTTCTCTTTCAACTTTGTAGGTGAAGGATTAGAAAAAGCACTTGATCCAAAGAGAAAAAGATAAGGGGTGATTTGTATGAGTTTGCTGGAAATTAAAGGATTAGAAACAGAATTTCAAACAGAACAGGGTGTTGTGAAAGCATTGCGTGGAATAAATTATACGGTAGACCGGGGAGAGGTTCTTGGTATTGTAGGTGAATCTGGATCTGGAAAAAGCGTTGGCATGCTTTCACTTATGGGATTGCTTGCTCCGAATGGTACCGTTACTGCTGGTGAAATGATATTTGATGGAGAAGATATTTCACCAATTAAATATAAAACCAAGAAGGAGAAGAAGGAATACGAAAAGAAAATGAATCAGATTCGTGGAAATGATATCAGTATGATTTTCCAGGATCCAATGTCCTATTTAAATCCGATCGTTACGATTGAAAAACAGATGACGGAAGGTATTCGTTTTCATACAAAGTGTTCGAAAAAAGAGGCGGTACAACGTGCTGTCGAATTAATGAAAATGGTTGGAATTCCGGCACCGGAATCCCGGTTAAAACAGTATCCATTTGAGTTTTCCGGTGGAATGAGACAAAGAATCATTATTGCAATTGCTTTGGCTTGCAATCCCAAATTGATTGTTGCCGATGAGCCGACAACCGCTTTGGATGTTACTGTACAGGCACAGATTCTCGACTTATTAAAAGATATTACAAAAGAAAGCAATGCCGGAGTCATTATTATTACCCATGATCTTGGAGTTGTTGCTTCCTTATGTGACAGGATTAGTATTATGTATGGTGGCAATATTATGGAAGAAGGTACCACTGATGAAATATTTTACGATCCAAAGCATCCGTATACAAAAGGATTGTTAAACAGTATTGCTAATTCAAATGTAGATCATAGAGAACCATTAAAACCAATTCCGGGTACACCACCAGATTTGTTAAAACTTGGTGATCAGTGTCCATTTGCATCCCGGTGCAGTGAGGCAATGGAGATTTGTACAAAGGCTTCTCCCCTTGTGACAGAATTTGGGGAGACACATAAATGTAAATGCTGGCTGCATTGCAAGGATCGCTGGCACGAAGTATTGAAGGGAGAGGATGCATATGAGTAACGAAGCACCTTTATTAGAGGTAAGAAATCTGACAAAGCATTTTCCCGTAGGACATGGAAAAGAAGTACATGCGGTAAATGGAGTTTCTTTTACTTTGGAAAAAGGAGAAACTTTAGGAATTGTAGGAGAATCCGGTTGTGGAAAGAGTTCCATGGGAAGAACTATTTTAAAAGTTCATGAGCCAACAAGTGGACAGATTATTTTCGAAGGAAATGATATTACAAATCTTAGTAATAAAAAAATGTTTCCCTATAGAAAAAAAATGCAGATGATTTTTCAGGATCCGTATGCATCTTTAAATCCAAGATTTACTGTTGGTGAGATTATCGAAGAACCAATGATTATTCATAAAATGGGTACGGCACATGAAAGAAAAGCGATTGTGCAGGAATTGATTGAAACCGTAGGTCTTAAACCTGACCATATCCGACGTTATCCTCATGAATTTTCAGGTGGTCAGAGACAGAGAATTGGAATTGCCAGAACGTTGGCATTGCGTCCGGAATTTATCGTATGTGATGAGCCAATATCAGCATTGGATGTGTCCATTCAGGCACAGGTCATCAATCTGTTGGAAAAATTACAAAGAGAGAGAGGATTCAGTTATCTGTTTATCGCTCATGATTTAGAGATGGTATATCATATCAGCCATAAAATCGGTGTTATGTATTTAGGAAATATGGTAGAACTTGGATCATCGGATGATGTATACAAAAAGCCATTACATCCATATACAAGAGCATTAATTTCAGCAGCACCGATCGCAGATCCGCATCTGGCAAAAGAGAAAAAACGTATTATTTTGAAAGGTGAGGTGCCAAGTCCATTGAATCCGCCAGTGGGATGTCCGTTTGCTGGACGATGCAGATATGCATCGGAATCATGCAGACAAAAGAAGCCTGAAATTTATGAGTATGACAATCGTAAGGTGGCATGTAATTTGTATTCTCCAGAAAATCTTGCAAAGTATAAGGCAGTGGATAAAACGCCAGAGCAGATTTTAGCAGAATAAAAGTAGTACTAAGTACATAAGGCACAGGAGACAAGGAGGAAATGCTTATGAAAAAGACAAGAAAAATGGTGGCAGTATTATTATCAACAGTGGTTGCAATCGGTGGCCTTACAGGATGTGGTGGAGGCGGAAGCAGTAGCACCATACAGACAAATGATAAAGGAGAGATTACAGAATTGGTTGAAGCTGTGCAGCCGGAAAGCGGAGAGTACGATCCGGCAGGAGCCGCAGCATATGAGTATTTCAGCGTGCAGACAGAATGTTATGAAGGTTTTGTATCATACGATGAAGATGGTCAGATTCAACCGGCAGCTGCAGATCATTGGGATGTTAACGATGAAGCAACGGAGTATACTTTTTATATCCGTGATGATGAAAAGTGGTCAGATGGATCCGATGTAACAAGTGCGGATTTCGAAAATACGATGAAAAGAGCTTTAAATCCGGATAATGGTTCATGGTATGTTGATTTCTTATTTGTCATTAAAAATGCACAGAAATGTTTTAATGGAGAATGTGATTTCTCAGATGTAGGCATTGAGTGTATTGATGACAAAACTATTAAATTTACATTGGAGGAGCCGTGCTCATATTTCCTTGATTTATGTAAGCTTCCAACCTACATGCCATCAAACTGCAAATATGCAACAGATGATAATAAGGACTGGGATATGAATCCGGAACAGAACTTAGGTAATGGACCATATCATTTATCCGAGCATGTGGATGGTGACCATGTATCATTCGAAAAAAATGAGTATTACAGAGATGCCGATAAAGTAACTGTATTAAAAATTACAGATAAATTTATGGATGATGATCAGGCAAAAGCATCTGCTTATCAGACAGGAGAAATTAATATTTTGCAGGGGGCACCAAGCGACATTGCGGAGTCCTATGAAGGCAAGGATGATTTGAGAATTCGTGAGGTACCTCAGACGAATTATATTTTATTTAATATTAACGAGAAGCCATTTGATGATGTCCGGGTACGTCAGGCCTTTTCATTGGCATTGAATCGTAAAGATATTGCAGCAGTAGTTGGTACAGCATGTGAACCAGCAACAACATTTGTTGGAAAAAATTATAAGAGTAAAACAGATGGAACAAAATGGAGCGAGCTTCAGGATGAATTATTGGAGGAGAATTTAGAGAAAGCAAAACAGTTACTTGCAGATGCAGGTTATCCGGATGGCAAGGGTCTTCCAACAATTACTTATACATATCCGGCAATGAGTTACGAAGCCAATGTAGCACAGGTTTTGCAGGCAGAATGGAAAGAACTTGGTGTTGATGTAAAATTGGAAGCTATGGAATACGAGGTTTATGTTGAAGAGAGACGAAGCGGTAAGTTACAGATGGCCAGAATGCAGTGGTATGCAGATTATAATGATCCTACCAGCTGGCTTAAGATGTATCAGACGGGTAATGCCCAGAACGATGTAAATTGGAGTAATGCAGATTATGATAAGCTGATTGAGGGATCTGATAAAAATCTCGATGAGGCAAGTCGTCAGGAACAGCTTCTTGCAGCAGAAAAGATTCTGGTTTCGGATGATACCGTAATTTGTCCATTATTCAGTGCTTCGAATCAGGACTTGATTGATCCGTCATTAACTGGATATTACAACGATGGATTGGCATATACATTCTGGTATAATGCACATATCAAGGAGGATACAAAATGACAACAGAAAAAGTAAATGATCTGGAGCTGGTAAAGTTATCTGATTATTTCCAGCCGGAGAAATTCCGTATTATTCCTGGATCTGCAATTACGGAACGGGGAGGAATCAGTGAAATGCCGGCAATATTCAATTTTTATTCGGATTTTGCAAAGCGTTTAACATTTGATTTTTCTTCTATGCTTGTTATTTATGGTTTTGGAATTTTGAATGATAAGCTGATAGAAATCAATAAAAGTAAATATGTTGGCTATGAAGAAGAAAACGTTTTAAAGAGGGTAACATTCAATGATTGCGGTCAGAGATTTGTTATGGTACTGGAGCTGAGTGATGCACCGGATAAATTGTTAGCAGTTACAGCTGATGAGGTGGCGTATTTATTAAATAATTGTTTACATCCAAGAAATGTATATTAGTATAACTTGCAAAAATTAACTGGACTATGCCCCGGTTTCCACTTTTATAAATGGAGACCGGGGGCTATGGGAAAGCAGGTTATACCGGGCTTAATACGTTTCCCTTTTTTGTCTTTTCCCGGTGAACTTTTTTGTCTTTTTCTTTCTTTTCTTTCTTCGCAAAAAGCGTATGCTTTTTTTGCAGTTTCCCACGGATTTCAGCACTCAACTGGCGGTAACGTTCTTCCGTCATATCATTTTGTTCCCGGATAAGATAGTTCATTTCTTTTAAGACGGTTTCCCGGATTTCTTTGCTGATATCGAGCGTGAGTGCTTCATTGTTCTGTGCGATTGCGTGCCCTACAATGTCACTCATCAGTTCCCGGAACTGTGCCATGCGTTCTTCCGCGGAAAGGGTATTTACAGGCAAGTCGGTTTTATCTGTATTCTGTCGGTCCGGTTTGGCGACAACCGTGTGATGATGTTCCCGGTTACATGCGGGCAACGGATCAGTGGCAGCAGGATCCGGCACAGAAATACCGGCAGCTTCGGGGTTTTTATTATGTAATATCATGCGGATTGCCTTCAGCTGGTATCCTTTTTCTTTGAGTTCTTTAATCTTTTGGAATTCCTGTATGTTCTCCCGTGTATAGTATCGATGTCCCATCTCATTTCGTGGGATGGTCAGGTCGAGTTCTTCTTCCCAGTAACGTAACACATGGGTTTCCACACCGGCCAGTGCAGCGGCATCGGAAATCATGTAACGTACTTTTTCCACGATAGCATGTCCTCCTTTTCTCATTACAGTTATTATAACTTTTCAAAAAGGTGAGTTCAAACATTTTCCATCGTATTTTTCTGACATTTCTCGCAGTCTATAAAAATAAACCTTGACATTTCTGGTTTATAAGAATAAACTGAAAACAGGTTGATAGCTATAAACCTGTAAAGGAGAAAAAAGATGGAATATGTAAAATTATGTGACAGTGATTACCGGTTTATGTGTGTCGTATGGGAACATGCCCCCGTCAACTCCGGGGAACTTGTAAAGTTATGTCAGGAACAGCTTGGATGGAAAAAATCTACGACTTATACGGTTGTACGGAAAATGTGTGAAAAAGGATACATTGCCAATGAGGATGCAACGGTTTCTGTTTTAATTCCAAAGGAACAGGTGCAGGCAGAGGAATCCCGCTATTTTGTAGACCGTACGTTTGATGGATCATTGCCGGGCTTTATCACCGCATTTCTTGGGGGTAAGAAAATTTCCAAAAAGGAAGCGAAAATGCTCAAAAAAATGATTGATGAGCATAAGGAGGGGTGACAGATGATGGAGAAGGCAGGTGGCATTTTTTTGTCGTTTCTGCAGCGAAACGGAATGGTGGCAGTTGTAATTCTTGCAGTACTTGCAGTGCGTATTTTTTTGCGGAAATGCCCCAAGAAATATTCGTATGGATTGTGGAGCATAGTCGGGGTTCGCATGATATTTGATCTGCCCATTGCTTCCAGATTCAGCCTGTTTAATCTGGTGCGACTGGTAAAAAGAAAATCACAGCTGACAAAAATTGTGCACCGTACCGGATTGCCGGGGATGCATGCACAGCCGGCCACAAAGCAGGTGACACAGGCGGCTGCCGGATCACACGTTACAGATCAGGCGACACATACAGCAGCCGGTCTGACAGCTGCGCTTACAACTTCACAGAAGATATGTGCGCTGTTGTTTTTTGTATGGCTGGCCGGGATGTTGTTGTTTTTGGCATATGGGATCTATTCCTATATAAAATGCCGGAAGATGGTACAGACGGCAGTTCTTTTAACATCTGTCAGGCAGACGGAGGGAAGTATTCGTCGGAAAGTAACAATATGGGAATGTGATCGTATTCCATCTCCGTTTGTTCTGGGAATTTTCCGCCCGCAGATTTATATCCCGTTTCGGATGGAGCAAAAGCAACAGCAGTATATACTTGCACATGAAAGCTGGCATATCCGCAGATACGATCCACTGTGGAAGATGGTGGCATTTGTGCTTCTTGCCGTATACTGGTGGAATCCATTTGCCTGGATCGCTTTTTTCTATATGACAAGGGACATGGAGATGAGCTGCGATGAGGCGGTACTTGCCCAGTTTGGAAATGAAATTAAGCAGGGGTACAGTGCATCCCTTCTGTCCTTTGCGATGGAAAGACACCCGTATTCATTTGCACCGGTTGCTTTTGGAGAGGGGGATGCAGGAAGGAGGATTAAAAACGTGTTGAATTTTAAGAAACCACATACCTGGGTGGCTGCAATTGCAACAATTTTGGTTGTCATAGTGGCAGTAAGCTGCCTGACAAACCAGAAGCCGTCCGGCACAAAGACTGTGAATCCGACAGAGGCAGTGGAAAGTACACAAAAACCGATACAGGAAAATACGGTGGATGCAAAAACGGAGCAGAGCATCGGGGAATGGGCACAGGCATTTTGTGACAGGGACGCAGCAAAAATCATGAAAATGACATCGGAAGAGGCGCAGGCAGATTTAGAGAAAGCACAGCTTTTGTGGGTGGACGGGGATACACCGTCATTTGGGTGGTCAAGTCCATGGCCGTGGGGATCGTTTGGAGATTTCTTTGGCGGAACCGGAAAAGAGATGAATGGTTACTGGCTGCATGAGATCAACCCGGAGGAACAGACGGCAGAGATCCTTTATTATGCAGAGACATCAGATCCGCATGTGAGTGTGTGGATTGAAAATATCCATTATACACAGAAGAACGGAACGTTTCAGATCACAAAGGAAGAGATTAATCAGTTTGCGGATAGTCTGGATGCGAAAACGGACGGCATTTCATCGGTGGACGAATTTGATACAGCTTATGCACAGGGAATTGATGATTCGCAGATGGATTATCGTGTGAATGGCATGGGTAAAATGCTGAATAAAAATATGACAGCAGCCGGTGTATTGACTGAGCCGACAGAGGCAGCACGGCAACTGTTGAATCTGTCCTCAGACGAAAACCTTGTTTCCGTGGAAAAGGATTCTGAATCGGAAGATCAGACAAAAGTTGGTTTAGAGATTACATTTTCAAAGAGTGGTGAGAAGCGCTATATATGCATGATCCAGCCATGGGGAAAAAACGGCATCTGGATTCCAGCAGAGGGGAAAGAAACAAAATAAAAATTATTTGACAAATGGCACCGGGCTTTTTATAATGAAAACCAGTTATAATGAAAAGCGAAGATGGGAACAAGTACCGGTGTGTGGAACGAACAGAAAGTAGCCGTCAGATGAGAGGCGCACGGAAAACACAGACGGTTTATGGAACAAACATAAACCGGGCGATAAGGAATCCCCCCAGCAGGCTGGGTCCCCCCTGCCACGGCTTATGGAACAAACATAAACCGGGCGATAAGGAATCCCCCCAGCAAGCTGGGTTCCCCTTACCGCAGGAAATACATCCCTGAGCTTTACACCGAACGTATTTCAAGTAGGCTGTAACGGAGTAGTGCCCGTTAACCGCACTGGAGTGTAGCTGCACTCATGGAGGCAGGCTGTGTGAACAGTATGCGAAATAAGGTGGTAACACGAGAGGTCCCCCCTCGTCCTTATAGACAGGACGAGGGGATTTTTTTATAAAAATAAAAGAAATATGTATTTTCAGGAGGAACAAAAATGACACTTTACGATGAACTGGTTGCCCGTGGCCTGATCGCGCAGGTTACCGATGAAGAGGAGATTAAGGAACTGATCAACAATGGAAAAGCGGTATTTTATATCGGTTTTGACCCGACAGCTGACAGTCTGCATGTGGGACATTTTATGGCCCTGTGTCTGATGAAACGTCTGCAGATGGCAGGAAACAAGCCAATCGCGCTGATCGGCGGAGGTACAGCCATGATCGGTGATCCATCCGGACGTACCGATATGCGTCAGATGATGACACCGGAGACCATTCAGCACAACGTAGACTGTTTCAAAAAGCAGATGAGCCGTTTCATCGATTTCGGAGAAGGCAAGGCAATGCTGGTAAACAATGCAGACTGGCTGATGGATTTAAATTACATTGATGTACTGCGTGATGTTGGTGCACATTTTTCCGTAAACCGCATGCTGACAGCAGAATGTTACAAGCAGCGTATGGAAAAAGGATTAAGCTTTCTGGAGTTTAATTACATGATCATGCAGAGTTACGATTTCTACACACTGTACCAGAAATATGGATGTAACATGGAATTCGGTGGAGATGACCAGTGGAGCAACATGCTCGGTGGTACGGAACTGATCCGCCGGAAGCTTGGGAAAGATGCGTATGCCATGACGATCAATCTGCTTCTCAACTCTGAGGGAAAGAAGATGGGAAAAACACAGTCCGGTGCTGTATGGCTTGATCCGAACAAGACTTCTCCGTTTGACTTCTTCCAGTACTGGAGAAATGTGGCAGATTCCGATGTATTAAAGTGCATCCGCATGCTGACCTTCCTGCCATTGGAGCAGATCGATGAGATGGACAAATGGGAAGGTGCCAAGCTGAATGAAGCAAAAGAGATTCTCGCTTATGAGCTGACCAAACTGGTACACGGCGAGGAAGAGGCAAAGAAAGCCAAAGAGGCATCCCACGCACTGTTTGCAGGCGGCGGGGTTTCTGCACATATGCCGACGGTTGAAGTGACTGCAGATGATCTGTACAATGACAAACTCGATATCATGGCAGTTCTTGTAAAAGCATCTCTGTGTGAGAGCCGTTCCGATGCGCGTCGTGCCGTACAGCAGGGTGGCGTTTCTGTGGACGGTGAGAAAGTTACAGACATCAGTACCAGTTACACGCTCGACGATTTTGCCGGAGAAGGAAAGGTCGTAAAGCGTGGTAAGAAGAAGTTTGCAAAAGTCATCAGTAAATAAAAGTTCGTATTGACTAACTTGTAAACCGTTTGCTATAGTTTACCTATTCACAAAATACAAGTATGTGAGGGAGTAGTTCGCACATTGTGTGACTTGTCAACATACCGGTCGCTTTGACCTGGCAAGTCTTAAAGGATGAGACTCATGTGCACCGGAAACCGTGGTTGCAGTCGCGGTTTTCACTGGTGCGCATTGGGTCTCTTTTTGATATATAAGGACAGAAGCACAAGGTATGAATTCCCTTCCAAAAGGAGAACATAAGAATGGTAATCGAGTTATTTCTGATTGGTGTCGGACTCTCGATGGATGCATTTGCGGTATCCGTCTGCAAGGGTCTTGGCATGGAAAAAATCAACAAAAAACACGCATTTCTGATTGGATTGTATTTCGGAGGATTTCAGGCACTGATGCCGTTTCTCGGCTGGGCGCTGGGAATTCGTTTTCAGAAATACATTACTTCGGTCGATCACTGGATCGCCTTTTTCCTGTTGCTGTTTATCGGTGGAAAGATGGTGATTGAAGCGGTTCGTGACAAAGACGTGCAGGAAATTGGAGCAAAAGATCTGCCGCTGGATCACAAAGAGATGCTGCTTCTTGCAGTTGCAACCAGTATTGATGCACTTGCAGTCGGTATTACATTTGCGTTTTTAAATGTATCCATCGTGGAAGCCATCACGATTATCGGATGTACGACATTTGTATTATCAATCATCGGAGTGGTTGTCGGTAATTTTTTCGGCACCCGCTACAAAAGAAAAGCAGAGATTGCAGGTGGGGTAATCCTCATACTTATTGGCTTGAAAATACTATTGGAGCACTTGGGCATTATTGCCTTTTAACACATTATTTTACAGAAAGAGGGAAAAGATATGACAGAATTTATCTCAACATGTTCCATGCCGCTGGCAATTGTTTTTTTGATCGCAGGATTTTTCTTCCTGGTCAAAGGGGCAGATGTTTTTGTGGAGGGAAGTTCCAGTATTGCAAAACGGTTTCATGTTCCGGCCATCATTATTGGACTGACTATTGTTGCCATGGGAACTTCGCTTCCGGAGACTGCGGTTTCTGTTGTTGCAGCAATCCAGCATAAGAATACGCTGGCAATCAGCAATGTGGTCGGATCTAACATTTTTAATATGATGGTAGTTATCGGGTTCTGTGCCATAATGACCCCGGTTGCTGTACAGAAATCTACATTAAAGCGCGATTTCCCATATTCCGTGTTCGCGGCATTGCTGCTTCTGGTACTCGGTGGTGTGGGAATGAAACTGGGACGTTTTGACAGTGCAGTATTTCTGGTATTTTTTGCAATATTTATCGGAACCATGATTCGTATGGCTCTGAAAGCAGGAAAAGAAGGCGGACATCTGCAAAGCGAAGAAATTGAAGCGGCAGAGGCACAGAAAGTAATGTCGATGCCAAAAAGCCTGTTGTTCCTTGTGGTTGGTGTGGCTGGTATTGTGATTGGCGGGGATGTCGTTGTAGACAGTGCCAGCAATATTGCATTAAAGATTGGAATGAGCCAGACGCTGGTAGGACTGACCATTGTTTCAATTGGAACCTCGCTTCCGGAACTTGTGACATCTGTTGTTGCAGCCCGCAAAAATGAAGTGGATATGGCACTTGGAAATGCAATAGGCTCTAATATTTTTAATATTCTGTTTGTACTTGGTCTGGCTGGAGTTATCAGTCCGATGCCGTTTTTGATGGAAAACATCATAGATATTATGATTCTGATTGTTTTGAGTCTGTTGATCTGGGGGGTTGCATGGACAAAAGAAAAAATCAGCAGAAAAGAAGGTATTGTGATGCTGGTTTTATATGTGGTTTATGTGATTTATATCTGCATGAGATAGAAACTTCTGTGACAGGATGAATTTTGGAAAATAGTTTTTACAGGGGACAGGATATCAGGACTTTAATTTACAGAAGGTTTTTTGACGGGAACATCAAGCACGCGTTTTACAGCACTTTGTAGTTCCGGATGCCGGCGATACATTTCGATGACATGCCGTTCATCTGCAGTGATCGGGAAGGATTTGTCTGCAGGGATGTGCAGGAGATTTCCGGTGAATGCGTCACTCTGATACAGTTCACAGAGCAGCAGCAATGTTTCCGTGCGGGGATAAGCCTGATCGCTTTCCCATCCGTACACGGTTTTTTCAGCGACTGCGATATTGTACAGGTCATTCAGCTGTACAACTACGTCATGGATCGTCCAGCCACGATTTTTTCGCATCGTTTTTAAGGCTGACCCGATTTGTATATTTTTCATGTTGGTGCTCCTCCTCAATTTATCTTTGGCAGTTTTGTACTGGAAAAAACTGGATAAAAGCATATTAGTCTACGGAAAAACAGGTCAGCAAGAAATTCTTGGCATATAAGAAAATATTCTTGAATAAACAGAAAAACGGACGAATAGGGGATACTTTACAAATGGCGTGGAATTCGGTAAAATGGGGAGAGCGAATGTGAGATAAGGAGGCCAAAAACATGGCAGAAAATAAAGGGAAGTTTTATATGACAACCGCGATTGCCTATACTTCAGGTAAGCCGCATATCGGAAACACATATGAGATTATTCTTGCGGATGCAATTGCGCGTTATAAGAGAGCCGAGGGCTATGATGTCTATTTTCAGACCGGAACCGATGAACACGGACAGAAGATTCAGGAAAAAGCAGAGGCCGCAGGCATTTCACCGAAAGAATTTGTAGATCAGGTTTCCGGTGAGGTAAAGCGGATCTGGGATCTTGTGAATTCTTCTTATGATAACTTTGTCCGTACCACGGATGAGGATCATGAGAAATGTGTAAAGAAGATTTTTAAAAAGCTTTATGATCAGGGTGATATTTATAAGGGATCTTATGAGGGAATGTATTGTACACCTTGTGAGTCTTTCTGGACAGAATCCCAGCTTGTAGACGGCAAATGCCCGGACTGTGGAAGGGAAGTGCAGCCTGCCAAAGAAGAAGCTTATTTCTTTAAGATGAGTAAATATGCAGACCGGCTCATTGATTATATCAATACCCATTCGGACTTCATTCAGCCGGTTTCCCGTAAGAATGAGATGATGAATAACTTCCTGCTTCCGGGACTGCAGGATCTGTGCGTATCACGTACCAGTTTCAGCTGGGGAATTCCGGTAGATTTTGATCCGAAACATGTCGTATATGTCTGGCTGGATGCATTGACAAACTATATCACAAAGATTGGATATGATCCGGACGGTTCCACAGACCAGTTTAAGAAGCTGTGGCCGGCTGATCTGCATCTGATCGGAAAAGATATTGTCCGTTTCCATACCATTTACTGGCCAATCTTTCTGATGGCACTGGATCTGCCACTGCCAAAGCAGGTATTTGGTCATCCGTGGCTGCTTCAGGGCGGGGATAAGATGAGCAAATCCAAGGGAAATGTAATCTATGCGGATGACATGGTAGATCTGTTTGGCGTAGATGCTACCCGCTATTTTGTATTGCATGAGATGCCGTTTGAGAATGATGGCGTGATTACCTGGGATCTGGTCATTGAGCGTTTCAACTCTGATCTGGCAAATATTCTTGGAAATCTGGTAAACCGTACCGTTTCCATGAGCAATAAATATTTTGGCGGTGTGGTAACATCCACAGGAGTCACCGGTGAAGTGGATGCGGATCTGAAAGCTGTTGTGACAGCAACCCGTGACCGAATTGCAGAGAAGATGGCAAAACTTCGTGTGGCAGATGCAATTTCCGAAGTATTTGCATTGTTCCGCCGTTGCAATAAATACATTGATGAGACAACCCCGTGGGTACTGGCAAAAGACGAGGCACAGAAAGACCGTCTGGCAGAGGTCCTTTACAATCTGACCGAGTCCATCACGATCGGCGCAAGTCTTCTGCACCCGTTCCTTCCGGAAACCGCAGAAAAAATTGTGGCACAGTTATCGACATCATTGCGTGATTTTGATGAACTCAATCAGTTTGGTCTGTATCCGGATGGAACAAAGGTAACCGATGCCCCGGAGATCCTTTTTGCAAGAATTGACGCAAAAGAGATCCAGCCAAAGGTGGATGCCATTCAGGCAAAGCAGAAGGAAGAGTATGAAAAAGAACAGAAAGCATTAAATGGCGGAGAGACCGCAGATGAAGCAGTCATTGATATGGATCCGAAGGAAGAGATCACATTTGATGATTTTGCGAAGATGCAGTTTCAGGTGGGAGAGATTCTCTCCTGTGAGGCAGTTGCAAAGTCAAAGAAGCTGCTTTGCTCCCAGGTTAAAATCGGAAACACTGTAAAGCAGATTGTATCCGGTATCCGTAAAGATTACACACCGGAAGAGATGGTTGGCAAGAAGGTTATGGTTCTTGTGAACTTAAAACCGGCAAAACTTGCCGGAGTATTGTCCGAGGGCATGCTGCTGTGTGCAGAGGACGAAAACGGCACACTTTCTCTGATGACACCGGAGAAACCAATGCCAAGCGGTGCAGAGATCTGTTAAACAAGGCCGGAGGCATAAAAATAGGAGGCATAAACTATGGAAATCCTTGATGTTGTAGATGAAACCGGAGCACCAACCGGTGAAACCGTAGAACGCACAGAGGCGCACCGGGAGGGTGTGCGGCATCGTACATCACATGTCTGGATTGCCCGCAACAGGAACGGACGGATTCAGCTTTTATTACAGAAGAGATGTATGCAGAAAGACTCGTTCCCGGGCTGCTATGATATTTCCAGTGCCGGACATATACCGGCAGGGGAGGAGTATATTCCTTCAGCAATTCGGGAGTTGAAAGAAGAATTAAATGTGACAGTGCAGGAGTCGGATCTGATTTATTGCGGACAGGTGCATAAGGATGTTGACAGTGAATTTCACAGACAGCCATTTCATGATCACCAGATTTCAAATGTTTATCTGCTCTGGCTGGATCGGGAAGCAGAGGAATTTGAGCTGCAGACCGAAGAAATAGAGAGTGTGCGCTGGATGGATTATGCCCAGGTGCGGGGCATGGTGGCTTCGGATACACTTCCAAACTGTATCATCATGGAGGAACTTGATCTGATAGAAAGGCACTTCTTATGATTTTTGAGACACATGCACATTACGATGATGCAAAATTTGATACGGACCGGGAGATGCTGCTTGCGGAATTACCGCAGCGCGGCATTTCGCCGGTGATTAATGCAGGGTCTTCCATTGCGACGACAAAGACAACACTTTCGCTGGCGCAGGAATACCCTTTTCTTTATGCTGCGGTGGGCGTACATCCCAGTGACGTGGATGATTTAAATGAGGACACGTATGCATGGCTCAGACAGCAGACAACGCTGCAAAAGACAGTTGCGGTGGGAGAGATCGGACTGGATTATTACTGGGATAAGCAACCAGAGATACAGGCGAAGCAGAGGTATTGGTTTGTACGGCAGCTTGCACTGGCTCAACAGGCAGATCTTCCGGTGATCATTCATTCCAGGGATGCAGCAGAAGATACCATGAAGATCATGGAAAAGGCATATGAGGATGGCATAAAGGGCGTGATCCACTGTTATTCCTATTCACCGGAGATGGCACAGGAATATGTAAAGATGGGATATTTCATCGGTGTAGGCGGTGTTGTGACTTTTAAAAATGCCAAAAAGCTGGTAAAGACCGTGGAAACGATTTCTCTTTCGAGCATAGTGCTCGAAACCGACTGCCCGTATATGGCACCGGAACCACACCGGGGAACACGCAATGATTCGCGGAATATTCCGTACGTGATTGCAAAAATTGCGGAGATCAAAGGCGTTTCTGTGGAGGAAGTCGAGCAGACCACACGGGAAAATGCATTTGCACTGTTTACGAAAGTGCCACGATAAAGGAGAGATATTATGGAAGAGTATGAAGTAATCCGTATTCCGGTTTCGGATGGGACGGAAAAAGAGTTTGCCATCATGGATACTTTTACCGTTGAAGAGAAGCACTATATGGCAGTGTCTCTCATAGAGGAGGATGAGATTCAGGAAGGTGTGTATCTGTATCGATACCGTGATGCGGAAGACGGAGATATCGTTGTGGAACAGATTACGGAACCGGCAGAGTATAAGCGTGTATCCAGGGCATATGAAGCGCGGTAAGGCTGCAAAAGAAGGATGAGAAAGATGAAAAAGTGGAAGAAAAAGCGTATGGTGGCGGTGCTTTTGACGCTGCTTGTGCTGTTACAGTTTCCGGCAGACTTTGGAAGTGTGGCACATGCTGCACAGAAAAAGGAAATCAGGGGAACAATTTCGGTAGCAGCCAATATTTCCCAGCAGGACATGCAACAGTACCTGGATGGGTTTAATAAGAAATATCCGGGAATTAAAATTAAATATGAATATTATTCGGATTATGACAATGAGGTGTCGAAACAGTTGCAGGACGGTTCTTATGCAGATGTTCTGTTTGTACCCGCTTTGGTTTCTTCTGACAAATACGCGGAATATTTCGAGGAATTAGGTACACGTGCCGAACTTGAAAAGAAATATAATTATCTGGAAAACAGTAAAATAATAAAAGATAAAATATATGGACTGCCGTCATCAGCATATCTGAATGGTATTTTGTACAACAAAGAAGTGTTTGATAAAGCCGGAATTACAGAGCCGCCAAAGACGATTGATGATTTCCTGCAGGCACTGTGGGATATCAAAGAGCGTACCGATGCGATTCCGTTTTATACAAATTATGCTGCCGGATGGCCGCTGCAGGTATGGGAGCAGTATCCTTATATTGAAATGACAGGAGATCCAGATTATCGGGAAAACGGATTCGTCAATGAAGTGAATCCCTATGCAAAAGGAACTTCTCATTATCAGGTATATAATCTGCTGTATAACATTGTAAAAGAGGGATTGTGTGAGCCGGATCCACAAAAAAGTGACTGGGATCAATCCAAAGTGATGTTAAACGAGGGAAAAATCGGCTGCATGGCAATTGGATCGTGGGCGATGAGTCAGGTCAGAAATGCAGGAGCGGATGGAAAAAGTGTAGCGTATATGCCGTTCCCGAATGAGGTGGATGGAAAACAGTATATGACGATAGTGACCGATTACTGTTATGCCATCAACAAAAACAGCACCAATAAGGAAGCTGCCCGTTGTTACATTGATTATATGCTGGATGAATCCGGATATGCACTGGATCATGAAGTACTTTCCATTGTAAAGACCGATCCGTTTCTGGACAGTTATGGAAATATGGACAATGTGGTCTGCCTGAACAACCATGAGGCAAGTGATGAAAATTATAAAAAATGGGTAGCACTGTCTGCCAATTTAAATTTGCGGGATAACAATGATGAGATTAAGAGGGTGATCGAAGCCGGGGAAGGAAAGCGTAAAGAAACCTTTGATGAGATTGCAGATGACTGGAATAAGCGCTGGGAATCGGGGCGTACAGAGGATATGATGCCGGATACGGGGGAAAATGTTTCCGTACTCAGCAGTATGATTAACAATACCTACAAAGTTGATTTTTCCGGGACGGAGAAATCATACTTAAAGGGACTGAAGACGTTGCAGATCGGTTATCTGCGAAATCTTGCACCTTATGAATATGAGGAAAAAGGACAGTTTCAGGGAGTTTCCCGGCAGCTGGCGGATCAGATGGAAAAAGCGTTTCAGGTAAAAGTGAAAGCACAGGCTTATGACAATTCCCAGACTCTTTTTAAGGCATTGCGGGAAGGGGAAATTGACATGGCCGCGGGAGTCCAGAAAAGCAATGTTTATTCCGATATCAAATATTCTACCAATTACATGGAATATATGAATGTGCTGGTAAAAAGCGATACCAAGAGTACAAAGAACGCATTGCAGGGAACGATGGCACAGGTCAGGGGGGAGGATTATTCCGATTACCAGACAAATGCAAAAGAAATTTACCGGACCAAAGATTTAGCGGACAGTCTGCAGGCAGTGGAAAATCTGCGCGCAGATTTTACCGTAGCCGATTATTATAGTGTCAATTACTATATACAGCAGCAGGGTTTTGCGCATCTGACGACAATCCCGCTGGCGAAAAACGGCAATTTTTGTTTTGCATTTTACAGAGATGTTGATACCAGGCTGATTTCTGTCTGCAACAAAGTCATTTACAGTATTCCGGATGAAAACATGCAGATGATGCTGAATGATTGTCTGCAGGTAAAGCAGCAGAAGATTACCGTGAAGCGTTTTATCGAGGCAAACACGTTTTCCTGTCTGCTGGCATTATGCATTATTTTTGTAATTGTTGTTGTAATTGTTATGCTTATTATGCGAGACCGGAATCGCCTGGCAAAGACAGACGCACTGACAGGATTATATAACCGGTACGGTCTTTCGGAAGAAATGAACCGCATTTACGACAGGAAAGAACTGCCGCTTCTGTTTGCCATCATGGATATTGATAACTTTAAGTCTGTCAATGATACGCTTGGACACGCCGGAGGAGATGAGGCGTTAAAACTTTTAGCGGATACGATGCGTCTGGTGTTTGGAACACATGTCCTTATGGCGCGGTTTGGCGGAGATGAGTTTGTACTCTGTATACAGAACCGTGATCAGGAGAGCGTTCAGGCACAGCTGGATAAACTGGTCAGAAGCATGTGTCAGACATTTACATATGGCGGGGGCTCAGTGCCACTGTCCATCAGTCTGGGCGCTGTGTATATGACGGAGAAAGTTCCTTATGAAAAACTGTTTAAGAAAGCGGATAGTGTATTATATGATGTAAAAACCCGTGGAAAAAACAGTTTTGAAGTTCGAACGATGTGAAAAATGCATAGAACATAAAAAAATCCCGGAGCATGGGAAACGGCTCCGGGATTTTTTATGTAAAGATTAATTTTTATTTGGAATAAACGGGCTGATTGCTCCGGCGAGCTGTGCAACCGGCATGCTCTGCAGCCATACACGTCCCGGACCGGTGATGACGGTATTAAAGATTCCTTCCCCGCCAAAGAGCATATTCTTTACACCCGGTACAGTCTGGATATCGATGGAACATCCGGCTGTCATTGCTGCGAGGTATCCGGTATCGATGACGATCTGTTGTCCCGGTGCAAGTTCATATTCTTTGATGTGTCCGTCAAATTCGAGAAAGACGGTGCCGTTTCCGGACAGACGCTGCATGATAAATCCTTCTCCACCGAAGAAACCACTGGAAATACGCTTCTGGAAGAAAACAGACATTTCCACACCAGCGGTCGATGCGAGAAATGCACTTTTCTGGGCGACAATCTCCTGCCCTGGTGCAATTTCAAATGCACGGATATCTCCGGGGAAGCTGGATGCAAATGCGATCAGTCCAGTGCCGCCCTGCGCGGTGTAGCGGTTGATAAACATGCTTTCACCGGAAAAAGCACGACCGAACATTTTTCCGATTCCGCCATTGGTTGTGGTTTCCATTTTCATATTTGGGGACATCCATGACATTGCGCCCTTCTCCGTGAGCATGGTTTCGCCACCCTCTAAGTTGCAGATTACGACAGGCAATGGTGCCCCTTCAATTGTATAGTTCATAACTACCTCCCTGATATATTGTTTCTGGTTACGATATAATCTTAATGGAATATGGGGATCTTTTCAAGAAAATGTTTTTATGAGGATTTTTCTTTTTCTAATTCGTCTAAGACGTATTCGCACGCTTGTAGAACAAACCCTGAGAATGAAACATCGTGTTCCACCATAATTGCATCAATTCGTGCAAGCATATCTACAGGAAAACGTATGGTTTTATTTTCCGTTTCTTTTCGATCACTTTTTATTTGAATAGACATAGATGACACCTCCTGCAAAATAATCGTATTACAGTAAAATGTACTTTTCAGCATTTTAAACGCAATACAAACGCAATGCAAAAGTATTGCAAACAAAGAGGGAAAGTGATAATATTGTAAATATAGAAATTTTATAACAAATGAAAAGGAGAATGAAAGAAATGAAAACAAAATTATTTGCAGGCTTAATGGCAGCAACACTGGCTTTTACTGTGGTTCCAATGGGAACAGCACCTGCGCAAGCGGCAGAGGTAGATGCGTATAAATTGGATGGATATGCTATCAATCAAAATGATAATGATGAAATAAGCGTTGGAGATAATGTATATGCTGCAGGATGGTTAACAGATGCCAGTGGAAAAGACGTAGACAAGGATAAATGGACGTTTGTCGATCAAGAGTGGTTTGACAATGGGAATATTGATACATTGTTCTATTCTGATTATAATGATATAAAAGAAGCAGAAAAAGATATGGTGGCTTTTTCCGGAAAAGTTCCAGAAGAGGCATTTGGTAAAAACGTTTATAACTATTGTGGAGCCTATCTATTGACGGATAACCAAAATGCTGTCTGGGCATATGTACCATCGAAATACCATGTAACACACTGGGATGATTCAAAGTCTTACACGGTTGACCGGAATGATGATGGAAAAAGTGTTACTGTATTTACAATTAAAAATACAAAGAAATCCGGTAAAACCATTACTTTTCCTTCCAGTATAAAGATTGGAGGAAAAGATTATAAGATTGTTAAGATTGGAGATTATGCTTTAGATAATGGAAAAGGAACCGGACTTTCCGCGGTTACTTTCCCATCAACAATCAATACGATTGGAAAAGAAGCTTTTAAAGGAGCAGAAAATTTAAAAACCATTACGGTAAAAGGAAACTTAAAAAATATAGGAAAGAATGCATTTTCGGGAATCAATAAGAAAGCTGTCTTTAAGATCAAGGCAACGGAGTCAAATTATAAAAAGATTGTAAATAAGATTAAAAAGGCAGGAGCGCCAAAAACTGCAACTTATAAGCGTATAAAATAAAAATACAGGGTTGTAATCCCCATCTTGTGATGGGGATTATTGTTATTTAAAAGGGAAAAAGTCATGAAAAATATTATGAAAAAATGGACAGTATGGGTATTGTTGGTAATATTGCTTTCATCAGGTTTAGTTACGAATATGTCGGCAGAAACCGTCCATGCTGCTTCAACAAAGAAAATTACAGCATCTGCACAGCTCGTATGTGGAAAAACAGGGATGATAAAAGTGCCGCATGGTTATAAAAGGTGTCGTTTCTCCAGTTCAAATAAAAAGGTCGCAACGGTGGCAGCCAATGGAAGTGTCAAGGCATTGCGTCTTGGAGTGACAAAAATCAGCATAAAAAGCGGAAACAAAAAAACGAATTATACGATTACTGTTGTTCCGGAAAAGAAAAGTGATGTGCACTTAAATCAGGAAGTGATTATTTGCAAACAAAATATACAGTTAAAACTTGTTTCTGATAAATATGATACTAGTCAGGTAAAGTTGTCTTTTGCTTGCGATTTTAATGAGATTAGCAAAGATGGATGGTGGAAATGGAATGATTCATCATATTCTCAGGAGAAAGTTTATATACAGTATTCTTATGGAACGTTTTCAAGTGGTGTTTATATATATGTATGCGATAAAGAATTTTTATTTAGTGGTTTGTTAAATACAGATGAGTGGGAACAAAAAAATATATATGCAGGGGTAAAATATAAGAGAGATTCTTTAAAGTGGAAGTTTTTTGATGATAAACCCATGACCTTCAGACAAATAAAACAGAAAGGAATTCGTATAGAACTGGATGGTAAGGAACTGCTAGACGAAATCGTTTATATGCCGGGAGAGCATACGTTTACTATTATTGCGGGAAAGCAGGTCTATACAAAAAATATTTCAGTCAGCTATTCTGTGAAAGATGCACTTATCAAAAGAGATGCAACCGGATTTTCAGAAGAGGGGAAAGCTGTATTTGATGCTGCATTCCATGCGGTTGAACAAAATATAAGTGAAGGGATGAGTGAAGAGCAGAAAGTAAAGGCAATTCACGACTATTTAATTTACAGTGCAAATTATGTAAATAATGGAAATTACAAATCAGCTGAAAAGTGGGCATATGGGGCTGGTGGAGTTTTAATTCATAAAGAAGGGGTTTGCCAGAGTTATGCAATTGCATTTTATATGATGGCAGTTGCGTCAGGGTTGGATTGCCGTTATGTGACAGGAACAGCAAAAGGGGGAGGACATGCATGGAATCAGGTAAAGGTTGATGGAACATGGTATTATATTGATTGTACATGGGATGATCCAATTGTGAATGGACATAGTGGTGGTGGAGAAGGGTATAAATATTATCTTTCAGAAAATGGATGGCCCAATCATACAGTCGGAACCGTTAAGGATCTGGCTGATGCAGGAATATCTTCCTGGGAAAAATATTACCTGACAGGGGAAGGTTACAAATAGTGTGAAAATAATAGAATCGAGTCTGGCGAGGAGACCTTTCTGACAAGAAAAAATTTGAATTGCTTCTATAAACCCATGTCCCCCACCCGGAAGAGAAGCAGTGGGACATATGTAGGAAAAGTTGATGCCCATGTTTCCAAGAGAACGTGCAGTGGGACATAAGTAGGCAGAAAAATTCTATATGTTCCGGAGTATAGAAGAAGCGGGACGTAAAAGCTGAGAATAGCTCCATATGTTCCATCTCGCGATAATAAAAAATAGTAACAATTTTGAAAATTGTATTTATCAGACTAATCAGTTATACTATATGTAAATATGACAAAATGATCTGTTTGTTGGAGGCTCATATGGTAAATACTTTGAAATTACCGGTAGGAATTGACAGTTTTGAAAAAATACGCAGGAACGGATTTTATTATATTGACAAGACAAATCTCATAGAACAGATTCTGATGAATTGGGGGGAGGTAACGCTGTTCACCCGTCCACGACGTTTTGGCAAGACATTGAATATGAGCATGCTGAAAAGTTTTTTTGAAATCGGTGCAGATGCTGCACTGTTTGAAGGCTTATATATTGCAAAGAATAAAGAACTATGCGATGCGTACATGGGAAAGTATCCGGTGATATTTCTCACGCTCAAAGGGGTGGATGGTCTGACGTTTGCAGATGCAAAAAGGATGCTGGGCACGATTCTTGGCAATGAAATGGACCGGCATTATTATCTCAAAACAAGTGATGCACTTACGGACGAGGATAAGGCATACTTCGCTAAAATGCTCACAGGTATGGATGAGAATATCGAAGACAGTATCCGGAAACTGTCACAGCTTTTATATAAACATCACGGGAAAAAGGCGGTTATTATCATAGATGAGTATGATGTTCCTCTGGATAAAGCATATCAGAATGGATATTATCGTGAAATGGTTTCTCTGATCAGAGGTCTTTTTGGTCAGGCATTAAAGACGAATGATTATTTACAGTTTGCATTTCTAACTGGATGTCTGCGTGTATCGAAAGAAAGCATATTTACAGGATTGAATAATTTTAAGGTACTTTCTATTATGGATTCCAGATTTGATGAACAGTTTGGATTCACAGATGATGAGGTAAAGAACCTCCTTACGTCGTATGGTCTGTCTTCACATTTTCCGGAAACAAAGGAATGGTATGATGGCTATCACTTTGGAAATGCGGATGTGTACTGTCCATGGGATGTCATAAATTATGTGGATGAACTTAACTATGATCAAACAGTCGAACCGCAGGATTACTGGTCTAATTCGAGTGGAAATGCGATCGTCCGCAGATTGATCGATAAGGCTGATGTGCAGACCAAGGATGAAATTGAACGTCTGATCGCGGGAGAGTGTATTGAAAAGGAAATTTCACAGGAACTTACGTATGATGAGCTTGATAAAAACATTGGAAATCTGTGGAGCGTACTTTTTACTACTGGATATCTGACAAAACAGGGGCGTACAGCGGATGGGAAGATACGTTTGACAATTCCAAATAAAGAGATAAAAAATCTTTTTATAAAGAAAATCAGGGAATGGTTCCGGGATACGTCCGCGAATGACGGTAAGAGGCTGGAAGAATTCTGCAATGCGTTTTTAGAAAAAAATACAGAAAAGATAGAGCAGCTCTTTGGAGAATATCTTTGGAATACCATAAGCATACGTGATACAGCAGTTGCAAAGGAAAAGAAAGAGAATTTTTACCATGGCATTTTACTTGGACTTTTGGGATATAAAGCAAACTGGCTTATAAAGTCAAATGCAGAATCAGGAACCGGCTACAGTGATATTCTTGTCGAGGTGCCGAACAACAGAACAGGAATTGTGATTGAACTGAAATATGCCGGGAACGGAGATCTAGATGCTGCATGTGCCGAAGCTTTGAAACAGATGGAAGAAAAATCATATGTCGATAAGCTGAAGCAGGATGGAATGCGTAATTTTATCAAATATGGAATTGCATGTTTCAAGAAGGATTGCAGGGTTGTGATTGCTGGTTAGCAGGAAGGAAACAAACATGGCAAAAGTAATCATGGTGCAGGGCACGATGTCAAATGCCGGAAAAAGCCTGATCGTTGCAGGGCTTTGCCGTATTTTTGCGCAGGATGGCTATCGCGTGGCACCGTTTAAATCGCAGAATATGGCGCTCAACTCCTACATCACCGAAGACGGTCTGGAGATGGGGCGCGCGCAGGTCATGCAGGCGGAAGCGGCTGGTGTGAAACCTTCTGTACTTATGAACCCGATTCTGTTAAAACCCACAAATGATGTGGGATCACAGGTGATCGTAAAGGGTGAAGTGCTCGGAAACATGCGGGCGCGGGATTATTTTGCGTATAAGAAAAAGCTGATTCCAACGATCTGCGAGGCTTTTTCGGAGTTGGAAAAGCAGGCAGACATTATTGTGATGGAAGGGGCGGGAAGCCCGGCAGAGATCAATCTGAAATCGGACGATATTGTCAATATGGGGCTGGCAAAACTGGTCGATGCGCCGGTGCTTCTGGTGGGCGATATCGACCGTGGCGGCGTGTTTGCGCAGCTTTTGGGAACGCTGATGCTTTTAGAAGAGGATGAAAAAGCCCGCGTGAAGGGCCTGATTATTAATAAATTCCGCGGGGACAAGACGATCCTTGATCCGGGAGTGGAGATGCTGGAGGAACGCGGCGGCGTGAAGGTTGCTGGCGTAGTGCCGTATATGCATCTGTCCATTGAGGATGAGGACAGTCTGAGCAGCCAGTTGGACAACCACGATGTTGGTTTGATAGATCTGGCAGTGATCCGTTTTCCACGGATCTCCAATTTTACAGATTTTAATGTATTTGAACGGCTGGAGGGTGTGTCCGTGCGCTATGTTTCTTCGGTGCAGGAACTGGGACAGCCGGATATGATCTTTCTGCCGGGCAGCAAAAATACGATGGGCGATCTGCGCTGGATGCGGCAGAATGGTCTGGAAGCCGCAGTCAAAAAGCTGGCGGCGCATATCCCGGTCTGGGGGATCTGCGGCGGCTATCAGATGCTGGGGCGTACCATTTCGGATCCGCATGGGGTAGAGAATGAGAATTCGCTACGCGAACCGTTGCGTGGTATGGAACTGATCGACACCGACACGATCCTGATGCCGGAAAAAACACGCACGCAGACATGCGGAAACTTTGAGAATGTAACCGGCATCTTTTCCGCGCTTTCCGGATTGGAATTTTCCGGCTATGAGATTCATATGGGAAAGACAACGGTTTCCACCGGGGAACATCAGACGCCACTGGTTCACATGGCAGATGGCAGAACCGATGGGGTACAGCGCATGGAAAAAGGCGGCGAAGCACCCGGTGTATACGGCAGTTATGTGCACGGCATTTTTGACGGGGGAGACATTGCTGTGCGCATAGTACAGGCATTGGCCAACAAAAAAGGGGCGTCATGGAAACCGGAGGCAGGCGGCGATTACCATGCATTTAAGGAACAGCAGTATGACAAGCTCGCACAGGGACTGCGGGAGCATCTGGATATGGAGTATGTATACTCTATTTTGCAGGAGAGCCGGATTTCCTCTTGATTTTTACAATGTTATAGATCCCGACACAAATCAGGACAATGGATAATACCAGAAGAATGGACAGTGGGTATTCGAAAATATAGTGATAGGAATCGGTATATGCACTACCATAGAGATCCATATATTTGAATTGTTCCCATTGACCCAGAAATGGAAGCACACACAACAGGAAAAATCCGATTATGGTCATAAAAATAAAGGGAGTTCTTTTTGCAGGATTTTGGATTTTATTTTGGTTTTCTGCTGAAGCATCTGTTTTTTTGAGCATTGTGTCAATTGGAACATGGAATTGCTCACTGATTAAGAGCAGGGTATGGATGTTTGGAACAGAGATTCCCATTTCCCATCGCGATACGGCCTGGCGGGTAACGCCTAATTTTTGAGCAAGCTGTTCCTGGGAAAGATGATGTTTTTGTCTTAAATCCAGAAGAATGTGAGCGATATTTTGGTTATCGACTTTTGTTTTATTCATATCAGCACCTCCTTTTTCTTATCATACATTTCATGGCTGCAAGAAGCAAGAAATAGGGGATTACATTTGCGCAATTTACAATTGCAACAGGAGAATACATTTGATTACAGGAAAAGAATTAGAGAAACTTAAAATCATTCCACCGGACGCACAGATCTACGCGCAGGTAAAAGCAAGCTGGGACAAAATTGCCAAACCACTGGATGGTCTGGGGCAGTTTGAGACCATGTTTGCGCAGATTGGTGCAATCACAGGAAGCAGCAGTCTTTCCATCGAAAAAAAAGTGATTCTCACCATGTGCGCAGACAATGGCATTGTCGCAGAAGGAGTCAGCCAGTCCGGACAGGAAGTGACCGCTGTGGTTGCAGGATTCATGGGGCAGCAGGCAAGCTCGGTTGGCAAAATGGCGCGCCGCGCCGGTGTGGATGTGATTCCGGTCGATATTGGGATCAACACAAAAGAAACGCTGCCGGGGGTACGCGACTGCAAAGTGATGCAGGGCACGCGCGATTTTCTGAAGGAACCTGCAATGACAGAGGAAGAAGCGCTGCAGGCATTGTCTGTGGGAATTGATCTGGTCCGGGAGTGCAAAGACAAAGGCTATCAGCTGATCGGTACCGGAGAGATGGGAATCGGAAATACGACGACGAGCAGCATGCTTGTGGCGGCACTGACCGGACGCACAGCAGAAGAAGTGACCGGACGTGGTGCCGGATTAAACGACGCGGGGCTGTTGCGCAAGCAGCAGGTCATTGCGCAGGCACTGGAGAAATATGAAAAAGAGATCCGGTCAGAGCATGCACTTTCCATGCTGGCGGCATTCGGTGGTCTGGATATCGCGGGAATGGCAGGCGTATGCATCGGCGGAGCACTGTATCATGTGCCGGTCGTTCTGGATGGGCTGATCTCATCGGTCGCGGCACTGGTGGCGGAGCGGATCGTGCCGGGTGTGCGGGAATTTGTTCTGCCGAGCCATCTGAGCAAGGAACCCGCGGCAAAATGGATCGCGGAGGAACTGAAACTTCACCCGGTCATAGATGCAGGACTGGGGCTTGGGGAAGGCACAGGGGCCGTGATGCTGTTTTCCCTTCTGGATCTGGCGCTGGCACTCTACGAGGATCAGACAACATTTGATACGATGGAAATTGCGCAGTACGAGCGGTATGGGGAAACGGAATGATTACTCTGGTTTTGGGCGGAAGCGGCAGCGGAAAATCGGCTTACGCAGAGCATCTGCTGGATGGGAAAATGAATAAATATTATATCGCAACCATGCAGGTGTACGATGCGGAGGGCGAAAAAAAAGTTGCAAGACACCGGAGACTTCGCGCGGGAAAAGGATTTGTTACGATGGAACAGCCGCGGGATATCGGGGAGGTAGATTTTTCGGAAGGGGCACAGCAAGCCATGGAAACACCGGATCGCGCAGGGCAAAATGTTACGGAACATCCCCGCTGTGCCCTGCTGGAATGTATGTCCAATCTGGTTGCAAATGAGATGTTTTCCGGTGCGGACATCGTTTCGGAAGATGCGGTTGTCGCACATATATTGCAGGGAATCAAAAGCCTTTCCGCAAAAGTGGACGAATTGGTGATTGTCAGTAATAACGTGTTTGAGGACGGCATTTCCTATGATGCGACGACGCAGGCATATATCCGTGCACTCGGACGCATCAATACGGGAGTGGCGGCGCTGGCGGATACAGTGACCGAAGTCGTTGTCGGGATTCCGGTTCCGGTAAAAGAGAGAAAGGAAGCAGGTTATGCACATCATTAGAGGAATCGCGGTGGCGTTTTCCACCTATTCAAAAATTCCAATGCCACAATTTGTGTGGAAAGAAGAAGATATGCGTTACAGCATGTGCTTTTTTCCGTGGATCGGGGCAGTGATCGGCGCCATCCTCTGGGGTTGGTTTCGATTGTCTGCGTTATTGGGAATCCGTACGCTTGCATTTATTCTGATATCAGCTGCGATCCCGCTTATCATCACCGGGGGCTTCCATGTGGATGGGTTTATGGATACCATGGATGCGTTGCATTCGTATCAGCCCAGAGAGCGAAAACTGGAAATTTTAAAGGATTCCCACATTGGGGCTTTTTCCGTGATCAAGCTGGCGGAATTCGGGTTGATTTATGTGGCGGCTCTTTCCCAGATTGTGGATTACCGTGCGCTGGAAGTGTTTTGCTGTGGATTTTTCCTGTCCCGCTGCCTGAGTGGCCTGAGCGTGGTCTCTTTCCGTTCCGCAAAAACGGATGGGATGCTCTATCATTTTGCGAGTACCGCACATGAGCGTGGGGTAAAAGGGGCACTTTATGCACAGACGTTGTTGTGTGTACTGTTTATGTTTTGGCTTTCGCTTCCGGCGGGAATTCTGGCGGTGGCGGCGGCATTTGCAGTGTTCGGTTACTATCGCTGGCGCAGTTACAGGGAATTTGGCGGAATCACCGGAGATACGGCGGGCTATTTTCTTACCTTGTGTGAAGGCGCAATGGCGGTGGCGGCAGCAGTGTCGTGTCTGCTGTAACCGCCATGTTTTTCATGTAGATCAGACTTCTTCGAGAGCTGCTGGAGATTTGGCAAGTGTTTCTTCGATATATCGGTTCATGGAAATCTGATGTGCCATTGCATAAACAAATACTTTTTTGTGCAGCTCAGGAGAAATCCGTACATTAAAACTTCCCTTGAAAGCGGTTTCCGGTGTTTGACCGGATTCTTTACATAATTCCAGATAATCATCCACAGCCTGATGAAAATCATCGATCAGCTCAGTAGCATTTTCACCTTCATAGGAGATTAATGAACGGATTCCGAGAACTTTTCCGTAAAAAATTTTATCTTCTTCTGAAAATTCAATACTTCCAACATAGCCTTTATACTGAATTGTGTTATTCATAATAATCCCTCCTGTTCTAAAAAAGTAATAAGCTGTTTGATCTGATAATTTTTCAGTTCGTTATTTGGATGTGGTTTATGTAATAATATATTTGCGTGTTCTGTGCTTTCGAAAACAACGCGTGAACCACTGGTTTTTCCTTTATTTGAGCGTTTATAGTCTAAATATCCGAGCAGGGTTTCCGCTTCCTGAAATGTAAAATCTTTTGGTCTGGATTTTAGACGTTGAATTAATTTTTCTTTCTGTCCCATATGATGTCCCCCTGTTAATTACATTATACTCAAAAACAAACAAATTGCAACTATATATAGTTGCAATAAAAACAAATTTTCACTATATGAGAAAAATATGATAGAATATTTTTATATCAATTCTAATTGGAGTTTGAAGTATGGAATTATACATTGGCGGCACTGCTCAGGGGAAAAAAGCATATGTAACACAGGTGCGGGGCATCGCGGAAGCACGGATCTGGGACAATTTTGAAGAATGGTTTCGAGAGAAATTGCAGGAAAGTGCCCCGAAGTCTCCATCCCCGGAAGCAGAAAGTATGGCTTATCTGGAAAAACATCCGGATACAGTAATTATCTGCGATGAAGTAGGCAATGGAATTGTGCCGCTTGATTCGTTCGAGCGGGAATATCGTGAGCGGCTGGGACGGCTGCTTTGTGAAATTGCGGCAAAAGCAGAAAGGGTGGAACGGATTGTATGTGGAATCGGACAGAGAATCAAATAGAACTGTATCTGATCCGGCATGGAATGACGCCGGGAAATGTAGAACACCGGTATATTGGCAGACAGACGGATGAACCGCTTTCGGAGGACGGCAGACAGCAGCTGGAGAAAAGAAAAGACCAATGGACACAGGTATGCAGGACATGGGATATGCCGTATGTATTTGTAAGTCCGATGCTTCGCTGCCGGCAGACCGCAGAAATTTTATTTCCGCAAATTCCACAGATCGAAATTGATCCATGGCGTGAAATGGATTTTGGAGAATTTGAAGGAAAGAATTATGCACAGCTGAATGGAGATCCGCGCTATCAGGCATGGATTGACAGCGGTGGAACGCTGGCATTTCCGGGAGGTGAGAGCCGGGAAGTTTTTATCGCAAGATGCGTGGATGGGATGGAGCTGGTTATGGAACAGATCCGGCAGCAGCTGGCATACAGAGTGTGTCCAAAGTGCCGGGAAACGGAAGACAACTGTATGATACAGGAGCCGCTTCCGGTGGCGGCTGTGGTTCATGGGGGTACGATCATGGCACTGCTTTCGCACTACTGTGGCGGTGATTATTTTTCGTATCAGGTAAAAAACGCCGAGGGCTATCATCTGGGGCTGCATCTGGCGGATCAACATATGGAGTTAAAAGAAAAAGTATGAGTTATCATTTTTTTGCGATGTTTCTTGGGTTTGTGCTGGATCTGTTGTTTGGCGATCCGCACTGGCTGCCCCATCCGATCCGTCTGATCGGTAATCTGATCGCATCACTGGAAAAACTGAATAAAAAGGAACTGTCAGACACAAAGAAATTTCTGCGCGGGTTTGTGATGGTTGTGGTTGTTGTCGCATGTACAACTGGTGTGACAGCCGTTATCCTTGAGGGGGCATACGGGCTGCATCCGGCGATTGGCTGTGCCGTGGAAGCCATTATGACCTATCAGATTCTTGCCACAAAGTGTCTGAAAGTGGAAAGCATGAAGGTATATGAGCAGCTGCAAAAGCAGGATCTGCCGGCAGCGCGAAAGGCAGTGTCCATGATCGTTGGACGTGATACGGAACAACTGGATGAAACAGGTGTGGCAAAGGCAGCAATTGAGACCGTTGCGGAAAATGCGTCCGACGGTGTGATCGCGCCGATGATTTATCTGGCAGTCGGCGGACCGGTGCTCGGCTTTGCCTATAAAGCAGTGAATACCATGGATTCCATGGTGGGATATAAGAATGAAAAGAACCTGTATTTTGGAAGGTTTGCGGCAAAACTGGATGATGTGGTAAATTTCATTCCGTCCCGCGTGGCGGCCCTGCTTATGATCGTGGCAAGCTTCCTTCCGGGGAAGCGTTTTAGCGGGACCGGGGCATGGAAGATCTGGAAAAGAGACAGCCGGAAACATGCCAGCCCGAATTCCGCGCAGACCGAGAGTGCCTGTGCGGGAAGCCTTGGCATTCAGCTGGCAGGGGATGCCAGTTATTTTGGAAAAACTGTAAAGAAACCGACGATAGGGGATGCCCTGCGTCCGGTGGAACCGGAAGATATCCGGTATGCGAATGTGCTGTTGTACCGGATGGCATTCCTTGGCATGGCCGTTTGCCTGTCGCTTTTGTATTTTCTGTAAACAATAAAAAGCCGGACGTTGTGTAAACAGCGTCCGGCTCAGACTGTAGACAAAGTCCTCGGCTTTTTGCCGAGGATTTTTCTGTATTAAAGA
>ERZ1026884.290-NODE-290-length-35647-cov-54.037817_pt1 | contig 35647 bp, 35 predicted proteins | sample MGYA00380172_ERZ1026884 | MGnify/ENA primary metagenome ERZ1026884 (study PRJEB33269, sample SAMEA4719808) | human gut metagenome | biome: human-associated habitat; feature: organic feature; material: feces | place: Cameroon | collected 2013-10 ... | reverse complement strand
TACAGTCTGTTCCATTCTATTTCAATTAAACGTTCAACTTTGCCGCCAAAGTTACGCTTTTTTCTCGAAACCACCAAGAAAATCAAAAGAAATCTGTGTAAATCCGTGAAATCTGTGGGACTAATAAACAGCAAAGAAGAAAATCTGCGTCATCTGCGAAATCTGCGTGACCAAACTCCAGCCCCAATAGGGCTTCAAGAAAAGAAGATTTCGAAAGATTATCTCCGTGTTTAAGTCGCCAGAAGAAATGCATATTTCTCCTTATTTCCAAGGCAATACTTCAAGAAAGCGAAACAAGCAGTTATATCATTCATTCAACTATTAATCTTTATTAAATTATTAATACTATCGCACCATTTTACGTCATAATGATGTATATTTGCAATCAGAATGATTATTAATTAAACATTTTAGGCTTATGGCACAGACAGCAATGACAGTCCGTATGGACAACCAGCAGAAAGCACAGTTTGATAAACTCTGCGAGCAATTCGGCATGAGTGCGAATACCGCTATCAACATCTTTGTTAAGGCAGTAATTCGCAGTAAGAGCATTCCCTTCTCCATTCAAGCAAAGAATGAAGAAGAAGATGAAGTGACTGCAAAAGCAAAAGCTGCGTTCCAGTATATGTGTGACACAGCAAGAGAGAATAACATTGATATGTCACTTGATGAAATCAATGAAGAAATCAGAGAAGTCAGACGATTAAGAAAAGAACGCAATGGTATATGCAGTCATTGATACAAACATAATTGATTCTTCCCGTTTTCCTTATGATGGCACCATGCCAGATGAGGACGACCGAGTCTTCTATGAAGTCTGCCTAAGCAAGGAAGATTCCTTCTTAGTAACAGGTAATCTCAAACACTTCCCAAAAGAACCGCAAGTGATTACAGCAGCAGAAATGATGAAAATCCTAGACAACGAACTATAAACGCATTTTATATTTAAGCGTCATGATACAGAACAAATTATTCCGTGATTGCCTCGCTGCGATACCTGCCGAGCAAAAGGCAGAGTTCGATTTGTCTTTCGGTATTGCCGAGCGCATTAGTGAGATTCTGAAAGCCAAGGGTCTCACCCAAAAGGATTTCGCCCGCTTGCTCAACAAGCGAGACTCAGAAATCTCCAAATGGCTAACAGGCAGACATAACTTCACGACTCAAACCATTGCTCGTATAGAAACAGCTTTGGGTAGTAAACTCATCAGCATAGCCCATTGATTGGGCTATGCTAATAAAAAAACTAATGTGTTTTAAACGCCTAATGCTATAATGGTAATATACTCAACTATCCCAATTTTTCATTTAAGATTTCACACATTCTATTATATAAGGCAAGTTCAAGACCTTGACCACCAGTTCCACTGAAATCCCCTTTAAATGAAAACAAACTCTCAGATTTATCTTTAAGGGCAGATAAGACATTTTCGACCTTATTTATATAAGGCTCATAAAAATAGTCATTGTTTTTCTGTAACCCCTGTTTTATTTCATCATTAAGGAATCTCACATGGATATAGCCCATTAATCGTATCATAGCACCAACCCCGGTTGTTTTGCAGAGAATTGACCGATGCTTCATATATATTGGCCAATAATCAGAAAAGCAATCCTTAACTACGGTATAAAAGCTAATTAACTCTGAGGCCATATAACGATACTTAGGCTTCCCACTTATTTTTGAGAAATCTACATACCAAATTCCTTGGGGAGAAGACATGTGTCTCATCAAAGCTTCTGCCATACAAGCCTGTGAGACGAATCCTTGACCAGAACCCAACATCTTTATTTTTTGACAGAAAGGAGAATCTGGATTGGTGTTCATGAACTTCACAAGATTGTGAGAGATATAAATAAAGTTTTTTTCCTTATCCGTTGAATCCTCAGAATAATTCATACCATATATATCATAATATAAAGAACGACTTACACGTTTTTGGTTGAAATTAACCTCAGCAAAGACTTGAGCTTGTTCCCATGTATCAAAATTCATCATAATGGTACAATTGAAACGAAACTTTTCTAAATATTCTTTGACGATTATATCTTCTTCTGTTTTCATAAAACCAGAGACATCCTCATATAGTTTAATCATACTATAAAGTCGATGTTGTCCGTCTACTATATAAAAATCTTGTGGCATAACAAGATCGGGAGTATCTCCTATAGAAAAACTTGTATCATCTATGGTAAAAGCCAACAGCATAGCTGTAGGAAAGATGACTGCAACGTTTTGTTTTCGGTAGTCTTTTAGTATTGCTGTACGAATGTACTTTTTTATGTTACGAACACGGTCTTCGTCTATCTTCCTTTGGTAATACTCATCTTCTTTACCTGTACGTAGTTTATAAGGATTTTGAGTTGGATCTTCCCGGTAAAAAAAACGCGCATTATCTTTTAAGTCCATGAAAGGGACACATGCCTGCAATAATAATTTTTGAGAGTTTTCGTCTCCACTCAACACATTTACTTTCATAACTCATTTATTTTAAAACATACTTGAAGAATCATCACTATCTTGTGAATCCGACTTAGGCTGAACAGCCTCTGCACTTTCTTCTTGATTTTCACTATCCTTTCGAATATATTCTTTAAAATCTTTTTCAAGATTTGCAATTAAAGAATTTATATATTCATCATCATGTTTGATAGTTTCTTCTACGACCTTCGCCTTCATTGTATCAGCCCCTACAGAATTGAAGATTTTTTCTGCAGCAATAGACACCTTTCCGTCCAACTTTTCATCCAAATAAGACTTGGTAACATCTTCTGATGTCAGTTTAGCTGCACGTTCTGCATCTTTATTAGCCTTTTCTTCTATAGATTTTATAGACTTATATCCAAAAAATCCGAAAATAGATAGTACCACACCAACTAAGAAAGTACCAAACGAAAAGTACTGATCTTGATCCATTTTTTGCTCCAAAGCATATTGGTATCTTTCTGCTAATTCCCGTTCATGCCTTCTGACTATTGTTATCAAACTATCTGCCTGTTCCTTAGATAAATAATTAGCCTTTTTCAAGGAATCGGAAGCCATAATTTCAATCCTTATAGGTTGAACTTCAGGCTTAAAACACGTTCTACAACACCAAACAGCTGATACAATTATAATTGCAACTACGCAACTCGCTAATATTATATCTGCAGTTTTAATAGTTGAACTTTCAATTTCTTTGCCCATAATTACGCAATATAAAATTATATACTTTTCCTTTTCAGCAAATACAGCATACTGTTTCTTCTAAACGGGTTTAGCCTTGATAAGACTTAGTGTCAAGAAGGCATGTACAATTCTATCAGCCATAGTCTTATTAAAAGCCCCTGTTTGTAATAGTCCATGACTGATTAGATTTCTGATATTCCATCCGTACTTATCGGTAAATAAGTTCTGAAAATATTCATAAATATCAGTAGGAATGCGCTTATCCTCTTTCAAATTCTTTAATAATTTATCAAGAGTCTTATACTCATTATCTTCGTCTTTATTAAGACTAAACACATTTATACCACTATAAGCTGCTAATCTTCTTATAGCAGACTCAAAAATAGGAACAAGTAAATGGCAGGCAATTAAGAAGTCTGAATCAAAATAAGCTTTAATTCCTCGTTCAAATTGTTCTCTTTGTTCTTTTACAATAAAAGGAGATTCATTGAATCGTTCAATGATACTATCATATGTATAAAGTTTTTTCTCTTCCATTTTTCGAATATGTAATTGCATATAGAATGAGAAGAAAATCATTCTTCTATATATACCATAAGACAATTTGTTTTTCTCAGCATTCTTTCCTGAGCCCAAGTCTGAAATTGGCATACCTGTCCAATCATAAATAACAGTATGAATCATATCCAACAAAGGTGCTAATTCCTTTTCCTTTTTTTGACGTTCTATTTCAACATCCATTTTAGGTAAATATTCTATTGTATATGCATCTAAGACCTCTTTTATTGAACCCGATGTAACCTTTTCCAAATAATCATCAAAAACTTTTCCATCAATAGGAACAGAATATTCTTTAGGAGTCATTTCTTCAAATACAGTAGAACCTAAATCTTGTATTTCCGGATACAAATAATTAGCCTGCTTATCAAAATTAAACTTCCTAAAAACATCTTGCATTTTCTGCAACATAGTTTGCGCCCACATTGCTCCTTTCAGCTTAAAAGAAAAATGTATACCTACTAAAGCTTTATCCAAAACCTCAAGTATGCAATCTTGTTGCTTTTTATTTTTATAATAATCAGCTAACAATTCTGCCTCATCCAAAAGAACATGAGCATGCGAATCAGTAATGCAACCTTTCTCTTTACAAAGATTAAACAACCGCTCCAACCTATCCCTGTTATCTTGTACGATTTCCATTTCGAAATCAGCCAAGGCCTTATTATGCTTAGTCAAGAGAGAAAGGGGCTCTGCCCATATTCCAGGCTTTGAATCATCAGCATATTTGGATACATAGCCAAGGAGCAATTTCATACCTTCATTTATGAGTTCAGACTGTCTTAAACTTATAGCTCTTTCAATAGCTATGTTCAAATAAGTCAAGCCAGTCATACAATGTTGTAGTTTATCCTTTTTTATGATATCAAAAACAGAACGGATAAATACCAACTTGACAGTTTTAAAATCAGCCTCTTTACCCGTTATATTCTTACTAAAATCCCACAGCAAACCAGTATATCGCATTTTCAGCAGAGGATTACGAGTCTCTTCTGCTCGATTGTACCAATATTCAAGAATTTCTTTTGTTATCTCTTTCTTATCAGGAGAATACACTAATTCACCTGTGCTTTTTACAGTCCATGTAATAGTCGGCCCATAAAAAGTTTCCCAATCATTATGGCCGCCTTCAGAAAAAGCCATGGCTAAACATTCAGCCTTAACTGCCAAAGAATTATCTTCAGAGGATAATTTACCTAGGTCAGAAGACAAATCATAGAACTCGAAATACTCTTCCGATTCATATTTTGCAAGAATATCATTTAACTCCATAATTATCAATCTTTATAATCACCTAATCCTTCTCGTAATCTACCCACTGATTTTGCAAGACCATCCAATCCTGGATACATTGTTTCCGAGGTAATATTCATTTGATGCAAAGCCTTTGTCAACCTGAGTTTATCTTCCTTACCGATATTTATTTTCAGTACAGAAATAGTTTGCTGAGAAAGAGTTTTCTCATAAGACCATTTTTTCAAATCATCTATACCAACCGTAAAATGATTTTCTTCATTATAATATCCTTTTAAAATGTCCTCAAAAGGAACGTTAACCGTAGATGGTACCAAGAACAAGCCTTGTTGACGGCTTATGCGTTCATTACACATCCTTGGTCTAACCATAAATAAGTATCTTGGTCTTTCATTACAATCGATTCCCATTTGTTGATTTGCAATTGAATCATTAGCCATGTCGTATGCCACATCATTTAATGTATCCATAGATACGGTATTAACATGATTGTCTTCAATATACTTTTGGAAAATAGGAAAAATTAATTCGTTCTTATTTATGCACCAGATAGAAAACTTATCATAAAAGGAATTATCCATTGCCATAAAAAGAGCTACATACATGGATTGGGAAAAGTCTAATAGTCTAGTTGGAGCACCAAAATGTTGCATGATAGATAACCATTCTATCAATTCACCATCCTTAGGAATTAGATTTTTCTCATAACTAGGAAATTTCCATTTAAACTCTTTGATCATTTCAGACTCGTAGATATAATAAAGAGCTTTGTCACGTGAAGGTGTTGGATGATGGTTCTCTATCAACCTTTCAAGCGAAGTCCTTAACGACCATTCTGAATTAGCTTGTCCACGAAATATAAAGTTTGACATAAATTTCTGATTTAACAGAAACAAATCATTCCACTCTTTTATCTTCGTTTCTATAAAAGCACGTTTTAATTCCATAATTTAAGAAAGCCGATAATTAACATTGTAAAAAGTAGAGTTACCCAGGCGGTCCTAGCCCGCACAAACCTGGCGTAGACCTTTGATGGTCCGCCAACCTTAGAGCGAAGCGGTTCTGAGCACCGGAGGGCGGTTACATCCTTCCCGTCTGAGAAGGGAAGGCTTGGTTAGGATGTGGAGCTCCCTTTGGCTAAAGGGAGACGGAGGGATTCGAAAAACCTTCTTTAACGGTAAGGAAGGACGGGTAGGTTTTCGAAAAAATCACCTCAATATTTTTAGAAAAGCCCCTTTCTTCTAGTATCCAAAAGGACTTTCAAAGTCCTTCAGCACCTCATGTTTCGTATCCTTTTCCGAAAGATTAGCGTGTTCCGTAGGAATGCGCCAATCAATACCAAGAGATTCATCCAATATTGAGATACCACCATCAGACCTTCTCTTTAAACTCACGCTCACTGAAGCTCTCAAAGAAATAGCCACGAGCATCTCTAAACAGGCGAGGCTCAATGATGAGTACGCCATCGATATCAGTCTTTATTACGTTCATTATATCAATTATAGTAAAATCGGGCTACTAAGCTCCATCCCCGAAAAGTAGCTTAATAAAAATGGGGAGCGGGAACCGTTCGCCCGATATATCTATATTTTATTCCATATATCTTCTGCCATAATGCTCACCTAAATATCTTTTGTTGCTTCGGTACAATCATCATTTCTTCAACCCTTGATACACTCCTCCTACTTCATCAGCAATCTGGTCCCAATCATATTTGCTCATGTCGTAATTCACATGCTGCAATGGAGTCTCGATAATCTTTCCGAGCTTTTCCGAAAGTTCATCCACGTTGCCACAATGGAAGTAATCATCCTTTGGCAAGCCAACCTCCAGATTCGCAAGAATATCACTCACTACTACCTTTACCCCATAGCTCATCGCCTCCAACAGGGCAATCGGCAAGCCTTCGTGCGAAGATGGAAGACAATAGCAGCGGCAATTCGTCAACAGCGAATGAAGCTTTCTGCCCTTGATAAAGCCAGTAAGCACCACACCATTCTCCCTTGCCATCTGCTTCAATCCCAACGAATACTCATCCTCGAAATCTGTATCGCCTGCTAACACTAACTTTATATCCGTGAAATCCGTGTGCGTCTTTTTCCATTTCACGAACGCTTCCACCAGATGATGCAGGTTCTTCTCTGGCACAAATCTGCACATACCCAGGATATACTTACCCTTCTCTATCCCCAATTCCTTGAAATATTCAGGATAGTCGCAGATTTCAGGCTCAGAAACACCATTATATATCAAGTGTACATTCTTGGTTCTTCCATATTTACGGGCAATGAGGTTCTTGATGACGTTCGAGATCACGATGACATCATCGGCAAACATGCAGCCCATACGCTCACCCATCTTCAGAATAGTCTTGGCAGCAAATCCCCACTTATCCCTGTCATAGTCAGGACCATGATGTGTAAACACCACCTTCATACCCAACAATTTGGCGTATGGCACCAGCAAGGCAGGACCGATGGCATGGATATGCAATACATCAGCACCCAACTTCTTCGCCTCATTGATGGCGCGGAATGTATGGATGATGGCCTCGAAACTCTTCTTCTTAGGAGAAGGAATCGTTACCAGTTTCACCCCCTTCCATTCATGTAAGTCATCCTTCACATAGTTCGAGCGACGGATCAGCGTTACATCATAACCACGCACCACCATTCTAGGGAACAATTCCTCACAATGCGTCTCCACGCCACCCATGATATTCGGGATACCACGAGTACCTGTTACAACTATTTTCATAAAAAACTAGAGATTTTCAAAATAAAAGTATTACCTTTGCAGGCATGAATAAGATTTCAAACTATATCAAAGAAGCCATACAGTACTTCGGCATCATCTTGGTGTCGATGCTCTCCGCACTGTGGCTTCTTATCAATCATAAGAGAATCAAGTGATTACTTGATTTCGATATTTCTATCTGTTTCCTTCTTGGTGGCCTCATAACCCTGGCTAGCCACGTCAGCGTTCACGATGTCCTCGCCACGCTTGCCCTTCAAAGCCTCCTTTGAATCGGCAGAAAGTCCGTTGTTTACCACAGCATTCATATCGCAGGTAGAAAGCTTGTCAAGCTGTTCCTTGGTCACCTTACCATCACGATACTCGCAGCAGATAGGGTTCTCATACATAGAGTACTTCATACCGAGCAGGCTCTTCAGCTTGTGCTTAACCACCCACAGGGCTGGAGTCTTGATGTACTTGTGCATGGCAGGAGAAACAGAACCGATCATCCAGCAGTTTCTGTCGCAATGTCTTACCTTCTTGCGAACCTGCTCAGCCTCTGGTGAACTCCAAAGCTCATCCCAGGTCTGGCGGTTCAAGTTACCCATCACCTCCTTATCCTTGGTACCATTACATGGCATCACATCACCGTATGGGTCGATGAAGAAGGTGTCGAAACTCATATCGCAAGGCAAGAGACGCTTCTGACCATAGATATAGTTGATGAGTCCATGGTTGAAGTAAGCACGGAACCACTTCTTTGGAGAGTTAGACTTCAACAGTTCATTTACCAGGTTCTCGAAGTTCTTAGCCACCATCGGGCGGTCGTGGATGATGTTCTTAGCCTCAACGAAATAGAAAGAGTTATGGAGCGATGCGGTAGCAAACTCCATACCCATCTTGTTGCTCAGTTCATAGAGAGGCACGAGGTCAGGAGCGTTCTTATCCTGAACGGTCATACCGAAGCCCACATCCTTCAATCCCATCTCACAGAGCTTCTTCAAGGTTGTATAACCACGGTTGAAACCATTGTTCAAACCACGGATTTCATTGTTGGTCTTCTCCAAACCCTCGATAGAGATACGGATACCAATCTGAGGGAACTCCTTCGCCAAGTCGATGATACGGTCGGTGAAGAAACCGTTGGTAGAGATTACGATACGGTCGCTCTTCTTATAAAGCTCACGTACGATATCCTTCAAGTCCGTACGGATAAAAGGCTCACCACCCGTGATGTTGGTAAAGTACATCTTTGGTAGCTTCTTAATAGTCTCTATAGAGATTTCCTCCTCTGGTTTAGAAGGAGCCTTATAACGATTACACATTGAACAACGCGCATTGCAACGATAAGTTACAATGACAGTACCATTTAATTTCTTTTCTGCCATAATAAAATTAATCTATTATTGTTTTGTGAAAAAATAAACGTATAAAGGATTAGCAAGAACATTCTTTCGAAAGCTCTTGCTAACCTAATTATTGTATAAAAAATCTATTAAAATTTCAGTTTGTGTTTTTCAAGAAAGTAAATAGACCTTTCCTTATTTTTCATCGAATAGGTTCAGAGGTTTTTGAGGAATGATATGCTCAATAAACTCAACTATACGATATGACTTATTCTCGTATGCACGATATTCCTTGTTATACCTCTGCACTCTTCTGAGTTTCACTTTGATGGCATCTCCCTTACCAAATCTCTCACCTTCATCAATTTTCTGCATCAAAGCATCATCTTTGACTATCATGGAGATTTTAAATCCATTATACATGAATTGCCAGCGAGAACCACGTTCAAAGTTTAAGCCAACTATGACAAGAGTTGTTATTTCCTCCTCAATTCTTTCCTCTGGCACAGCATCTTCCGTATCAAATCCATCATAAATATAATCCTCAAATTCCTTACGCTCAAATTCAGCACATTTCTCACCACCATCACCTTTGACAGTGAAGCCTTCAACACTTGGATCATCATTTGCTGTTTCCATTGATTTAGAGACAGCTTGTCTTACAATTTGCTGATTATAAGTATTAATCGTGATATTTACATTATCTCCCATTTTAAGAATTGTATCAGCATTTTTCTTCTCCTCTTTAGTCTTGACAGGCCTACCTTTGAAATGCTTATATAGCTGATATACACCACCTACTACACCACACAAAGCAGCCACGTATTCTACAACATCTTTTGAGAACAATTGTTCTACAATATTCTGTGCCACAGATACATCTACCACGAAAGAGCCTTGCTTCAAGGCATTCACCTTAAGCGTAACCTCACGAGCGCCCCCACTGAGTTGCTTGTTAGCCTCAGTGACAACAGATTGATAGTGAATCAAAATATTCACTAGAGTATTGGCATCAATACTATGAGTCTGTCCTTCAAATTCTAGTTGCATAGTCTTATGTTTCATTTATAACGTTTCTGCAAAGATAAGGATAATTTAATGAACTCACATCATTATCCTATCACTTTTAACAGTATTTATCCGAAAATTCGCTCAAAACGATTTTTCATATATCTTCATCAGCTTCTCATAGTAAGCTTCACTAGAATACCTCTCGATGGCATTCTTCGCAATCGCCTCATAGTCGAAGTGATGTTCAAACATCTTGAGGATTTTATCCTTTAAATCCTCAACATCACCCGACGTGAAGGTCATACCGCTCACACCTTCCTCTATAAGTTCAGGGATACCACCGATGCGGGCACCCAGCACAGGCGTGCCAAGACTTTGCGCCTCAATCACAGTTAGCGGATTGTTCTCACTCCACTCCGCAGGCAATACCATCATCCTAGCCTTACGCAGTATCGGCATAAACTCCTCCCACTGCATCTGTCCCTTGAACTCGATATTGGCACTGTCCTTATAGGTAGCTTGTAATTCAGGCAACAGTTCTCCATCTCCTATCACAATCAGCTTCTTGTCCAATTGCGCAGCCGCCTTACAAAGCGTTCTCACACCCTTCACCTCATTCACTCGCCCCAAATAGACATAGTAGTTTTCCTTTATCAGAGTATTTGAAGAAACCTCCGGAAGCTTCGTCACATCGATAAAGTTACAGAGCACTCTGAACTTCTCTGGAGAATAACCACCCTTCACGCAGGTATCCATCATAAATTTCGATGGAGGAAGGAACCAGTTCACATACTTCTGCAACACCTCCTTGTTCCATTTCTTAGCTTCTAGATAGCCCACAATAGCACCAGGGATACTACCTGGCATACAGCGATGCTTCACCACAGCCATTTTATCCGTAAAGCACTCCTCGCACCACTTGCCATTTCTCATGCAGGTATAGCAAGGACAAACGAGTTTGGTATCATGCAATGTCCAAACCACCTTTGCCCCGAATTCATGCGCCAACTTTGCAATCAGCGGAGAAAGCTGCGTATGGATATTGTTCAAATGCACTACATCTGGTTTGAAGTCATTCAGCAGTTGCGAGAACTTGCTCTTCACTTCTCCATCACCCAACGGACGGGTAAAAGCCATCAATTTGCTCATATTCTTTGGAAAGTATTTCTTCCAAGGCGTATCCAGATTCTCCGGATAGTCCATGGCGAATACCGCCACCTCATGCCCATGGGCCTTCAGCAGTTTTTCCAGGTTGAGCATATAAATACAATCACCGCCACGGCGGTAATAAAACTTGTTTGCTAATAGAATTTTCATTTCTGTAAAAAAATATGTTCTCTAAAATTAATAAAGAGAATTATATTCATCGTCATTCAACATTTTTTCGACCAGGAAATCAACCCATGCTTTCTTATAAAGATAACAATCATTTGCATGGTCGTATACGCAATATTCTGCTTTTACTTTTTCTGGAGAACGTTTTTTCTGAGTTTCATCAGGTCTTACTTTATATTTCTTCCAACATCTTGTATGCGTATCAGAATTAAACTTATCTACCTGCTTACCACCACGTATCACTTTGGGATTACCTAATTTTTCTTGAACTTTGGATACTACATCCTTAGGCTTAAGTAAATCTTTAGTAGAGAAGACCTTTACCTCTTTAAGCTTTATCAATGCTGCTACTCTTTTCTGCTTTTCTTTTTCTTCAGAGGAAAGTTTATCATAAGCATAAAACTGTATTGGAACGGCTTCATTACTATCATGATTTGCCACTTGCACCAAGAAGGCTTTAAATGAATAGTTTCCACTTTCCAATATATCGGTCGAAATAGTATTACGATAGTTTTTAATATATTTCATGACAGCTTCCGAATCTTTAGAAATTTCAACAGATTTAGAGATTGCTTTAGATGTAGGAAATAACTGCAAAGCAAAACTCAACGTTTCCCTTAGTCGATATTTTTCTCCAAATTCTTTTTCTAAAATCTTATCAAAATTCAAAAGCAAAGACTCACACTCTCCAAAAATATTAATATCTAGTTCCGGCATGAACTTATGTTCTATTTTATTTCTTAAAGGAATAAAAAACTCAATATTCTTGCGAATCGGATTGTTTTCATCAGCAAAATACTTCTTTACACAAGTCTGAAGTTCCCAATAGGAGAGTTCTCCATTCACACGTTTATAATGCCGGCCATCCTTTTCTTTATAGATAGGCTTTATCTTTTTACGGATAAAAACTGCATGAAATAATGAAGTCCAAGCTATTGTCATCAAAACAACATAACCTCCAGACTTAAATTTTGTTGCAGGTTTGTTATAAACTTCTACAGCCAACAAAGCAGACTATCGAGCCTTACTAAGCATCTGCTTAACTTCAAATGGTAACCTTTTACTCATTATTCTACATTTAAAAATATACCTTTATTTCGAAAGAAGGTTCTTTGTTACGTGCCTTGAACTATATTCTATAGGAAACGCCTTTTTAAATAGCCTGTATGATTTTTCCAAGGCGTTTAAACACATAATATTTGATAACATGCGAAAAGCATATCGCACCAATCAATGTTGCAATACAAGTAGCCACATACAATATGTCATTGTTGTGAATAAACTTATCCAGATGCAACATACTTGCTACTCTAAAAAACATCATGTGACAGAGATAAATCTCCATACTAACACCACTCAGATACTTTGCCATCCTATTGTTCAATACAATATCCCTTGAACCTATGGCATACATCAGCCAAGCAGCAAAGACCAATAAATCTGGCAAGATAAACAACCCCTTGATATCAACGACGAATCTTAATACGGTAAGTATAAGACATGATGCCAAAGCTATTATCCAATGTTTCTCCACCCAACTCTTGATACCCTGACGATAGAGGTAAATCATACCACCGGCAACAAAGAAAGGCGCACTATAGATGATGTTAACCTTATCTATTGGTTTCACCACAAAGTCAGGAGTACCGAAATACACAATAGCTATATAGCAAAACACCAACGACAGCAGCAATACCAGCCATCCTCGCTTTTTATTATACAATAGGAAGGTAAAGAAAGGGAAAAGCATATAGAACGTAAATACCGTACCTAGGAACCATCCCACACCTATCACCTCAATATTTGGATTAGGCAAGAGATTAAAGCACATCGTCAAGTCTGCAAAACTTTGGCAGAACGTACTCCAAGAAGGATCCATCGCAAAGCTAATCATTACCATCATGGCAAAGAATGGCCAGGTACGATGATACCGCTTAGCATAGAACTTCACAGGAGTTATTGTTCCCGACTTTACTCGTTCATAATATCCACAGCACATACTGAACCCACTTATAATCATGAACAGCAAAGTGAAATTCGTGAACCACGGAATCACATCGCAAGTCAAGATGTTATCACTTGGCTTAATCATTAGATTAGCCTGAACGTGCATCAGCACAATACCTACAGCAGCATAAGCACGCAACCCATCCAGAGAAGAGTAATTTTCTCTGATATTCGCAGATGTGGGGGGGGGGTAACTAATTTATCCTTCATTTTCTTTTTTACCAATTATTGAAAGTTTGTTTATTGTTGTTTCCATTACATCAAACACATCTGTGAGTAACCCTGGCAGAAGTAAATTTAATCTATTTGATTGACTATAAAAGTTTTTTCTGTTTTTTGATGTAACAAATAAACCATTCTCCATGTCAGGAAACAAGATTGTCCCCTCAGAATGTCCATTCGGTCCATCATAACAGTCATAAACCATTTGCATAAAATCAAAAGAACCATCATGCACGAGTCTATTTCTAATATTTACTATAGTATTAACACACGATGGTTTTTCAAATATCGTACCTGTGATATCAGAATTGGTCTCAACAATACTTCCCAACAGAACTTTCCGTGAAACCATTTTGGGATATTTGGAGAAATCCAATTTTTCATGATCACGCAATTCTACGTAAATCTTAGACAGTATATCAAATGAAGAAGCAAGGTAAAGGAATATGCTGTTAACACAGGCAAAACATATCGTATTCTGAGGACTAACAGTAACAGTTACACGTTTAAAGTCTTCCATTTTGCAAGGAGACTCACTAGGAAAATGGTTATAAAACACCCTCAACATAGATGCAATCATCTTAAAGCGGTCACATAGAGCACAGACCAACATATCGCAATCATAATAATACAACCATCTATGCACTATTTCGTCATCTTTATAATAATTCATCACGAATGTTTCAAACTCCTCCTTTGTCCATCCACATTCAGCAGAATTTCCAGCATCTCTAACCCAACAGGGAACCCTACTATAATAATCTCTGTCAAACTGGTTACATCCTCGAAATATTATATCTTTAAAGACATAAGACAGGTCATAACCTTTATCTATAAGAGAATCGAGTTTATCATATATAGGTCGAAGAGTTTTATTATTAGAATCAAAATCCATAGAGTAATATTTTATTTTACTTTCACCCATTCATCCTTTTCAAAGTCATATTTCTTGATAACCTTTGCAGGAATACCAGCTGCCACCGAGTAATCTGGAATATCTTTGGTAACTACGGAGTTGGCACCTATCACACAATGCTTACCTATACGCACTTTACCAACAACAACCACATTGGTACCAAGCCAGGAGCCTTCCCCAATAATAACTTTGCTATCCATTTGTGACATTATCCCTTGCTTACTAACTGGAAGTTTGATATTTCTGTATTCATGGTTATGATCAGAAACAAACACATGAGGACCGGTAAGAACATCTCTTTCAAAAATAACCTCATTAACAGAAGAGATTGTTGAATGATTGCCAATTTCAACTCCATCGCTTAGGCATACCATGCTCTTAGTTCCATTTGCGTAAATGCAAGTTGAAGGACGCACAGTTACATTGCTTCCAAATTTTATACATCCACGATTAACAATTATGACACCAAGTCCAACATAGCAAGCCCCCCCACAATTCAAACGATTACCTTTAATTATTATAAATGTAATCAATTTCTTTACTAAATTTGCTATCATTTCAACTTATTTATCATAGATTCAACACCCTCTACAAACTTTCTCTCAGAGCATTCAGACGCCAAGAAATCCAATAATTTCTCAGAAGCGATAATATTAGACTTGACATTTCCGAGTTTCTCATTTATTACCTTCTTCCAAACATCTAGATCGTTTGGCAACAAGCAACCTCTACCATCAGAAAGGTACTCTCTTGTCGTCATTGTATCTGTCGTAATGATATATTTCATATTTGCAGCTGCTTGAAATAAGACTATCAAACCAGCAGGAGCTTCTGTGTCTAATGGCAAAGCAACAATCTCACAAGAACACATTTCTTTCATAAAATCTTCTATAGAGATATTGTACTTAGCAACCACATTACCTGGTAATTCATCATGATATTCATCATAAATCACTTTTGGCATCACCAAATGAAACTGTATATCAGGCATCACCTTAGCCACTTCAAGCATAAATCTCCAATCACGCCCATTTCGACCACCGCAGAAAACTGTATTAGAGCAAATATCCAAGTAGGCATTGACCTTATAGTCATCCTGGAATACATCATGAAGCAAAAACAGCTCCTTATTTATTCCGAGTCGCTTCTTTAGGTGACTACCATATTCCACAGAAGTTACGCTTGCCACAAAATACTTGCCCTTCAAAGCCTTCTTATAAAGCCATGCCACAATCTTGTTCTTGACAGAATCTTTATCCTTCAAAAGAAGATTGACACACACAATCTTTCTCCTTTTAAAGGTAAACCTACATAGCCAATAACAAAGGATAGCTTGAAAATCATACCAACATACAATGGTATCATAACTATGAGAAACCTTTAAGGCATACTTACACCCTTTCAGCCACCCAACTATCAGTCTCTTTGACTTAGGAGAGTATATTTCATTCACCTCACCATGAATCAATTGTGAGATGAAAGAAACCTTTCCTTTGTCTCCAGGATTGTCAAATAAAAGATAAACCATAAGCTAATGTTCACTAATTCCACGTAGTTTTCGTGTTAACCCTAACAAATGCAGTCTCTCCAACAATTCTCTGATTTTATTTCGGCTAGAGTTTCCGCCAAATCCCCAAGAATTAGCACCAAGATGGGTAGAATACTTGATCGGAGTACCATCGGCAACCTTAGAGGAAAAGACCTCTGCTGGATATACTTCCATTCCATTGTTCAATCGTTGAAACACAGGATAATACTGAAAATTATACTTTTCATGTAAAACTCTTGCTATCACACGAGGCATGATATTATTATTCATGACCTTAGGATTCAAAGAGAAGTGTCTTCCCTCATAATAATCCAAAACATCTTTTAGCCATGATGCCCCCTTTTCGGCACCAAGTACAGCAGCCTCTATACCAACAAGACGCTCTTTCTTATTAGAGATATGAGCATATAGAAAATAGGAATGAAACTCCACAGATGAAAAGGAATGTAAATTCAAGAATGGATCAAATGATTTGTGTATCATTACATCAGAATCCAAATAGATGCCACCATAATTATATAAGGCATAAATACGAATATAATCTGCACAGAATGCATATTTCTTAGTCTCAAAAGCCTCCTTAACATAAGGTACAGAATCTATATCAAAACGCTTTCTATCCCATTTGATAATCTCATAATCTGGCAGCACTCGCTTCCATGAATCAATACACTCTTGAATTTGCGCTGGAAATGGATCATCACTCAACCAGCAGAAATGAATAATTTTTGGAATTCTCATATTGTAGTTTGATTAATTCGATAATAATCTTGTTTATCAAACTGCCAACTATCTTAATAACCAAATACAACATAGGAGAACACATATTCTAACTAATATAATTCTAGATAACGCTTTGCCGTTACACTAACATCGTAATGACGGCACACATGTTCTTTTGCAAGACTAGCCTTTGCCAAAGCTTCATCATAATGATCAAAGACAAATCTAATCTGTTCAGCTAAATCATCAGCATTACCATTTTCAAACAGCCAGCCATACTTATCATTTTCAGTAACCTCTGCTGGACCTTGTCCTGAAGAAACTAAAACTGGAACTTTTGCAGCCATTGCCTCGGCTACGGTCAAACCGAAACCTTCTCTTCTTGATGGTTGCACAAAAAGATCGTAATTTCTAAGATGCTTAGCTATATACTCCTGTGATTGTTTGCCTAGGAAGTGAACATTTTTTTCAAGGTCTAAATCGGAAGTGAGTTTCTTCAAATATTCCATGCTCTCACCATCGCCTATAAAAGTTACGTCCACCTCCGTTTTTAAGATAGCAGCAGCTTTTATCAGCAGGTCTTGCCCCTTTTTATCATGATCTAACCTACTAATCTGCACCAACTTATAGGGGGGGGGTAATAGCGGCCTGATCTTTTGGAAAGAAATTGGCAGTCAATATACCATTACAAATAACAGTACTATCTACACCATATTTCTCAGCAAAAGCCTCTTTCACTGCATTGCTGATGGCAAAGAGCTTTGGAATTCTCTGTACCAATTGCTCACCATCTACAAAGCCCATAGAAAACATAGCCTTTATCATACCCCAAAAAGAACCATGTTTTGCCATTGTAAATGGTAAGTCATGAAGTGTCAATGACACTTTATGACTTAGCTTCTTGCCAAATATCATTGCATAGAACTCTGGACCATGCAGATGAATCTTATCTGGTTGTATCTTTCTTAATTCCTTATTAAGATGCCAAACAAAGACCAAGGATTTTGAACCAAGCTTTCTATTCAATAAATGAACATGCACGGAAGAATCTAATTTTTCTAATAAGGTTTTCTCATACAGTTCATTTATAAGAACAACATGTACATCGGCTCCATATTCGGCTTGGGCATTAGCAATATTAACAAGCATTGTTTCAATGCCGCCAAATCCAAGTCCCCAAAACACATGAGCTACTCTAATTGTCTTCATAAGATTTACATTATACTTTTTACTAATCTATATGTTTTACCCAAACTATTTTTTCTTATCGACTTGTAATAAGAAGACCATAGCAAGGATTTCAATTCTTTTTTGTTTTCATCCAAAAATGCTCGATACTCAGGATGAGAACGATAAGAGGATGTCAAGAGACCATAACTTAGGCTGAAGACACCTTCCTCCAATATGGTTGTTTCTTTATAATTTGCAGAAGATTCCGAAAGCTTTCGGAAATTCTTAATGATCCATAGGGTATCATGAAATCTCTTCATCTTAAAAGTAGAAGTGATGCTTCCACTCTGCCTGATATTATAATTGTACCAAATGTTCTTCAAAGGCAAGATGCGCTTTGCCTTGGTATAGCATCTTATCAAGAAGTCTTGATCCTCATGATAAATGCCTGGGGTAAACTGCAATCCATTCTTCTGCAAGAAACTTCTAGAGAACAAAAATTTGGGGGAAACCCCTGTCGGTAATATTCGGCAATAAAAATAACCATCATGCTCTTCGCCATAATACTTGCAATAAGATGGCTTAGAAAAAAGAGTGGTAGGAGTAAAATTATCTCCCCTTTGCTCATTCAAGTCGAAGCAAAACATTTCTACATAGGGATGACGAGTAATTTCCCCCAATGCCTGACTTATGGAATTTTCAGTAATGCTATCATCACTATCCACTACCCATATATAATCTCCCTTTGCCACTTTTATGCCGGAATTACGAGCAGCACTAAGTCCTTGATTTTTCTGATTGATAATCGCCAAATTCGTGTGAGCATCAGCAAACATTTCTACGATAGCCATAGAATTATCTGGTGTGCCGTCATTGACAACTATCACTTCAAACAGGCTTTCGTCCACACCTTGTTTATATATACTGTCCAATGTACCTCTAATAAAGGGTTCTACATTATAAACAGGTATTACTATTGATAATTTCATCATTTATTTTGGTTTAAAAATTTCACCCAATCAAACTGGTCATACACTTTAGCTCCAAACCATCCTTTGAAATCCATGATATTACCTAATTCGTTACAATTTTCATAGCCCTTTACATAGAAACCACAAGTTATATCTGGATATTCAACATGAGTTAAGGCTACTTTACTTTCATAAGATAAATGCTCAAATTCTTCCAAACACTTCTTTGTACAGCCATCTTTTTCTGACAAAACAACAAAGATATTGTTCCATTGTATTCGTCTTGCTCTACGTTTCCACGCACTGACTCCTTCCTCAAAACTCTGATAATGAAGAAAATACACATGAATCACCCCCCCAGAAGTCCCGCAGGACACGCTTTATGAGGAATCTCTGTAAACTCTGCATATACCAGCTGTTTTAAATTTTTCAGAAAGAAGATGTAGTCTGGGAAAGGGATATATAGATTGACTGTTGGCGTATCGAAGCGCAATTTCAAATCATGATATATACATCCTGCCAAACAATTATTTGCAATGATTGTAAAATCACGATTTTTCAATCTCTTTCGCAGAATCTTATTTCGTAATTCTCTTAGTTGTTGTTTCATATTTATTTTTTTTATTTGGTATGAACATACAAAGAAGTATAACATAATACACAAAATCCGTGATAGATATATTAGGGATAGAAGACATGCTATTGAAGACCAAAAATCCCAACACCACGATAGTATACCTTATAGCATTATGCTTTATGAGAAAAATCATACAAGCTACAAACATGGAAGAGACAGCAACAGCACCCAATATACCTTGGTCTATCAAAACTGGAATCCATAAACTTTCTGCACCCAACAAATCCTTATTCTGAGGTAATACATACTCCCAGGTAAAAGCAATACCATTACCAATCCAAGGAGATTGAGACAAATAATAAAAACAAATATCAAATTGTGTTTGACGCATGTCAGCATTACTGCCATTCACCTTCTCCGTATCGGTAAAAGAAGAAACTATATCTCCAAAATATCCAATGAATAAAGGACTGATAGCTATCACTAACAATATTAATCCCCAAACTTTCTTTGATTTCAAGTCTTTTATATCTACAAATGCCAACAAAGCGACAGCAAATCCCAAGAAAGCACTTCTAGCTCCTGTAAAGAATATATTCATTCCTAGCAAAATAATGAGATAGTTTGCATACTTGAAAGTTATATTGCAATATTTTTTCAGATATAGCAAGAAGCAACAAACAATGAAAGCATATCCACCCCAAGAGGTATGCATACCAAAAGCAGATTGAGCACGTTTCAGACCATATCTAATTTCTGTTATTATAGGAGTATCTGAAGGATATAAACCTGTTGCGATAGCTAAATTTAAGATTATATTGTAATGAGTTAATGTTTCTATTAGACCATTGACAGAAAGCACAGCTGCCATTACTATCACTACCTTAAGAGCATATTTCTTCAAATAAGCAAATCTACCCAAATAGTCAATTAACACAAAAACAAAGAAGAGCTGCATCGTATTAGTTATCGCTGAAGGTAAATGTGGTGATCTACCATAATGATTTGATATCAAATACGAGAAACCTAAGACTAAAACTGGACATAAAAAGACAGACGTAGAAAATACCTTCCATTTACGCTGACTGGCTATCATCCACTTGAAGAGAACTATTAAGCCTAAAAATAAGCTTAAACTTTTTCCTCCTATGAGCACCATACTAAGAAATGGTGTCAATAACAAAATCAATATTGACCCCTTTCTATAATCATAAAGAAAATAGAGAAGCAAAATTGCAAATATAATAATTGACATAAATAAAAAATATGTTTATTTCAACTTATCTTAAATCAACCACATCCCTTAAGACTTGGACATTATTATGATACAAGAACTCCGAATCACGCGCCACTAAGACCCTGTCATAAGAGTTAGTTCTTTGCGCAGGAACTATGAAATAGCAAGCTTTCTTTGCTCTTGTTTTTTCAACATTATGCAATCTAAATCTTGCTGCCATGATTCATATTTCAAATGTTTAAAGTCACCATTTATAGGGTGTTTTAAGGGGAATACCCATTCATGAAGATTCAAATGAAGACTAAGTCAAATTCTAAGTCTTTTGATTTGTGAAAAGTCATCAAATTAACTTGAACATCACTAATTAGTCATATTCTTGCAACAATCCAAAATTTCATTCTTATCATACTCAATCTTAATTTGATAATTTCACACAGTGTTTGTGTTTTATTTGTAATTCAAAACCCGCTTGACTAAAAACACTATAGAGCAAACAAAATCACTCATACGAAATACTCCTTTGCTTAGAGGATTATAGCCATTCTCTCGCCAACGCAAGATATAAGAGCAAGGATAATATTTAGCCAGTTTTACTTTATTTAATGCTCTATACAGAGAAGGAGAAGATTGAGTCAAATGATTGTCAAATTCAATGAGCAAGGCACATTTATCTTTTGCATATCTCCTCGTTATAAAATATTTATATATGCTCTCTACACGAACCAACATTTTCTGTTGTAGGAAGTACAGATGCTCTTCATCAACTATAGACTTTATTTCTTTCACCTTATCTATCATAAGATTTATACTAACGAATTGATCAGCTATTTTTCTTTCAAAGACATCAGGTGCCATAGTCTGTCCTTCTCTATCAAGATTATATTGATAAAGGGATAAAGGTATATAAATTAAAGACAGTACATTAGCCCAAGGCAACAACACCCATTCTTGATCTGTGTAAGAAATACCTTCTGTCTGATGATAATCCAAATTGTCAAAACAGCTAGTTTTATAACAAACAGCATGCATTTGGATATTTATCAACTGGTGAGCGGACTCGTTCATTCCATCAGAAAAAGATAGTAACTGATTTTTTTGCTTAAGATACATATGTACCGTCTCAGCATGATCACTATAATAGCAAGAGAAATCTGTCAAAACGACATCTGCTTTGCAATTATTTAACAAGTTTAAGAATGAAGTCAAAGCCTTCGTATCAAACCAATCATCAGCATCCAATATTTTGATATATTTACCAGTTGCATCCTTCAATCCACGATTCACACAGGAGCCATAGTTGCCATTTTTCTTATCTATCACTCGAAAAGTACCAGGGTATTTATCTTGATACTCATGTGCAATAGCAGAGGAATTATCCTTGCTACCATCATTCACAACCAGAACTTCCAGTTGCTTCATTTGTTCCTCAGGTACAATCAATGAATCAAGACATCTACGAAGATAGTCTTGCATATTGTACGTAGGAATCACTATCGTTAATATCTTTTCCATATCATTTTTTCTGTGATTTGCTTGTTATATCAGAATGCGTTTCACTGTCTTCCTTAAACTTAATTATAATGTAGAAGGCAATCTGCTTTCCGATTTCACAAGTTACATAAATAAACTCTTAAATACTCCAAATCTGTAATACTAATGCATCATAAAGAGAATGTAAAAAACTGTCAAGTAACTTCTTCGTTTTCTTGCCTTGTGGCAAATTTAACTTTTCCAGCAATATCACACTTTCTTCACTATCTGGTTCATCAATCAAACATCTATAACGCTTCAGAAAATCTGTAGAATTATTTCCCAAAAACATTGCAATTGCATATATTGGAGAATTACAAGTTCGATAAAGACCTGCTGTTAACGTTATATTCCCATCCATCATGTCTACCAGAACTGAACGGCGACAATCAGAATAACTTGTAACTTGATAAGACCCCAAGAGCGACTCTAAATACAAATTTACACGATATTGAAAATAACGTAAAAATTTATACGGATAATGTGCAACAATATCTGGACTTTGTTCCAGCCCCATCAAAACATACTTATCCAAAAAAGAAAGAAGATTGTCTCTTAACTCATCGATACCCAAACCACGAACAGACAAAATCAAAGGATACATAAATCCTCTAATTGATGATTGACCTACTGATAGATGCGTCAGAATTCGACGAACAACGAACGTATCCAAAGCCTTAGAAACTAGTTTTATCTTATTTTGAATATCCTTTTGCAAATCCGATTGATTAACAACAGATAAGTATAAAGGGTACGCTAAAGAAGAAGCAACGCCATATGGATTTTGAACAAAAATACTCGGATATAAACCGTTTGGTGATGTTTCAGAAACTCGAATTGACAAGAATATACTTATATAAAAACTTAACTCATCTGTGATTAAACTCTCTATTTTACTATCAGAAGTCAATTTAAATAACTTCATATTGTTTTTTACCCAACGATGAAACCCAATACCTATGGCATCTACATCAGAGGTATCTTTTACATTCATAAGGTACCGACCTCTAAGCCAAGCTCTAAAGAAGTCTTGTTCACAATCTTTATCTACAGATATTAGGCGTTGTATATTCTCTTTCCATTTTTTGTCACACCTACGTCTAACTTCAGCATCTTTAATCTTAGAGAGAAGCAAACTTTTTAGCATTTCTGAAGATGTTAGATTAAATCCTCTATCATTCATGGTCTCAAATATTGTATATGCATTATCATCTGAATAAGATAAAATCTGCACTAAAACTACTTTATTTAGCAACCAATAAGAAAATAGAATAATTTTGTCCACATCTTTCAGACGTTCTGGAAACAAATCCTCAATATCTGTATAGCGACTTAAAATATTAGACTCTGACACGCTCATATTTGTTTTATCAAAATCAATATCTTTATATAGATAGTCCATTACTCGCTCACGTCCTTCTATATTTAGATTATAGGCTTCCTTTCTAAAACTACGTTTATAGATTAAATTATCCAAATCATCTTTTGTATCTGGAAAATTCTTCACTATATATATGAGCAAAAGAGTTAACGACGTTAGGCGTTGCTGACCATCAATAAGAGAATACATAGTATGATGCCTACTAACAATATAAGGTCCCATGAAATATGGTTTATAGGCTGGTACATCATCTATAGTGTCCCCACTCTTATAAGACTCATGAAAAGCAAAATCTAAGTCATATATGAGTTGTTCTATATGTTTCTTCTCCCATTTATATTCCCGTTGAAAATAATCGATTACATACCTATCTTCAAACACTTGAGCCAGGCTCATACCCTGTCCATCAATTTTATTTTCCATAATTCAACTTAATAAAAATCAGTAACCAATATTTTAAGTAATGCAAAGGCATGTTCATAAATTTTCAACATATTAGTGTTTATTTCAATTTCTCCATGAACAGCCTTACATCTCAAATCATAGAGTACGTCGATTATGGCAGCTGCTAAAACTACATAGTCATTGGTATAAGTACTATCTTCTATTTTAATGCGCCCAAGCCTAGTATCCTTAACATCTCTATGTATAACAGGTTCTATAGACTTAAACAATTCCAAAGCCACTTTTTTGTTATCACGTGTCCAATTATTCTTTTTGAACTCTTCATTCAATTTAACGATATCGTGCTTATTCAAATGAATCGTTTTTACCTCATGAGTTTCTAAATTCTCTTTGATTACATCTATACTCTTTGCAGGTTTACCGAATTCATTGCCATCTTTATAACGCCTAGCAACATACTTTATACCTTCTACTATCTTTTGATTCTCAAAAGTGGTATTAGCCTGCATTTCAATCGTTCCAAACATAATCGGATTTTCTATACTTGGGAAATTGCCATGTTTCAACAAATTATCCAAACAGACAAATTCATGTTTAAAAGACAGCCCCTCATATGATTTATTTTTGGGGTCCAGCAAAAGTTTTATTTTTTGATAAACCTTATTATCAGGATTACTTTTGAAATACATGAGGCAATCCCTATCTTTCAGTTGCTCTGTCGTAGATGTATACCAAGCATTAAAAGGTATCCAATAAGATATAAGTAAAAGAGGATAACTCGGCTCTGTATAATCTGCCCAAGACTTAATATTATTAACTTTCGCCATAATATAATCTTAAACTAACCTTTAGAACCTCTCCATCACCTTTTCTATAATCGGTGCCATGTCGTAATACTTGTATTCAGCTAAGCGACCTCCAAAGATGACATTCTCTTCCTTGTCTGCCAGACCTTTGTACTTGGCATATAGCTCAGAATTCTGCATGTCATTCACAGGATAGTATGGCTCCATGCCATCCTTCCATTCTGTTGAATACTCCTTTGAAATGACGGTCTTTGGACATTCATACACATCCTGACCAAACATCTCAAAGTGCTTATGCTCAATAACACGGGTGTAAGGTATCTCGCGCTCAGTATAGTTCACAACCGCATTGCCTTGATAATTTGGTTTGTCAATAATCTCTGTCTCGAAACGTACTGTACGATAGTTTAGTTTGCCAAACTGATAATTATAGAATTCATCTATCTTGCCAGTGAACACTATCTTATCAGCTATTCCCTCCCAATAAGAGCGGTTTTCAAAGAAATCAACATTCGTCTTTGTTTCTACTCCTTCAAGTAAGCCAGCAATGAGTTTGTTATAACCACCTACAGGGATTCCTTGATACGTATCATTGAAGTAGTTATTATCAAAGATGAGACGAACTGGCAAACGCTTAATAATGAATGCAGGAAGTTCTGTACACATTCTTCCCCACTGCTTCTCAGTATACCCCTTGATAAGCTTTTCGTAAATATCTTTTCCTATCAATACCTGAGCCTGTTCCTCCAGGTTACGAGGTTCTGTAACGCCATCAGCTTTCATGCGAGCCACAGCTTCCGATTTCTGCTCATCAATCTTAGCCTGAGCTTCTTCAGGTGTGGTTACACCCCACATCTGATAGAAGGTGTTCATATTGAAAGGCAAATTATAAAGTTTGCCTTTATAGTTAGCTACTGGTGAATTGGTATAGCGGTTGAACTCAACGATAGAGTTTACAAAGTCCCACACCTTCTTATTGGATGTATGAAAGATGTGAGCACCATACTTATGTACATTGATACCTTCGATATTCTCACAATAGATGTTACCACCTAAGTGAGAACGCTTATCTATCACCAAGCACTTCTTGCCCTGCTTGTGAGCAAGATGTGCGAAAGTGGCTCCGTAAAGACCGGAGCCTACTATAATATAATCGTATTTCATAAAAATATCTTTAAATTCAAATATATAAGTAATCGAAATTAGTAATGATAGCATCACAACTAATACAACTTCAAAAGAAACATCATAAAGGAATTTACATTTGCTGCATAAATTCCCCAAATGTTTGCTATTTATTTTTTCTTTTTCAAAATAATCTGTTTTACATCATAAAAGGTCTCATCCTTTGTCATTACAGCCATAATGAAATAACTTATAACACCAACGATAATTCCAACTAACAGCTGGACTATCGGCTTATCGAATACAAACAAGCAGCCATAACACAATCCTCCCATAATTCCTGACTTCACAAGAACAGGCACATTATAATACATCTGCTTCCAAAAGCCGAAGTTGATAAATTTGCCAGTATAATAGCAATTGAAACAATAAGCTATAAAGCCATAGATAGCTCTGCCGAAACATAACCACCACAATCCTAACGGTATCATACTAAATAGTAAGATAAATGCTATAGGCTTCTTTATCAACTCCAATCGCAACACCAAATCTGTACGTCCCTTCACATATAAGATATTGAGATTGATATGCGTCAAAGGATCAAAAAAGGTACCAATACATAGAACTTGAAGCAAAGGAACAGCAGGAAGCCACTTTTCTCCTAACAAAACAAGAATAAGTGGTTCTGCCAATGCCATCAATCCAAAAAGTATCGGATAAAGAAGGAAACATGGCACACGAATAAACTTCTTATATGCTATTCTCAGTTTATCTACATCATCTTGTACTTCAGCCATTAAAGGAAATGCAACCTTCATAAAGATTGACAACAACGTACTGGAGGGTAACATTGCAAATTGATTTCCTCTGTTGTAATAACCAACCTCTTTTGCAGAAAACGCACGTCCGATTACTAAAGTATAAAGATTATCATAGATGGTATTAATCAAACTTGAGCATAAGATTTTAGAACCATACGAAAACATATGCCTGAAAGAATCCTTTGAAAACGTCCATTTAGGATACCATTTCAAGAAAAGTTCCATCAACAGAAGACGTGATACACTACTACTTAGCTGCTGAAAAACCAATGCCCAAACGCCCCATCCACTATAAGCAAGATACAAGCCAATTATTCCAGTTAAGAGTTGCGTAACAATTGATATAATAGCCATTTCTTTGAATTTCATCTCTGCGGTCATTTTGGCCGTTTGAGAAATAGTCAAAGAATTGACAAGCATTGTTAAGCCCAAAACTCTTATTACATCACAAAGTATAGGCGTTCTATAAAAATCAGCTATAGCAGGAGAAGCAAACCAAAGGATTGCATAAATTACTATACCAACAAGAATGTTAAAATAGAAACAAGTAGAATAATCTATCTCATTTCTATCTTTCTTCTGGATTAAAGCATTCCCAAATCCACTATCAATAAAGGTAGAAGCTATCGCAAAGAATATTGCAGTCATACCGATGATACCATAATCTTGCGGAGCCAAGATTCGAGCAATTGCTACACCTATTACAAACTGTATGATTTGCTGGGTGAATCGCTCAACAGATGTCCAAGCTACACCAGAAACAGCCTTTTGCTTAAGAGATTTATTCATATTTTTTTAGGCCAAATACGGATAGAACTTTGTCTAATTTACGTTTAAATTCTTGTTTTCTCAATTCAGGCATATATGCCCTATAATCATGTTCAGAATCCAACACAAGAAAACCTCCATGCATACTTGGAGCCTTAGCAGGTTTCATAAAGTCACCATATTGGCGAGTTAATATTTCCGCACATTTATCCGGAACCGGCATCAACATGTCTTCAAAAGGTAGCCATTCAATGTGGTCCATCATACTTTTTGGTCGGATACCATAATTAATAGAATTCCATGTAAAAGCCAATGTACAGACATTACCAGAACTTGCAACCTTACGGAATTGTGACTCATACTGTCGATATAATGTTTTTAAAGGTATCATCAAGTATGGAGTATACTTAATACATGCTTTAATATAAGATATCGGATTAGACGTATATAAGTGACAAAAAGATTTAAAAAACAATGCATTTTGAATAGGTACAACCTTATTCTTTAATTGAGTAAGTTTTTCTTTATTTTCAGGTACATTATCTAATATGAAGATATCAACAAAGATTCCTAGATGAAATCTTTTAAAAACATCTCCCCGTAAAATTGCAGAAGTTCCACTTTTTCTTACTTGAGCATGACCATAACAATATCCTTTGTCGGTATAAGCATTTTGAAAGAAATACGGTTCCTTAAATTCATCTTTAGCCACAGAACACAACTTATCGTAGTCTTCTCTAAGCATTTCTAAATCTATGTCATCATCCCAAGGAATATATCCATGCTCGCGTAGAACACCTATAGCAGTTCCACCGCTACACACTATTCTAAGATTATGTCTCTCACACACCTCAAATATTTTCTTACAAATTTCCATCTGTATATTCCAAACCTTTTTCATTTCAGAAGTAATCAGATAGCCATTTCTAACCTCGTCATTTAAATTCATATTTTCATAAAACACTTAAAATGATTGTATAGTCCAGTTGAACATATCCTCTAAATTGGTTTGAGGAATCCAACCCAATTTTCTTACTTTTGAAGTATCCATAATAGCTAATTTATATGGCAGATAAGGCATTGCTGAAGCCTCCTTACTATAAAGAACTTTTGTAGTATGTTTCGGAGATAAAGAAGCTATTAACTTAGCTAGATCACGAATACTAATCAAATTTTCCGTAGCAGCAACATTATACATACATCCAATTTCTCCTCGCTCCATAATCATAAATACAGCATTAATAGCATCAGGGGTGTAAGTATATGTTCTCATTGCACTACCATCAGAATGAAGAACTATATTTTCTCCATTTAAAGAATTAAGTATAAATTCAGCAAAAGCTCTACCATCATTTAACAAGATTCCAGGACCTAATGTATGGCAAAAACGGGCACCGCAAAAGTCTAGACCATAATTGGCTTTATATGAGGCCAACATAGTTTCACAAGCACGCTTAGCCTCCGGATAACAAGCACGGGCTTGCAAATTTGGAACTGGTCCCATATCATTCTCTGAAATCTTATTATCACTCTCCCAATTACCATAAATCTCAACCGTTGATACATAAAATATCTTTTTAGTCTTATGGTTTATTGCAAACTCACAAACATTATGAGTACCACAAACATGAGCCCAAAACGTATTAACTGCAGAAGTTTTAAAATCTAATGGCGCAGCAGGTCCTGCAGTATGAAAGATATAATCAACTACCCCATCAAATTCTATTGGTTCAATAATATCTTGATACACAAAAGAAATATTAGGAAATTCTAACATCTCACCAAAAACTTCTATTGCCTTTTCATGATTACGAGCAACCCCAACTACACGTAGATTCAGATTATATTTTAAATCCACATCTACAAGTGTTTCCACTATATAACGTCCTAAACGTCCAGTCGCTCCAGTAACTAAAATTGTCTTATTACGATACATATTCCAGTTTGAAATACCACGTAATACTATCTCTAAATCTCTATTTTCCATAAAATTAGTTTATTCCAAAAATATTTTTATTTTCTTGAAGTTCAACAAGCGCCTTGAGAATATAATAATCTTCAGGGGTCGTAATCTTTATATTGTGATTATACTCCTTCACTATAGGAATTTTATTACCTAAAAAAGTGTAAGCTAGAGCTGCATCTAACAAAGGAATTGGCGCATCTAGCCCCTCTACTTCTTCATAGGCTTTAACCAATGTAGACAATTTAAACGTCTGGGGAGATGTTAAGCTATAAGTTTCATCACGTTTTTTAAAATCATCAAAAGAAGCTTTATCTTCATTTGTTATTATTACAGATTCTATTACGGGTTTCACTGTCATCGCACACCCCTCTGTTTGAGCAACTCTAATATTCTCACTTATTATGTTCTTTTCCACTAAAGGACGAACACCATCGTGAATAACTACAATATCATTTTCCGCACCTCCATTTTTATAAATAAAGTCAACTCCATTTTGCACACTTTTCTGACGATCTTTACCACCAGCAACTACATTAATTTTCCCAGGCAAAGGATACTTTACTAAAATTTCCTCCATATAATCTATATAAAGAGGATTACAAGATATTACAATACTGTCGATTTCTTTGCAAGATGCAAATTTTTCTATCGTATAAATTATTATGGGTTTACCATATACAGGAAGAAATTGTTTGGGCATACCCGAAGTACGCATTCGCTGACCTGTACCTCCAGCTAAAATTAAACCGAAATTCATATTATATATTAATTTAATTATAAGCATTCATTCAAAGTAAGCATACAACCTCTATGGCAATACAACACCATCCCCAGTATTTACTGGGGATACAGAGCATTTTAAGAATTTGAACTTTTTCGATTTTTAAACAGGTTTAACTAAAAGTGCCTTTGTCATCAAGGCATAATGTATATCACCGATAAAGCATTCCCTTTATTTTACAATCGAGAGTATCCGCTCTAAAATTCTTTATCTGCCATAAGAAACTTATTTGTATAAATCTACATTGATATCGAATGGTGAATCAAAGTCCTTCAACATCGCATGCTTTGTATCTTTCTCGGAGAGATTGGCATGTTCTGTTGGAATCTTCCAATCGATACCGAGAGATTCATCCAAGATTGAGATACCACCATCTGCCTCTGGGTGATAGAAGTTATCACACTTGTATTGGAAGACTGCAGTCTCTGAGAGGACAGCGAAACCATGGGCAAAGCCCTTAGGGATGAAGAACTGGCGATGATTGTCTTCTGTCAGTTCTACTGCTACGTGCTTGCCATAAGTAGGAGATCCTTTACGAATATCTACAGCTACATCGAGAACTCTACCTTTTACGCAACGAACCAGTTTGCTCTGAGTATATGGTGGGCGCTGGAAGTGCAAGCCTCGCATTACGCCATAGCTGCTCATAGACTCGTTGTCTTGGCAGAAGTGAACACTGTGTCCCAGGATTGGGGCAACCTTCTCTTCAAACTCTCGCTCGCTGAAGCTCTCGAAAAAGTAGCCACGAGAGTCGCGGAAGAGGCGTGGCTCTATAATGAGGACGCCTTCAATATCAGTTTTGATTATATTCATTGTTTTATCTTTTGTTCTTAAAAATAAGAATTTCTAAAATCATCCCGTCCTTCTTTGTTGATAAAGCGAGCTGCACTCGGCAATTTGAAAGCGAGCTTTCATTGCACTCATTGGCATCGCTTTTTCCCATTAAAGAAGGCTTTTTTCTACCTCTCCGTCTCTCCTGCAAGGAGAGCTCCACATCCTAACCAAGCCTTCCCTTCTCAGAAAGGAAGGATGTAACCGCCCTACTCGGTGCTCGGAACCGCTACGCTCTAAGGTTGGCGGACCATCAAAGGTCTACGCCAGATTTATGACTGAGAGTATAGTTTCTTCTATGTCGTTACGGCATTGTAGCATACCGTAACTACTGAAATCTTTGGTTGTATCATTGTTATTTATTTTATTATAATTTTCTTTGTACAATTTTGAACCTCATCTTGCAGCATATCGGTTATTTCCAATATCAAATTTAGACTTTGCTTCTTTGCCTTGAAATCTAGAGTCTCATAGAACTGCACTTGATTTATCAGTTTATGAACTTTAGCTTTCATCGCTTCACCATTATTCATCAAATGATAAGAAGCACTAAACGACATTAAAACTGAAGCAAAAGGAGAAGTAACCGTATTTACATCTATACCTCGAAACCAATCACTTGAACGAGTTTGCTTCAAGAAATGCTGACTTTCTATGATAAAATAACTATTCAAACTTTTCAAATCCATAGTATCTTTCAGCATACTAGTTTCTTTCTTATATTGCCGTGCTTTCTTGGCAGACAGAAATGACGAGATAGAACAAACTATTGATATAAATGCCAATTGGAGTCTTGGGTAGCATCATAATGGCATCTAATTTATTTCAAGTTTATGCGCCCACAAAAAGAGCTATTACGAATTAATGCATTTGGAGCGTAATCATTTACCAAAGCATTAACACGTTGCTTGCTTTCAACAGAAATATTAGGGCTTAATGTTATTTCAAGCTGTTCGAAAATATCATCTTTCAAATGTAGATAATATTCAGAAAATGGTAAATCTAATTTCTGCTCTAAACTATTTGTAATTATATCGCGAGCATCTTTTCGATATACCAATTTCAAAGGATTGAAAGGGAATATCGTCAACGCAAACCTAACTTCTTGCTGAAATTCCCAACATTTTTCTTTAAAACGACCTAAACGATTTACATCCAATGTTATACCAAGCCCATATTTACCAAAATCTTGATGTCGAATTGCCCCAACTGCTAATCTAGGATTTCTTACATATTCTATATGCCTATAAAATATTTCATTAATATTATCAGTAGCTAAGTCTACAGGTAATACTTGATAATTAGCATTCTTTTCTATTTCACTTGGTATCAAACTATATTTTAGTTTGGTATTCAAATGTGGGTCTTTCAATATCGGATAAGTTTTAAACATATCTTTGGGCAATGAGATCCTAACACCTTGGCTAATATCAGAAGTGTACATTTTCCACAAAGCAATATTCTCTTCTGCACTTTCTGTCCAGCAAGAAACAAATACATATTTTGCATATTGACTAACACCACATTCCGCCAAATCATCCACACAATCCAGACGATTGAATCGTATGGATTTAGTTTGGAGTATTTTGGCGAGGGTTTCAAGTGAGGTATAATGATAAATTTTCATTCCAAATTCTTTTAAACACGTTTATCCTACTCTATTATTACTATTCTGTAAAGAAATCACAATGTCCCTCATTTGTACTATAGATTTCTCTAGCTCATCTTGGGTGAAAGGTTCATTGAGATGGTTTTCTGGGTGATGTACCTTATTACGAATATATAATTGAATAGTCGAAGACTTGATTGATGGCGGTCTGTTACCCCTGTCTTTTTTCCACGATTTAACTTTTGCACATCCTTTTGTTTCAAGCCAATTATCAAACTTATCTATACTTTCATTCTTATCATCTTCATCTATGGCAATAGTTTGAAGGTATCCATAAAGTTCATCATGATACTCAATAGAATATTCTCCAAATGAAGAATAATTAATTTCATTCAATGAAGGTACTGGAAGACAAGCAGGATCAACCTTTTGAACCGCCTTAACTCCATCACGTTCCACAACAAGTCTCAAATCTTCGAATGTCAACATTTTAACGATATGAGAGCTATGTGTAGTCAGAATTATTTGAGCATGAGGAGAAGAAGCAATCCGTTGAAAGGATTCAATCAATAATTGCTGATGATGAATATGTTGCGACGTTTCCGGTTCTTCTATTGCATAAATAATATCCGAATGATTAGACTCTTTCATCATTCGTTCGGCCTTAGCCCTAAAGAAATTCAAGAGTATTAAGCGTTTTACACCACTGCCGCGCTTATTTATTGCAATATCATTGTCGCTTGTAATCGATACATTTTTAAATACATCAGCCCACTTCAGAGATTCCACATCTGGTATAGAAGGATTTAATGACTGCGCAATCTTTGGATTCATTTCATCTAGCTTTGTCAATGTAGCTTTTGTTACTTCATCTAACTTTGCCCTTACCTCATTAGCGACAGAATTCAATGTTGCGAGCAATTTCTCATCTGCAAAGATTTCTTTCACGGCTTCCTTCAAAGGGTCTTGCGCTTCCTTATCTTTATCGCTATTACTTCTATCAGACTGGAACAAAGAATATATCGGCATGTGGAGTTCAAGCTTTTGCCAAATATCCTTCAAGCCATCCTCTGTTGTACTAATTTCACGCTCTGACATTTGAAGATTATCCGAATAATGATTCCAAATAGCTTTTCGCAACAAAGACTTCTTGGTCCTATCTTCGCATTCTAAATCTACAGCCTTCTTTTTCAAATCCGTTATTTTTAAGAGAAGGAGATTATTGCATTCTGAATTGCTGGGATGGTTTGCTTTTATGAAAATTTTGAGTTTGCCTGCAGACTGATAACGTTTTACGACTGTCAAGTTTCCATTCAAATCGAGAAGCATTTCATCTTTCAGTGTTGTTTGCACTGCTTCATCTATCACCAAAGAAGAAGGCAAATTATCAAAGACTGCAGTAAATACCGTTTCTTTATCTCCTTGTGATACAGCCTCTTTGTTTATATCAGCTTCTTCTATCGGATTTATTGCATTTTTATCATTGAAAAATATATCAAGAGCCTCTAGTATTGTAGACTTGCCTATGTCATTTCGCCCAACAAAAACTGTTAAGTTTCTCATGTCTATACCGACTTCGTCTTTATAGCCACGAAAGTTCTTTAATGAAAATGATTTTAATCTCATAACATTTATATTTTATGCTATCGTTTTATACTTATTGTTCACATCCATCATACCATCCTTCGAGCCACCATCAATAATGAGGTACTCGATGTTAGGGTACGTTTGATTTATAACTGTGAGATTTGTTTCTTCTATGTCGTTGACGGCATTATAGCATACCGTCACTACTGACATTTTTGGTTGTATCATTGTTATAAATTTAATAACATAAACACACTACCCAGTTGTTCCAGCAGTTTCCACTGCCAGAACAGACTCGGTACTTATCGAGTTATAAAAAGAATGCAGCACCCCCTTCCAACCAGTTTTCGCCAGCAGGAAGGCGGCGCCTTAATGGTTATAAATCAAACTAAAAAAATGAAATCATTTTTTTCCAATCTCGTCCTGTGCCTTCTTCAAAGCGCGGATTCTTAACTCCTTCTCTACTCGCTTCTTCACTTCCTTCTCTATCATGTCCTCTAAGATCTGGTTGAGAGGACGGGAGAATGGATGCCAACCGTAATCGGCGTTCTCTTTCGTGTGACAGAACAACACCGTGCCAATACCCATCCATACCTTCAGGCGAACCTCCTCGCTAGGATAATGGGTGAAAATCCAATTGGTGAAACGAACAAACTCGGAGAGCAACATATGCTCGCCCTTGTTCAAATGGGTGAAGAAACTGCGGGTCAGGTGAAACGCTTTCTTGATGTCACTCTTCTTCAACACCCAGGCACGCATGCCTTCGGTCAACTCATGATAAGTCGCCTTCTCTGAATAAATGTGCTTGGCAGACTTCACTAACTGGTTTGACAACTTGTCGAAACGCTGCTCAGCAGTCTTCGACGAAATCTCAGCCGCGAGCTTCAACTTCTCATCGGCAGAAAGAAGAACTTTCTTTTTTCCATACCTAAAACTTTTAAATAAAATTAACACTTAAATTATTTATTTTTACCACAATGTGGTAAATTCCGATTTCCTATATCGCCCTTTTGTCGTAACTTTGCTGACAGTTACCGAATGGTGAACAGCGGGGTGAACACTTGCCCCAAGCATTCACCTTTTCGGCTCCGGGGTGAACCCTAATAAAAAGAACTTTGTATATACAGCGCATGCTAGAAATATAAGAGTCTCTATTATAATGGGTTATATAGTGTTTTTAACACATTATTAACGCTAAAGGTTGTAAGCGTCCAAAAATGTCACAACGCCCCTATTTGCGAGCTTTTTGCAAAGCC